>Ga0316204_10012871_pt1 | contig 10109 bp, 9 predicted proteins | sample 6monrhotite_MG_2_FD_205661 | JGI IMG/M metagenome (GOLD analysis project Ga0316204, IMG submission 205661) | Microbial mat bacterial communities from mineral coupon in-situ incubated in ocean water Damariscotta River, Maine, United States -... | ecosystem: Environmental > Aquatic > Marine >... | reverse complement strand
GTATTATTTAAAGAAACGTTCTTTATTGCTGCATGCGTAGTTTCAATCTGTACTTTTAATGAATCAATATCTGACGCTATATTCGCCCACTGCCACGCCATATTTAACTGAGTTAAAAGTGTCGCGGCAATATCTATTGATAACAAATTGCCCGTGGCTGTCTGTGATTCAAAATCGTTATTGTATACACTGCTATCAACTACACTCACTAAAGCAATTGCATTGGTTTGAGTTGCCAGAATAGAGGATTGCGTCAAAACCAGATTATCACTTTGAATTTGTTGAGTCGTAATTATACGATCCGCCATCAGGCCAATATTATCCGCCATAAGCAGAATTTTATCTGACATTTCCAGAATACGATCTGCCATAGTGCCAATATCATCAGCGAGCCTTAACATCGCACTAAGGCCATTACTAATTGCAAGCATTTCAGTTACTGAATTAATTGCCGATAAGTTTAGTGACAAAGCCGTGCTGTTACTAGCCATGCTTTTAAACTCAACGCTTAAATCATCAATTGCCTGCAAGCTATCTACATCAATTGAAAGCGGGGTATTCAAGCCCGCTGTGACACTTTCAATATTGTCTATTAGTGTGTTAGACGCTTTGTTAATGCTTAATAGTTCACTACATAAATTTTCTGATGTTAGTGTTGTACCATTTATTTGTGTATTAACGGCTTTGGCTTCTAATAACAGATTCTGCAAATCTGTTGATAATGCCGAAGCGTTTATAGAGCTTGCAAACAGGCTTAGCATTACGAGGCAAAACAAGAGGTTTGCCTTTTGTAAAATTGATTTATTCATGTTTTTCTCCAAAACTTATAACCTGATATTGATAACGTTTTGTGGCTTACAGGCCGTACGCTGCGATAACTGAAACGGTTGTGATTTGTGCGGCCGTTAAGTTCGCCTGGGTTAAGTTAAGATTTGTTTGTTGTAATGTTTGAGTCTCAATAATTTTTAATGACATCAAACCAATGTTGTCCGCCATAATATTGATATCATCACCCATCTCAACAATGCGGCCACCCATGACACCAATATCACTCGCTAAACGTAACATGCTGTTCACTGCATCATTTAACACCGCTATATCTGTTGTTGGAGCCAATGTATTAACCGCCTGGGCATAAGCATTTAATGATGCAGCCAAAGCTGCGTTGATAATTGAAAGATCACCAAACATGGTCAGGGTATCTGAATTCAAAAAGTGACTGGCTATAGCTGTATCACTGTTAACAATTGCAACCATTAACAAAACACTATTCATATACGCTGTTACCCGGCTTTCAAAATCCGCCAGTTCATTTGCCATATTGGTTTCAGTCAATAGAGCATTGTTCATATCGACTGACAGCAAATTTCCGCTATTGATTAGATCACCCAGTGGGGTGTTGTATACCGCTGTACTGATTGTCTGGGCTAATAGAATAATATTCTGTTGCGTTGTCAGCATAGAAGACTGAGTTAAAGCCAGATTGGCACTCTGAATCTGTTGGGTTAACAAAATACGATCAGCCATAAGAGCTATGTTATCTGCCATCAGCAGAATTTTATCTGCCATCTCAAGAATTCGATCAGCCATCACACCAATTTCATCTGAAAGCTTTAACATGGCATCCAGTGATGCCTGTATATCAGCCTGGCTTGTTACCAGGCTTAAACCGGTAATATCTGTAGATAAGAGTGGCAAAATGCCTGCAATACCCGCGGCCTTGATTGTCAGACTATCTAAAGCATTAAGACTATCTGTATCCATCAACAATGGTGCAGAAAGGTTAGCCGAAATCGCTTCAACTGAAGCTGTCATTGCTTTAACAGAGGTAACGCTAACACCAAGCTCACTACAGCTATTATCTGCAGTTAATGACATTGAGCTTATCTGTGTATTGAGGTTATCCGCTTCAGTGACCAGGGTCTGTAAGTCAGTAGCCAACGCTGAGGCTGCAGATGCTGAACCGGCTATTGCTGGCAATACGAACACAGCTAGAATCACAGGCAAATAAGACTTCACCTGGAAATAAATTTTTTTGTACATTTAGGAACTACTCCGAAGAACCGCTATCCTGATATAAATAGACTGGAACCTGGTCCTGCTAGCCCCACTCCTATGTATACTGATGCATACAATAGAGGTCGCTATTATTCCTCACTGGAGTCTATATTGAAATATAATAATATTATTATATGCTTATTTCAGATGTACGGTTGTCGTTATCCCTCTATTTTTGCATGGTTACTTGCCTAAAAATAAGCCGTGAATACAGCCAATAGAAAGAGGGACCTCTCCAGAGAGCCACCTGAACAGCAAACACCAGCAGCTAGCTCCCCACATGAAGTTCAATCATGTAACATACATATACAGTGCCAGGCTTTGTATAGAACTGTGAGCATTCAATCCTTTACTTCTCACCTATCGCTATCAACACCTCCGTGTTAAACCAGACGCCATCATCACCAATTAACTTTTCAATTTCTTTAATATGAACTTCTTTGAATTCTGCCTGCTCATCTTCAGATAGCTGATTTAATAAACTACGCCAGCCAGCATTCCAAACCACATCCCACCAGGTTTGAGCCGAGTTCATGTGATATCCCAGCGGTTCATGGTGTATAGAAACCCTGTTTATTCCCACCGCAGCAAATTGCTCTTCAATTAACTCATGGGTTGCCAGGCGTCGCCATGATAAAGGCGGAACCTCACGACCAAATGACTCATAACGCTTTATAAAAACATCTGCCATTGGCGCAAAGGCGTCACCGGTGAAGGTACTAATTGCAACTTTGCCACCCGACTTAACTGTTTTCTCAATATTTTTAAGCGCCTGGGTCATGTCCTGCATAAAAAACAGGCCAAAACTACTCGTCGCCACATCAAAAGCACCTTCAGCGAAGTCAAGATGCTCCACATCCATTTGCAAAAAATCTATGTTCTTTAATCCCCTGTCCTCAGCTTTGTTTTTTGCCTGCTGCAACATACCTGACGATAAATCAATACCTGTCACCCCGCCCTTGCTCAAATGTTGCGCTGCAGTGAGTGCGACCGCGCCGGTTCCAGTACACACATCTAACAGTTGCTGATCTGCACTTAAATTTAGGTGAGCTATCATCCGTTTTGCCGTTTCCGGAAAAAACAATAGCGATGGGTGATCGTAGCCACCACAAACCGTGTCAAAACCTTGCTGAATCATTTTTTTATGATCTGTCATATTTTTCATTTTAAAATCCTTGCTCCTTATTATCCGTTCACTATATAGAATCACATAATTAATATCAGCATCACAAGTACATTATTATCCAGGCCACGTTGAAATATACTCACAATGCAATTCACACAAGACACAAAAATTATATGACACAGGGATCATTTAAGAATCATAGAAGCATCAATCTCGACCTTGACTCATTCATACTGTATTGTTCTATATAATCTACTACTTTTACAATATATAGACTTATGCACCTGTACCAAGATTTACTGCAACTCGATAAAACCAGTATCTGGCATCCATACTCCTCACTTGGCAGTGACCTGCCAGTATTTCCGGTAATCTCAGCAGAAGGTGTACGCCTTAAACTGGCGGATGAGCGAGAGCTTATCGATGGCATGTCATCCTGGTGGAGTGCAATTCATGGTTACAATCACCCAACACTGAATCGGGCCATTACGACACAGCTGAAAAAAATGAGCCATGTGATGTTTGGTGGCATTACCCACCCACCCGCAGTAGAACTGGCACAAACCCTGATTGATATCACACCGGATTCATTAAAATCTGTATTTTTTAGCGATTCAGGCTCGGTTTCAGTAGAGGTTGCCATGAAAATGGCCATTCAGTACTGGCATGATAAACAACTGCCAGAAAAACAACATTTTCTCAGCCTGAGAAACGCATACCATGGAGACACTTTTGGAGCCATGTCAGTATGTGACCCAGTCACAGGCATGCACAGTTTGTTCAAACAATCCCTTAGTCAGCAAATATTTATCGATGCTCCTTCGGGTAAAGTCGATGGCCCCTGTTTTCAAACTGACCTGGAAAAGCTGGAGCAAGCCTTAAAACAGCACCACCAGAAACTTGCCGCATTTATTGTAGAACCCATAGTACAGGGTACAGGTGGTATGCGTTTTTACCCAGCCGATTATTTAAACCAGGCTCGCCTGTTATGTGACGAGTACGGTGTATTACTTATTTTTGATGAAATTGCCACGGGTTTTGGGCGGACAGGAAAACTCTTCGCCTGTGAGTTAACAAAAATACAACCCGATATTATGTGTATTGGAAAAGCGCTTACCGGTGGCTACCTCACACTGGCCGCAACCCTGGTTAATACTGACATTGCACAAACAATATCCAGCGGAAAGCCGGGCCTGTTTATGCATGGCCCTACATTCATGGCCAACCCTCTGGCCTGCGCTGTTGCCAATGCAAGTATTAAACTATTGCTGGAATCTGATTGGCAAACTAAAATCAGACAAATAGAGAACTGGCTCAGCGACTCGCTGAAAAAATGCTCTACACTTAGCAATGTTAGCGAGGTCAGAGTTCTGGGCGCTATAGGTGTAGTTGAAGTCACTGAAAACATCGACATGAAGAAAATACAAACCGCCTTTGTCGAACAGGGCGTATGGATACGCCCTTTTGGCAAACTCGTTTATATCATGCCGCCTTATATTATAAATAAACCGGATATGGATAAATTGTGTGATGCCATTTATTATGTGCTTAACAATGAGATTTGAACAGTTATGAGACTTAGTCGTTTTACCTTCCCATTATCCTTAAGTAGCTTATTGATGGTTCTAGTGATTAGCCCAGCTTGTAATGTTGCAGATAAGAACAAACCCAAATTTAAACCTGAGCCAGTTGATCAAGTCGTTCCTCTGCAGGCAAGTGTATTTGATTATTCAAAAATCAAAAACACCAAAGAAAAGAAAAAAATATTTTTCGACACTTTACGTCCAATCATAAAAAACAAGAACCAGGTTATCAACAACACCAGAAAACGCGTACTTTTCGCAAAGAAAAACAATACCGATAAACAATGGTTAAAGACAATTGCTGATAAATATTCAGTTGAGTGGGATGAGAGCAACCCTAACTGGAAAAAACTACTCTCTCGCATTGATATCATACCTGCAGATTTAGCCATGACCCAGGCAGCCAATGAATCAGCCTGGGGTTCATCCCGTTTCGCCCAAAAAGGCAACAATATATTCGGCCAATGGTGCTACAAAAAAGGCTGCGGGCTTGTACCAAAGCGACGTGACGCAGGCACTAAACATGAAGTAAGAAAATTCAACAGCATAAATGAATCTATTGCTAGCTATATACACAATATAAATACTGGTCGGGTTTACGCAAAGCTGCGCAATATACGCGAACAACAAAGAGCTGCTGGCAAGACCTTAAACGCAATGAAGCTTGCAATTGGTCTGGAGAAATATTCGACCCGTAGAATGGCCTATGTAAAAGAAATTCAATCAATGATAAAAACCAATCGACGTTTAATGCGAGGGAGCAAATAATATGTCAGAAATACTGGATATAATTTTTAATTTTTGGGTTGGCCTGGCCATCGTGGTGTTTATATTTTTAAAATCATCACTAAAGTTCGTCCCACAAAATCGCGCCTACATTGTTGAACGCTTTGGAAAATATAATAAAAGCATGGAGGCAGGTTTAAATTTTTTACTACCTTTTATCGATAAAGTTTCATACGATCGAACTTTAAAAGAGCAGGCTGTGGACGTACCGAGCCAGAGCACAATTACCAAAGATAATATTTCACTGGTAGTAGATGGCGTCCTTTATTTAAAAGTTATCGACCCTTATAAAGCCTCATATGGTGTCGACAACTATGTTTATGCGGTAACACAACTCGCTCAAACCACTATGCGATCTGAAATTGGTAAAATGGATTTAGATAAAACTTTTGAAGAACGCGACAATCTTAATACTAATATTGTTAACAATATAAATGAAGCAGCTGAACCCTGGGGCGTGCAGGTATTAAGATATGAGATTAAAGATATTGAGCCTCCTCGATCAGTGCTCGAAGCCATGGAACGCCAGATGAAGGCCGAGCGTGAAAAGCGTGCTGCGATTCTGGAATCCGAAGGTGAAAGGCAGTCTGCCATTAATGTTGCTGAAGGTCAGAAACGATCAATAGTACTTAAAGCTGAAGCAGATCGTGAAGAACAGATTTTACGCGCCGAAGGTGAAGCCCAGGCAATTATTGCTGTAGCAAATGCAAAAGCCCAGGCGATAGAAACCATTGGTAAAGTGGCTGATACTAACGAAGGACAAAAAGCGATTCAGCTTGAACTTGCAGGCCAGGCAATTGAAGCTAAACACGCTATCGCAAAAGAGTCTTCAGTTGTATTACTACCTGAGAATCAAAGCAACGCCTCAAGCATAGTGGCAGAGGCTATGACTATTATTAATAGCCTGAACAAAAAAAATACTGAGTCATAAAAATGATTGCTGAATATATCAATACACATCAGGCTGAGTTCTGGATATTTCTTGGTTTTATCCTGCTAGCAATTGAAATCAGCACCGGACTGGTTACCGGTATATTACTCTTCGGTAGCATCGGTGCGATCATTACCGGCTTATTAATGTTGACAGGCGTGCTAAATGAGACCTGGAGTGTTGGTATAGCAAGCACCGCTATTTGCGCAGGTATTGTCACTGTCTTGTTGTGGAAACCGTTAAAGAAACTACAGAATGCAGAGATCCCTGAAAAAGACAATAGCAGTGATTTAGTGGGGCATAAATTTGTACTTGAGCAGGATATTACCCTGCTCTGCCCAGGGAAAACGCGCTACTCAGGCATTGAATGGAAAGTTGAAATATACAAAAATGCTGGCGCTGAAGAAATAAAGGCCGGACAGGAAGTTGAAGTTTGCTCTGTTGAAGTCGGTAAGTTTAGAGTTAAGCCGCTATGAATAAGATGCGCATTCTATTTTTTTATTAAAATGTGTTTCTGCAAATCTCGATGGCATAAATTCTAATCTCGATCATAACTTGCTCTACTTCTCGATACTCCACTTTACAACTTAACACTGAGAAAAATTAAGTTGTAAAGTAACTCTTAACTGGCCCGCCAGATTTCTTATTACAGAATCAGATTTTTCAGATCGTGCTTAAAAAAGCTAAATCGGCTATTACACAATACTTATAATTTTTTTTGTATGTAGCAATAACGGCCTAAATATTTACTGTAAAAGTCTATCTTTATCTTCAGATAAACATCTTAAAAAAACACTTTTCACACTTAGTCAGAAATCAGGAACATTCTTAAATGCCACATAGATCAAAATAATGGAAATCAACTCAGTATATGATCATTACTTTAATCTCTCTATTTGCTACTATAACTTCACTTCAACAGGATAAGTAATATGGCCTTAGAAAAACTGAATTATTCGGATGATGAAATCGCCGAATTACTCGACAAAACGCAATTAGCTGATGAGTTTTCCTGGAGCCAGATTGTTAAAATTAGTGGTTTTTTAAGTGCATATTATGCCAACAATGGTGAAATCATCTACAGAGAAGGTGACCATGATGAATCCATGGCAATTATTGCTAAAGGCAGTATAAAAATCACCAAAACCGACGAAAACAATAACACAACTACCTTAGCTCAGTTACATGCTTCTCAAAGCCTGGGGGAAATGGCATTAATCGACGGTGAACCTCGTTCTGCCGATGTAATTGCCAGCACAAATGTTATTTTACTGATTTTAACTAAAAAAAAACTGAATCAGCTATCTCAGAAAATACCTGCGCTAGGCATGAAACTTCTCTGGAAAATTGCTCGAACCATTAGCTTACGGCTAAGAAAAACCAGCAGCAACCTGGTGGAGCAAGTGCATAAATAATCTATTCACATATTGCTGATAAGCTTCTATTTATTACCCATCGCATTTAAGCTAGCGTGGCCTTTACAGCGACTTCTTCTAGCACCAAACAGACACAGATATTGCCCCGCTGCGAGCATACGGATGATCAGTTTTATACCACTCAAATTCATTACTAGATTTAAATTTCATGACTTATCAATAGAACTTAAGCTCAGTTTCAGCGTCTATATGAGCAGTATTTATATAACTACTCAGTAATATACTGAATAGGATTTTTTCCCGTCTGCCTAAAGCTTAATTTAGTATTAATAACTTTCCAGCTCACAAAGAAAGGGTAAAATGGGCAGCCAACCACTGATTATTTTCTGCAAATGTAAAAATATAATTCACACAAGTTCCTTTAGTTATTAGACTTTTTCTGAAGACACTTAAAATTGATACATAAAAATTACACTAGATACATATATGATTGATTATTTACTTAACTTTTCAAGTCAGCCAGTATGGATATTTTTCGCCATCATCCTCTGTTCATATATTCTTGAGGACATGGCAATAATCGCCGCAGCCTTACTTGCAACTGAACAGTTAATTTCAATACCTATGGCTGCAAGCGCTATTATGTTTGGCATTATCAGTGGTGACATAGGCCTGTATATAATTGGTCATTCAGCGAACAAGCATGATGGAATCAAACGAAAATTACTCAGCAAAGGCAGACATCAACGATATACAGATATTTTCAATAATAATCTTCTAAAAAACATCCTGTTAATCAGATTCATCCCTGGATTACGCTTTGTTTGTTACACATCCTGCGGTTTATTAAAGATCCATCCTGGGCGTTTTATTTTAGGAATAACTGTTGCAACTGCTCTTTGGGTAAGCGTTGTCTTTAGCATTATCTATATACTTGGCTCAAATGCCTGGACTGAAAACAGTCACTGGAAATGGGCACTCATCCCAGTCGCCATGCTAATGCTGTATCTACTCAACCGCCATTACATGCAAAACCTTAAGCCAACACAGCAAATTGATTATGAATGATACCGTTCTTACTAAACATGCCAATGAAGTTAATCAGGGTCTGCCTCCGCTGAACACGACTCATTCCAGAAGCACTTCTTTTTTTGAATTTTGGCCCAGCCAGATAATTTATATTCCGGTGGTATTGCAATGGATTTATTTAAGCTTACGTTATCGTAGTTTATCTTTACCGCTGATTTCCAATCCGTCGATATATCTGGCTGGAATGATCGGGGAATCAAAGTCATCAGTGCTGCTGCAGGCTGGCGATAAAGCGCAATGTTTTATAGCGCCATTCACTGTTTTCACCAATAACAAACAACAATCTATTAAATCACGATTAATAGATGCTTTAGCTAAGTTAGACCATTCGAACATAAGCTTTCCATTGATAGCTAAACCCGATATGGGATGTCGTGGTGCTGGTGTAAAAATAATTCACAATGAAACCACATTAACTAATTATCTGGAAAACTTTCCAGATAATGCAAAATTACTGTTACAACATAAAGTTCCCCATGAAGCAGAGGCTGGCATTTTTTATATCCGAAAACCCGGCCAGCAAAAAGGTTTTATTTTTTCCATTACACTCAAATACACGCCCTATGTTTTTGGTGATGGCATACACACCCTGGCCCAGCTGATAGAAAAAGATCCCCGGGCAAAAAAGATCTCAAACATATATTTCAAACGCCATACAGATCAACTCAATTACACTGTGCCCGAACACCGCGCCTTTCGTTTAAGTTTTGCTGGCAGCCATTGCAAGGGCAGTATTTTTCGTAATGGAAATAACTTCATTACTGACCAGCTGACTTCTGTTTTTGATGAAATCACCGGCGATATTAAAGACTTTTATTATGGCCGTTTTGATGTGCGTTTCGAAAGCATTGAGAAGTTACAAAAAGGCCTGGGATTTAAAATACTCGAAATAAATGGCGCCAGTTCTGAAGCCACTCATATATGGGATAACAACACAAAACTCAAAGACGTATATAAAACCTTATTTTACCAATACAAAACTTTATTTGATATTGGTAATTTAAATCGCAATGCAGGGCATAACCCCCCTGGAATATGGAAGTTAATCACGGCCTGGCGAGCAGAAAGCAAACTTGTTAAACAGTATCCTGAGACTGACTAAAGTATGCAATTAAATACGACACCATTTCAAATTTCTGCACCCGCACATTTACGCTGGT
>Ga0316204_10012870_pt1 | contig 10110 bp, 8 predicted proteins | sample 6monrhotite_MG_2_FD_205661 | JGI IMG/M metagenome (GOLD analysis project Ga0316204, IMG submission 205661) | Microbial mat bacterial communities from mineral coupon in-situ incubated in ocean water Damariscotta River, Maine, United States -... | ecosystem: Environmental > Aquatic > Marine >... | reverse complement strand
CGAAATAAAAATTGATGAATCCTTACTGAGCTTACATACCAACCTTGGATATGGAGGCATGATTCATAATTTCAAAAATTACGTAATAAGGGGTGAAAAAAAATATCTCGATTTATTTAAAAAAGACGTCTCAGCCATATTAGGTGAAATTCAGACTCTGGCATCATTACAAAAAAAATCAGCAAATACTGTAAACCTGTTATCCGAAATAAAACAAATTGTCCTCGAATACGAAAACAAAGCTTTAATTGCGCAGCAAATGCACGCAAAAAAATTATCGCCAAAAGAGATAGACGCTTATGTAAAGGTTGACGACTCAGCAGCCATACTGGCATTAAAGGTTATAGATAAAGAGATTGCCAAGCGATCCACTCTAATACAGTCAGAGACTGACGATGCACTATCACAGTCAAGTAGCTTTCTCTCCAATGGCCGTTTATTTGTTGTACCTGTTCTACTGTTAATGATTTTACTTATTTACTATCTGCAACGCATCCAATCATCCAACACAGCACTTATTGAAGCCCAAAGCTGGATAAACACACTGCTAGACACCGCCCCCGAAGCCACCATCTGTTCTAACGCCGAAGGCCAGATCATTCGAGTCAACCAGGAAGCTGAAAAACTATTTGGATACTCAACTGAAGAATTTCTCAAGCTAAAAATAGAGCAATTAATTCCAGATCGATTTTCACAGCACCATGCACATCGGCGCGAAGGTTATTTTAAACAAGGTAATGTTCGCCCTATGGGGAAAAATCTGGAGCTTCAAGCAAAACTAAAAAATGGTGATGAAATTGAAGTAGCTGTCAGCCTTAGTATTGCAGGAAACAACAGTAACAAGGTTGTTATTTCAACCATTCGTGACATCACGCAATATCGACAAACATCAAGAGAACTAGCATATCAGGCATCACATGACAGCTTAACGGGTCTACTTAATCGCCACCAGTTTGAATCTAGGCTTGAACAGTCTGTGATAGCGACAAAACGCTATAAGCAAACTCACACCCTATGCTTCCTAGACCTTGACCAATTCAAAATAGTTAATGACACATCCGGCCATGCAGCTGGTGATGAGTTACTCAGGCAAATTAGCAGCATCTTGACATCCCATATCCGGGAAACGGATATTTTAGCCAGACTCGGTGGTGATGAATTTGCCATACTGATGACAAATACCGACATTCAGCATGCCGCAATGAAATGCGAAGAAATCATTACGCTTGTTGAAGACTTCCGTTTCCCGTGGGAAGACAAAAACTTCAATATCGGAGTAAGTATTGGCATTGTAGAAATTAACGAGACATCAACATCTCATGAAGATGCCTTAAAACATGCTGATATCGCCTGCTTTGCGGCCAAGGATGCAGGAAGAAACAGAGTCCAGATTTACCAAGGAGATGATGAGCAACTTATACAACACGATAATGAAATGCGTTGGGTGTCAAAAATTAATCATGCGCTTGAAAACGACCACTTCTATTTATATGTACAAGAAATCCAGTCAGCCAACCAGTTAATTAAGAACCTGAATTACGAAGTACTCCTTAGAATGCGTGCCAATGATGGCAAAGCTATCCCTCCAGGCGCCTTTCTTCCAACGGCTGAACGTTACAATCTGATAAGCAAAATTGACTACTGGGTGATCGACAATACTTTCCGCTGGTTAATCGAACATGCAAGTGAAATCCCTACTGAATCACACTTTTCCATCAACCTTTCCGGTCGATCCATAGGGGATGACCTCGTCCTTAGACATATTACAGACTGGCTTGACACCAAGCTTTTGCCTGCATCAAATATTCATTTTGAAGTGACAGAAACAATGGCCATTGCCAATTTGCACAAAGCCAACAATTTCATAAATGCAGTTAAAAAATACGGTTGCGGCTTCTCTCTTGATGACTTTGGCAGCGGCCTTTCTTCATTTGGTTATCTAAAGACACTGAATGTCGATACATTAAAGATCGATGGCCTTTTTGTCCGTGACATACTCGACGACCCCATAGATGCCGCCATGGTTGAATCGATTAACAGCATTGGCCATGTTATGGGAATGAAGACGATTGCAGAATTTGTTGAGAATGATGAAATTGCTGCGAAGCTGATTGATATGGGTGTTGATTACCTGCAGGGCTATGGCATAGGCAAGCCAGTACCAATAAGTACTATTTTAGACAATAACAGCTAATAATGAATCTCCCAGCTTCTGTCACAGGCAGGTCAAATAAGGAATTCTCTAAAGATATCTACAGCGTTGCCGATCACTATCAAAGACATTATTCCCAATATGGTTTTATGCTGAAAATATACCAATAAACACTGACTTTACAACACACTCTCTACGTAAATACTAATAAAAATAAAATCACAAATCACGGTTACCCTACAATGAAAATTAATACGCCCGTTACAAATACCGAAGTTAACTACCCAGAAAGCTACAATCTACTCTCTACCACTAATCTCAAAGGCAGCCTTACCTACTGTAATGATGATTTCATTAAACTCAGTGGCTTTGATGCAGACGAACTGATTGGCCACAATCATAACGTTGTTCGCCACCCAGATATGCCACCTGCTGCTTTCGCCGATCTTTGGTCTAACATAAAAGATGAAAAGCCATGGATGGGCATCGTCAAGAACCGCTGTAAAGATGGCAGCTACTACTGGGTCGACGCCTACGTAACACCGATCAAAAAAGATGGCAACGTCGATGAATATCAATCTGTACGCACCAAACCAGACAAGGAGGTTGTTGAGCGTGCAAATAAAATCTACCCGCAGTTGATGCAGGGGAAAGCACCTCTAGCCCTTCGCCTACCCAAAATACGTATCCACACGAAATTAATCACTGGCTTCACACTCGCGACCGTGCCTTCATTGTGGGCACTTATAAGCAGTAGCACTCTCAGCATTTCCGCAGTATCTGCGATAGCTGCCCTTACTGTTATTTCAGCAGTAGCAACTACCTATCTGATTTCACGGCGGGTATCTCAGGGTGCAGCAAATGCGAGAAAGGTGATTAACAACCCTCTCATGCAATTGATATACACCAACTCAACCGATGAAATTGGTGAGATGAGTCTGGCAATGAAAATGCAGTCTTCCGAATTGGCAGCAACCATAGGCCGCATCAGTGATTCTAGCCAATCTCTTAAAAATTCAGCGGGAGACCTTGCAAGTTCAATTGAACAAACAAACTCCCGTATTGATGAACAACAATCCCAGACTGACCAAGTTGCCACAGCCATGAATGAAATGGCTGCTACAGTCCAGGAAGTTGCGGCTAATGCGGCCTATGCATCCACCGCAACCACTGAAGCCGATCATTCTGCCACTGAGGGACGCACAGTAGTCAACGAGACAATTAACTCATTTCAGTCAGTTGCCAAAAGTGTTGGTGAGGCGGCATCAGTCATTACCCAGCTTAACAATGATGCCTCTAATATCAGCACCGTTGTGGATGTCATCCGAGGCATTGCTGAACAAACAAACCTTCTTGCGTTAAATGCGGCTATCGAAGCTGCTCGTGCAGGTGAACAAGGTAGAGGTTTTGCCGTTGTTGCGGATGAGGTGCGTACACTCGCCCAGCGGACACAGCAATCCACCAAAGAGATTCAGGATATGGTTGAACGCCTGCAGGGCGGCTCCAATGAAGCCGTAAAGGCGATGGATCAAGGAACAGAAAAAGTGGCCTCCAGTGTGCAGCGAGCCACCGAAGCGGGCAAGGTACTTGAAGATATTTCCAGTGCTATTTCCAAGGTTGGCGATATGAACACACAGATTGCCACTGCAGCGGAAGAACAGAGTGCTGTTGCTGAGGAAATCAACAGTAACATTGTCGGCATAAATACCTTAAGTCAAAGTGCTGTCGATGACTGCACTTTGAACGCCGAAATCAGTCAAAAGCTAATACATGAGACAGACCGGCAACAACAGCTTGTCCACCAGTTTAGATTTCAAAGCTAATCAAGTTAAGGAATATGCAGAGTAATGATCCTTAGGGCACTGGCTAAGCCAGGCCTTCTGAATCATGCTCGATAGGCTAGCCGCCAGTCGTACTCATAAAGCGCACCACCTGAGCACCATCAGCCAGGCGCATTTCATTGAAATCGTGACCTTTCGGTTTACGGGCAATCGCTTCCAGGATAATGGCCTTTAGCTCGTGATCGCTCGCGCCTTCTCGTAAAGGCTGACGAAGATCTGTTGCATCGTCCTGCCCCAGACAAAGATACAAAACACCCGTACAGGTGAGACGCACGCGATTACAGGATTCACAAAAATTATGGCTATACGGCGTAATGAAACCGATTCTCTGGCCAGTCTCTGCCACTTCCATATAACTTGATGGCCCACCGGTATTGAGAGTGGACCGGGTGAGTGTCCAATTTGAAGCAAGCTGTTTCTTGATCTCATCAAGGGCGAGGAAATGATCATCTCTCAGCTGCCCGATATCACCCATAGGCATGGATTCAATAAAGGTAAGATCAAAGCCACGATCACCACACCACTGTACCAATGCATCAAATTCATCATCATTAATACCTTTCAATGCAACAGTATTAATCTTGATTTTAAGACCGACCTTGGCCGCAGCCTCGATACCGCGAATAACCTCTTGAAAATCACCCAGACGCGTCAGCTCTTTAAAACGCTTTTCATTCAAGGTATCAAGAGAGACATTGACACGCTTTACGCCCGACTCTAGCAACTCTTCGGCATATCGCTCCAGCAAAGCACCGTTGGTGGTCAGGGTCAGCTCCTCCAGCCCGTCACCAAGGCGTGAGCCCATATTTTGGAATAGCGACATTATGTCGCGCCGCACCAAGGGCTCACCACCCGTAATCCGTATCTTACTCACACCCAGGTCAATAAAAATCTGACTGATGCGCTGCAACTCCTCCAGACTAAGAAGATCCTTACGCGGTAAAAACGTCATGTCTTCTGACATGCAGTAATTACAGCGATAATTACATCGATCAGTAACTGAAACGCGCAAATAGCTTACTGCACGTCCAAATGGATCTAACATTTTCTATCTCACTAAGAGTAATCTGCCACTCAGTATATTAGAAGCCAGGCTACTTAGAGTTGATGGGAATCAAGCAATGCAACCAAGTGTGTGGCGTACCAAAAAGAATCAGACTGGGCCTTTTGACGACTTAATGCTGTCGCATCCTTCGCCAATTCACGTATGCTCGCATCAGTACTGCGTAGCGACAACCCCAGAATTACACCGGTTGCTGAAGGTAATGCGCCATCGCTTTCTGCGGCACTGCTGCGCATACCAGGAATAAGAGCCCTGTCTGTACGACGCCAACCCGCATCAGAATAAAAACGCCGCCAGGCCTCTGCTACTAAATGGTCTCGCCAGGCTATATCGACAGGGTCCTTTGTCAATGCCGCCAACCTGTCCATACCTTCAGCAACAAAGGCATAATCAGCCAAAGAGGCCGTTCCAACGGCCTCATTACCACTTCGAGCACGCCACAAGGTGCCTTTGTGCCACAGACGCTGCCGAACAAAATCTCGAATACCAATAGCTGCCTTGAGATACCGGGGCTCGCCAAGCTGCTCTGAGGCCTCAGCCAATGCGCCAATCATAAGACCATTCCATGCCGCCAGTTCCTTTATATCAGCCGGCAAATCACGCTGCGCTCGCGCAGCCAGAAGTTTCTCCCGAATTTTTTGTAAACGCGCAGAAATGAGCTGTTCAGGCTGTCTTAAATCACGGGCTATCTCATCCAAACTATCACCACGACGAGGCAGGTAGGCGTCATCTACTGCTGGTACATCTCGCATTGCCCAGTATCGTCGAGCCAGTGCCGCATCTTCATTCCCCAGCAAAGCGACCAGCTGCTCCACCGTCCAGAGATATATTGCACCCTCTTTACCTTCTGCATCAACTGCAGAGAAACTGGCAATCAATCCCCCTTGTTTTCCACGCATATCACGTAAGACGAAATCCAGGGTATCGCGTGCTACCTCAAGGTAGTCATCACGCGCATACAGTTTTCCTGCACGTAAAAACAAACGACTCAACTGCGCCTGGTTATAAAGCATTTTCTCGTAGTGCGGGACCTGCCAGGAAGGGTCGACCGAATAGCGAAAAAAGCCACCACCGATTTGGTCTCGCATACCCTGGCTCGCAATCTGCTCAAGCGTGAGCTGTAAAAGACTATCGAGTGCCTTATGTGGCCGATCAGCTCTGGCTGCAATCAACGCCAGCCACTGAGGAGACATAGGGAATTTATTTTGTTCGCCAAAGCCTCCTTCCATGACATCACCAGCTGAGACAGCCTCACGAATCAGGCGTTTGCGTAAGACAGCAGCAGGCAATGCTGCAACTTCAGGGGAAATTTCGTTTGCCGTCAGCTTGAGCAATGCCCTGCGTGCCAGGTCTCGAGTTTCAGCCCGCTCAGTATCCCAGAGGGCGTATAACTGACCCAGAAGTTTTTCAAAACGATCGACCGGCAGATAGGTCGCCCCGATCAGAGGATAACCTTCAGGCGTCAGAAAAATATTAAGTGGCCAGCCTGCATGCCCCTGGGTGTTTTGCAGGTAATCGATTAGGTAGGCATCAAGCGCCGGATTGAGTTCGCGGTCGAGTTTTACCGGAATGAAATGTTCATTCAACCATTTCGCAACAGCTGGATTGCTATAGCTTTCCCGCTGCATCACATGACACCAGTGACACGAAAAATACCCACTGGAAATAAACAACAGCTTATTTTCATCACGGGCTTTTTGCAGTGCGGCCTCTCCCCAGTCCTGCCAGGCAACAGGATCATTCCCGTGCATGGCAAGATAGGGAGATGGATGCTCTTGTAGCTGATTCTGAAGCGCAAATACAGGTGAGGCAAACAGGCATAGCATCAACGTGAGACGCAACATGAGGATCTCCAGTAAACAGCAAAAGATAAACACGATCTCACAATAGACCGTGTTAGGTACGCAATCATTGCGTTAATTAACTATCTAGCTGCGCCAGTATATTTCGTGCAACCTTTATCTGTGCTTCACTACCTTCAGCCAAAACTTCATAAAGCAAGCCACGCGCTTCGTCGATATTATTCTCATTGCGCAACGTCATGATTTTCTCAAGCTTCTCGTCAACTGCATCGGCTACAAAAGGTTCCATCTCCGTAGGAGCCGGTTCTTCGGGCAAAGAGGTGTCTGTATCTGAGCCTGTATCTGTATCTGTATCTGTATCTATATCTGTATCTATATCTGAGTCTGAGTCTGAGTCTGAGTCGTCCTCATCCTCGTCTTCGTCCTCTTCTTCCAACAAATCCAGCTCAGCATCCAACTCTTCTTCTGTCAGTGGCTCATAGTCATCATTGTCATAATCGTAACTTGCCTCTTCAGACAGCAGAGCGGCTGATGCCACATCGCTAGAATTCTCGTTTGCTTCCGCCTCTGTCGCCACAACATTATCTTCAGCATCAGCCCTAGCCTGCCGCTCGGCATCCCGATTACGCACGAGTATGCGTGACAGAAATACACCAAGCTCAAACAGTAGCCAGATCGGCACAGCCAAAAGCGTCTGGGAAATAACATCGGGTGGCGTGAGGAACATGCCCAGGACAAAGGCACCAACAATAACTAAAGGCCGTTTATTTGCCAGTTTCTGTGGCGTAGTCATGCCAACCATTACCAACAATATCGTGGCAATAGGCACTTCAAATGACAGACCAAAGGCAAAAAATAATGTGAGGACGAAATCAAGGTAATGGGTGATATCAGTCATCACTGCCACACCCTCTGGCGCTACGCTGGTAAGGAAGGCAAATACCAGTGGAAAAACCACCACGTAGGCAAAAGCTGCGCCGAGATAAAACAGCAATATACTGGAGGCCAACATAGGGAAGGCCAAACGCTTCTCACGCTGATATAACCCTGGCGCAATGAAGCCCCAGAACTGATACAGCAAATACGGCATGGCCAAAAATATAGCCGCAACCATTGCCAGCTTGAACGGCGTGAGAAAAGGTGAGGCCACTTGCGTGGCAATCATGGTGGTGCCTTCAGGCAGCACTTTCATCAAAGGGTCGGCAACAAAAACGTAGATATCATTACCAAAAGGAAAGAGCACGACCAGCAGAATCAAGACAGATAGAACCATGCGCATCAAACGATCACGCAGCTCTAAAAGATGGCCCATAAATGGCTGTTCCTGGAGGTTTACCGGATCACTCATGATTGCTTGTTATCTGACTCATCATCACCTTCTTTCGAGGTGACACTGTCAAGACTCTTCACTGCCTCAGCCGTATCCTGTTTGATATCATCAAAGCTCTGTTTGGTTTCCTCGATGATTTCATGCAGCGGGTTATCAATTTTTTGCTCATTGAGCATTTTTTTTAGTTCTTCCGCCTGAAGTTCCTGTTCGATATCTTGCTTAACCGTGCTGACAAAGCGACGACCACGACCAAGCCACATGCCCGCTGTTTTAGCCAGTCCAGGCAAGCGCTCGGGACCAACCACAAGTAGCGCGACAATGCCGATCACCGCCAGCTCGAAAAAACCTACATCAAACATTCAGAGCTTCCTTAGCTTTGCTTGTCTTTTTCGTGCGTAGCTTCACCTTCAATCACTTTCTCATCGGCCTGTTCAAGCTTTTGTGCATCAGCGTCTTTGTTTTTCGCTTCATCGCTCATGGCTTTCTTGAAGCCTTTCACCGCTCCACCTAGATCACCACCGAGGTTGCGTAAACGCTTTGTACCAAACAACACCAATACAATCGCCAAAACAATCAACAATTGCCAAATACTAATTCCACCAAATCCCATGATTCTCTCCAATCACCAAGCCCGGCTCGGGCCGGATCTAAATACAAATGATAACGCCTGAGCTTACTCAGTACGCGACGCCTTTTCTTCTAAGCCTGACAAACCAAAACGACGCTGCAGCTCCTGTAATACATCATCAGGCTTAAGACCTTGCTGCGCCAATAACACTAGACAATGAAACCAAAGGTCAGCGGTTTCATAGATAATTTTTTCGGCATCACCGTCTTTTGCGGCCATGACTGTTTCGGTGGCCTCTTCACCAATTTTTTTTAAAATACTGTCGAGGCCCTTATCGTACAACCTGGCAACATATGAGCTGTCAGGCGCGGCATTCTTGCGCTCTTCAAGTACAGCCGCAAGCTGGTTCAGCACATCATTCACAGTCGCACCTCTACGCCTTGATCAGCCATATACTGCTTGGCCTCTCCCACACTGTATTCTGCGAAATGAAAAATAGAGGCCGCCAGTACTGCATCAGCACCGCCCTTCTTCACACCGTCAACTAAATGCTGCAGTTCACCAACACCACCAGAGGCAATAACGGGGATAGACACCGCAGCGGCTACAGCGTGCGTTAATTCATTATCAAAACCAATCTTGGTACCATCACGATCCATGCTGGTCAGCAAAATCTCACCGGCACCATAGTCAGCCATTTTTTTCGCCCAGCCAATCGCATCAATACCTGTACCCTTACGTCCGCCGTGGGTAAAGATTTCCCAGTGATCGTCTACGCGTTTAGCATCAATCGCAACCACAATACACTGCGAGCCGAATCGATCGGTGACTTCTTTTACAAATTCAGGATTGAAAACTGCAGCAGAGTTGATTGCAACCTTGTCTGCACCGGCATTCAGCATACGCAAAACGTCTTCAGGCTTACGAATACCGCCCCCAACGGTCAGCGGAATAAAGACTTCGGAGGCTACCTGTTCGACGACATGTACGATGGTTTCACGATTATCCGATGTCGCGGTGATATCAAGGAAGGTAATCTCATCGGCACCTTCTTCATTGTAACGACGTGCTACCTCAACCGGATCGCCCGCATCACGGATATCCACAAACTGCACACCCTTTACCACACGCCCATTATCGACATCGAGGCAGGGAATAATGCGTTTAGCCAGCCCCATGGTTCAGACTCCGCTCAACTCATCAGCGAGCTTTTGGCCTTCAGCCAGGTCAAGCGTGCCTTCATAGATTGCCCGCCCCGTAATCGCAGCCGTAATGTTATGGGTTGGCGCTGCACAAAGTGCGCGAATGTCATCGATATTGGTAATACCACCTGATGCCACGACAGGAATACTCA
>Ga0316204_10012869_pt1 | contig 10110 bp, 9 predicted proteins | sample 6monrhotite_MG_2_FD_205661 | JGI IMG/M metagenome (GOLD analysis project Ga0316204, IMG submission 205661) | Microbial mat bacterial communities from mineral coupon in-situ incubated in ocean water Damariscotta River, Maine, United States -... | ecosystem: Environmental > Aquatic > Marine >... | reverse complement strand
TTGTTGCGTAGTCGCTGGGCAGTAGTTCATTTTGTAATAACGCGAGCTTATCTTTCCATTGCTCGGGTATCTGGGTCAGCATTTCTTGCAATACGGCTTCACCAACCGCAATTAGAACCATATCGGGCTCATTAATGCTGTCGGCAAGTGCATGCATGTCTGTGGTACGGGTAACCGGATAGACGGGGTGGCCTGTGCGGAGCAAGCCGCGTGCAAATACACTACCCATCTCACCAATGCCGATAACTACAACGGGAGCTTTGATCATTTTAGGAATGCCTTCTGTTCTGCCAAATTCCAGCACTTGGAATAATTAAGTGCGCCAACGTATTCGATGGAATGCGTTCTGTAAATGGATAATATTTTTTAGGCGGCAGAGTTTACCGGCTCTCATGCAGAAAGTCGCAGTGGCTGTGTAGGGTATATTTCTAGAGGGTGGGGCGGGGAGCCGATCCGTGGCGCTCGAGTGAACCTGTATGTTCTATTTTAGCAATTCTTGGGTGACGAAAAGATAGCCGAGAACGCTTGTTAGTGAAACGACCAAAATGGTCTGCAGCACGATACACGCGCCAGGGATGTCACTACAGACTTTGCCAAAGGTACAACTCATCAGAGCTTTCAAGATGATTCTCTCCTAGGTTCTAGTTTATTTGCTGTCCTGCTTTTAGGAGAAAAACCCCTAAGAACAGATGGCATACTGTCATGGCACAAACCCTGTGACAAGACAGGTAAACTTGGGTCATGAAAATTATTTTTATGACCCTTTTGTGACTCTTAACTCATTGTATTTAAATGAAATGCACTGTCATTGATCTAGATCAACTATTAGTAGATATTTATGTGATCGTTAAGACGGGGGTGATTTTGTGCTGTAACGCGAACAGAAATGCTTGCTGTTAGTGGCGTGCTTGCGCACCATTGGCGCCTTGAAACAATCCCTGGAGTGAATAATGGATATTGAAGGCCCGATAAAAGTGGGTGTTGTAGAACCTTCAGCAGAAGGCAACTATGAATTACATATCGATTTTATCGATGATTTTAAGCATGCTGAGCTTGCTGAACAGGGGGCTCGTTTTCGTGCCTACCTGGCTGAACTAAACAAGGCCTTGGACAGTGGTGAACTGGACGAGAGAAATTCACAAGGCATAATTATGATCCAGCAGATTTGCGAGCAGCTCGCTCCTCATATTGATACTGGTGATTTGGCACTTGCCGAAACGCTGGTCATTGAAGTACAGCGTACACCAGGCGTAAATCTCGCTGATCTATTAGGATGAGTGATTCTCAGCCCAAAGTAGGCTTTGTTAGCTTGGGTTGCCCAAAAAACCTTGTTGATTCTGAACGTATCCTTACCCAGCTTCGTGCGGAGGGTTACGGCCTTTCGCCAAGTTACGAAGATGCTGACATCGTAGTGGTGAATACCTGCGGCTTTATCGATGCGGCAGTAGAAGAGTCATTGGATGCGATTGGTGAGGCCATTGATGGAAATGGCAAAGTCATCGTGACGGGCTGTCTCGGTAAGCGTGAAGACGATATCCGCTCGGCACACCCCAGTGTTTTGGCGGTAACTGGTGCGCATGCCTATGAAGAGGTAATGCAGGCAGTACATGAACATCTACCTGCACCCCATGATCCTTTTAGCAGTCTGATTCCTCCACAGGGGGTAAAACTGACACCAAAGCACTATGCCTACCTGAAAATCTCTGAAGGCTGTAATCACCGCTGCCGCTTTTGTATTATCCCGAGCCTGCGGGGCGATCTGGTAAGTCGGCCAATCGGTGAGGTGCTATCTGAAGCAGAACGTTTGGTTGAGTCGGGTGTGCGTGAGCTTCTGGTTGTTTCGCAAGATACCAGTGCCTACGGTGTTGATCTGAAATACCGTATGGACATTGCTAATGGCAAGCCTCTGGCAAACCGTTTGAAAGTGCTGGCACGGGAACTGGGTGATTTACCTGCGTGGACACGTTTGCATTATGTATACCCCTACCCAAATGTTGATGATCTGATTCCGTTAATGGCCGATGGGCATATCCTGCCGTATTTAGATATTCCCCTGCAGCATGGAAGCCCCAAAATACTGAAAGCCATGAAACGCCCGGCTGCTACTGAGAAAGTGCTGACACGTATCGCCAGATGGCGTGAAATTTGCCCCGATATCACTTTACGTTCGACTTTTATTGTTGGCTTTCCCGGCGAGACTGAATCTGATTTTGATCAGCTACTGGAGTTTATCCAGGAGGCTCAGCTTGACCGTGTGGGTGCTTTTGCCTACTCGCCTGTAGAGGGCGCGACTGCCAATGATTTGCCTGGGCACGTGCCTGAGGAGGTTAAGCAGGATCGCCTGGAGCGCTTCATGGAAATTCAGAAGGAAATCAGTCGCGATAAACTTGCCATGCAGCTTGGCCGTGAAATGTTGGTGTTGGTCGATCAAGTGAATGAAAACAATATCATTGCACGTGGTCCTGGTGATGCGCCTGAGGTGGATGGACAGGTGATCATCGATGGTGCCTGGGACGATGTTGCTGTGGGTGATTTTATCGAGGTGCAGGTAAATGGATACGATGAACATGATCTGTTCGCTGAACCGTTAGAGTAGCCTGAAGATTATAGTATGAAAAAAATTGAACACAGTTTTGAAGCCATGTTGTTTAATACGTGATGGCTATTGGCACCGTTCTTTTTTGGTTTGGTGTTGGCAATTGTTGCTCTGCTGATAAAGTTTGCAAAAGCGATGTTTGTGATGTTTTCAGGATTACTGAGTAATACCCCGGAACAGACTGTTGTCAGCATACTCACTTTGGTCGATACGGCACTGTTGGCAAGTTTGTTACTGATTATTGCCTTTAGTGGCTACGAAAATTTTGTATCTAAGTTTGGTCCTGATAACCACGAAGACAGGTCGGCCTGGATGGGAAAAGTGGGTTTTTCAGATCTTAAACTCAAATTGATTGGCGCTATTGTGGCTATTTCAGCGGTAGAACTACTTAAGGTTTACATCGATATAGGTAATTTCACGAGTGCCGAGTTGGCCTGGAAGGTGGGGATACATTTGGCTTTTGTTTTATCAGGGGTTTTGTTTGCACTTACCGATTACATTTCCAGTATAAGGAAAGGTTGTGACTGAATAGGCTGTTTTGTGGAGTACAAAAACTGCCGCCCAGAGTGAATCTGGATAGGGGCTGATAGCCCTCTTACCCTGAGTCAGGGTAAGGGGGAGCTTCATCTGTTAAGAGGCTGAAGCTGGATTATTTGCCGATGCCGAGTTTCTTTAGAACAATCGCTAGTGGGCAAAAACCGGTAAATGCTGACTGAAACAGGTTGAAGCCAACAAAGACAGTTACCCAGGTCCAGTTTGTGTGATGGAAAATTGGGCTGCCAACGGTGCCAAGCGCCAGAGTAAGCATGATCATGAAACCAGCAACGGCCATTATAATATTGTTAGTAGACATAGCGTAAAACCTCGAAGTTTTGTTGTAGTACCGCAGGTACGGCTATGCGGTTCGGCGCTTAATATAAGTGTTTTCTAATGTAGTTGTCAATCTTGCTGATCAATCAATTGTGTATCTTCGTCTGAATAGGCGGGTGAACAGCAGCATAAAATCACCAGTTCTGCAGTGCCTGTATTCTCCACGCAATGGGCTGTGCCGGGGGCGATGGCGATTGTGTCACCTGGGCCTATAGCAAAAAACTCTCCGCCAAGTGTCATTTGGCCCTGGCCTGAAGTGACGTGGTAAAGCTCTTCGCTTAGCAGGTGTTTGTGTAGCTGAGTTTTCTCGGCGACAGGAATGCGCGCTTCTGCCAGGCTTTGTGACTTATTGTTGTGTTCAGAAGGGTGCATCAATTCACGGATCTGAGATCCATCTTTGGTGATATAGGCGTGGATATTTGAGTATTGGGTATGCATTTAAAGGGTGGTCCTCACGATCCTGGTTATTTTGTTGTCGTGTACGACTGCTGTTGAATAGCCATCAGTCAAAATGGATGTGTTGGAGCGCATCTCGTACTACCTGACTATTGGCTTCTGCTTTGTGGGCATTTTCTGAAAGATGGCGTCGCCAGGCCTTTGCGCCAGGAACACCTTGGAACAAGCCAAGGATATGACGTGTAATGTGTTTGACATGGACGCCCCTGGCTTGCTGTTCGTCAATATAGGGCAGCATGCGTTGGATGACTTGTTGACGGCTTATCCGTGTGTCTGGGATCCCAAAGATGCGATTGTCGGCCTCGGCCAGTATCCATGGGTTGTGGTAGGCCTCACGACCGATCATCACACCTTCCACGGTCTCGAGCTGTGACTCAACCTCATCCAGCGTTTTGAATCCACCGTTGATGGTAAAACCTACGTGTGGGAAATCGGTCTTTAATTGGTGCACAAGTTCATAACGAAGTGGTGGAATCTCACGGTTTTGTTTGGGGCTGAGCCCCTGTAGCCACGCCTTGCGTGCGTGCACAATAAAATGTGCGCAACCTGCTGCATGGATGATTTCAACGAAGTGACACAATGCCTCATAGCTATCCTGTTCATCGATGCCGATGCGGTGCTTGACTGTAACTGGGCGAGAGGTGTTTTCTGCCATAGCAGTAACACAGTCGGCAACCAGCTCTGGGCTTGCCATGAGGCAGGCGCCAAAACGGCCATTTTGAACGCGGTCGGAAGGACAGCCTATATTGAGATTGATTTCATCGTAGCCCCAATCGTCGGCCAATTTGCTGCACTGTGCGAGGTCATTGGGTTCACTCCCCCCGAGTTGCAGTGCCACTGGGTGCTCGTCTTGATGATAATCCAGAAAGCGGGCAGGGTCGCGGTACAGAAGTGCGCCTGTGGTAATCATCTCGGTGTAAAGCAGGGTATGGCGCGAGATTAGGCGTAGAAAGTAACGGCAATGTCTGTCAGTCCAGTCGAGCATGGGGGCAACGCTGAGTCGACGGTTGAGAGGGGATGTTGTCATAGACTAACTTTACTAGAGCTACAGCTGTGCGGGTACAGCTAAATTTCTTTCCCTTTATGATGGAGGGAAGGTGGAGGCGAGTTAGTGATAAATGGTTGTCGCTAAGCCTGCGAGACATCGCTGTCATAAATGCTCTAGTCATAAGGCTTGGTGTAAGATTGCGCCCAAATTTTGTTTTATGAAGAGAATTTAGTCGATGAGTCAGATCGAAAATGCCATTATCAATCCTGTTGCCAACGTTTATTTTGATGGCAAGTGTGTGAGTCATTCCATAACCCTGGCTGATGGCAGTAATATCTCAGCAGGTGTGATTTTGCCCGCCAGCCTGAATTTTTCTACCGCCAGCCCTGAGCGTATGGAATTACTGCAAGGCAAATGCCGCATACGATTGGCGGGCAGTGATGAATGGGCTGACTACACGGGAGGTCAGTCGTTTGATGTTAAAGGTGATAGCAGTTTTGACATCGAAGTAAGCGAAGACCTGCACTACATCTGTCATTACGGTTAGCTTGCACGGCCAGCTGTAATGCCTTGGGTACGACGATTATTATTTACAATACTACTCGTTACGCTGGCCTGGCAGTCTTTTAAGGTTGCTTTTCCACAGCAAGAGCTATCTATAAGGGCGCAGTTTCGGACATCTTTAGAAAGCCTGTTTCCGCGGCAGGCGCAAGAATCCAAATCACGTTTTGGTTTGATACGTATGCATGATGCTGCACCGGGGAAGACAGAGGTGGTGCTGGTGCATGGCCTGGATGATCCAGGCAAGGTCTGGATGAATCTGGCCCCGACGCTGTCAGCTGAAGGCTATGGCGTAAGCGCCATGGAATACCCCAACGATCAGGCGATCAGGCAGTCGGCCAAATTACTGCAGCGTGCCCTGCATGACTTATCACGGCAATCTTTTACCCAGGTGTCGATCGTTGCGCACAGTATGGGGGGCTTGGTTGTACGTGAGATGCTGACCAGTCCTTCACTGACCTGCAGTGCTATCGATTGTCAGAGAGTGAGGGTGGATAAGCTGATTATGGTAGGTACGCCAAATCACGGTTCTCAGCTAGCGCGTTTGCGTGGTTTGAGTGAAGTCCGGGAGCAGTTAAGCCGATTGGTGTCGGGGGATGTAGGTTGGTTAGATTGGATTTTTGATGGTGCAGGTGAGGCCGGTATTAATCTTGTACCGAATAGTGATTTTCTCATGCAGTTAAATGCACGCCCTCATGCCAAAGATACAGCGATGGCAGTCATTGCTGGAATTGTTGCCAAGGAACCGCTAGATGCCTTGAGTGAGTTGTTGACAGCTAATACGGGTGATCAGCATCATGAGTGGCCACTGGAGGGCGACATGCTGGTCAGTCTTTCTTCAGCAAAGCTGGTTGGAGTACCATTTTATCGAGTTTCAGGAAATCACCTTTCGATTATCCGGAATGTCAGTAAAAACAGCGAGCGAATTCCCCCTGCCGTGCCGCTGGTTTTGCGTCTGCTAAAAGAATAAGGTTTTCAGCAACTATTGCGGGTGTTTTTCTTATTCCAGTGGTAAACTGTGCGCCGAAATTCCCTGCGGTTGTCGTAAATATCCAATTAAATCAATAAGTTATTTTTTTGGAAGTGCCCTCTATTTGCTACTTTTAGTGCTTTAGAGACAGCCTACAGTTAATTTACGGCGACCTTAGCCCCTTGATTTACGCACTCGGGGGGTGGTCAACAGACATTTTATTATTTGATTTTGCAATATTAGAGAGCCAACATGACTGACCTCAATATGTACCGCAACATCGGCATCTTCGCACACGTAGACGCCGGTAAGACCACCACTACCGAGCGTATCCTGAATTTGTCAGGTAAGACGCACAAGATCGGTGAAGTACACGATGGCGAAGCCACCACTGATTTCATGGATCAAGAACGTGAGCGTGGTATCACTATCCAGTCAGCAGCGACCACCTGCTTCTGGAGAGATCACCAGCTGAACATCATCGACACCCCGGGACACGTTGACTTCACTATCGAAGTTTATCGTTCACTGAAAGTACTTGACGGCGGTGTAGGTGTTTTCTGTGGTTCTGGCGGCGTTGAGCCTCAGTCAGAAACCAACTGGCGTTACGCGAATGAATCTGAAGTTGCGCGTATCATTCTGGTCAACAAGCTTGACCGTATCGGTGCCGACTTCTACCGTGTCGTCGATCAGGTCAAGAACGTTTTGGCTGCGACTCCTCTGGTTATGGTTCTACCCATCGGTATAGAAGAAGACTTTGTGGGTGTTGTTGATCTGCTGAGCCGTAAAGCCTACCTGTGGGACGACATCAAGGATCCAGCCAACTTCCGTATCGACGAAGTACCTGCCGACATGGTGGACAAGGTTGATGAATACCGTGAGCAGCTGATCGAGACAGCGCTTGAGCAAGACGATGATCTGATGGAAGCCTACCTAGAGGGTGAGCAACCTTCTCTGGAAGACATCATGCGTTGTATCCGTACCGGTACCCGTAAGCTCGACTTCTTCCCAACTTACTGTGGCTCTGCGTTTAAGAACAAAGGTGTACAGTTGGTGATGGATGCGGTTGTTGATTACCTGCCAAGCCCTGATGAAGTTGATCCACAGCCAGAAGTTGACCTGGATGGTAACGAGACCGGTGAATTCGCCATCGTTGATGCCGATAGGCCATTGCGTGCCCTGGCGTTCAAGATTATGGACGATCGTTTCGGTGCATTGACCTTTACCCGTATCTACTCGGGTCGTATCGCCAAGGGCGATACCGTTCTGAATACCTTTACCGGTAAAACAGAGCGTATCGGCCGCTTGGTTGAGATGCACGCAGATGACCGTAAAGAACTGGACTCAGCCCAGGCGGGTGACATCATCGCCCTGGTTGGTCTGAAGGGTACGCAGACAGGTCATACCCTGTGTGATGTTAAAAACCCAGCAACACTTGAGCCAATGGTTTTCCCTGATCCCGTTATCTCTATTGCCATCAGCCCTAAAGACAAGGGCGGTTCTGAGAAGATGGGTATCGCACTGAACAAGATGATGCAGGAAGATCCTTCATTCCGCGTTGAGACCGATGAAGAGTCTGGCGAAACCATTATCAAGGGCATGGGCGAGCTGCATCTGGATATCAAGGTCGATATCCTGATGCGTACCCATGGTGTTGATGTAACTGTGGGTAAACCACAGGTTGCCTACCGTGAAACCATCACCCAGCGTGTTGAAGATAGCTACACCCACAAGAAGCAGTCTGGTGGTTCTGGTCAGTTCGCTAAGATCGACTACATCATTGAGCCAGGCGAAACCAATAGCGGCTATGAGTTTGAGTCAGTTGTTACCGGTGGTAACGTACCACGCGAATTCTGGCCTGCAGTTGAGAAGGGTTTCCGTATGTGTATGGACGAAGGCACCATGGCTGGCTTCCCTCTGCTCGACGTAAAAGTAACCCTGACTGATGGTGGCTTCCACGCGGTTGACTCATCGGCTATTGCTTACGAGATCGCTGCTAAAGGTGCTTACCGTACAACCATCCCTAAGGCTGGCCCTCAGTTGCTAGAGCCAATCATGAAGGTTGACGTATTTACCCCAGATGATCACGTAGGTGACGTTATCGGTGACTTGAACCGTCGTCGTGGCATGATCCAGGGTCAGGAATCTGGTCCTACTGGTGTACGTGTTAAAGCCGACGCACCTCTTTCAGAGATGTTTGGTTACATCGGTGATCTGCGTACCATGACCTCTGGTCGTGGCCAGTTCTCTATGGAGTTCTCACACTATGCACCGTGTCCGAACAATGTAGCAGAAGATGTCATCAAGGAAGTGAAGGCGCGTAAAGAAGCGAAGTAATTCGTTACTCTACGTGAGTTTAAAAAACCGGGCCTGGGCCCGGTTTTTTTGTGCCTAAATTTTATGGCTGTGTGTTAGTTGGTTTTGAGATAGGTGCGCCCTTGGCTGAGGATGCGGTGTGCATGAGACATATGGCAAATTAAAATTATTCCCAAAATGCCTTGCCAGGAGGCATGACTAAGCGAGTGCCGGCAAACAAGGTATTGTTGTCAGCCAGGGCGCCGCGGCGATAGCTGGAACGACGAATGCTGGGCTGTGAATGTATGCAGGCACCGCGTAGGCTGGACTGATTGCTGTCTAGCTCAGCGCTGGTTAATTCGGCTTGTTTGGGTGTTTCATAGTCTGGGTAGCTGTGCAGATCATTGGCGCACCATTCCCAGGCACGGCCAATCAATTCGAGTTTGCCCATGCGGGCGGCAGTTTCCCATTGATATTCATGTTGCAGTACGGCGCCACTCAGGCCTTTGCCGTGGATCGAGGCCCAGGCTGCAAAGGCGCGTGCTTCATAGGCACTCAGTCCACTGACAGGTTCGATATTCAGCAGATCTACGCCACCTTGAATACCAATGCCATACCAGTTTTGCTGGGCATCCTGACGCCAGTGCCAAGGTGCCTGATGCCCTTGATTAGTTAACCAGTTCCAGCCTTCGTCATCCCACCAGTCACGGATCTGGTATCCGCCGCTGTTCATGAAGGCGAGATATTCTGCGTTACTGACGGGTTTTTTGTTGATGCGGTATGAGTGCAGTTCAACTACCTGCATGGGCTGTTCTCGGTCGGTGACAATGCCCTCTCGCGCACCTATTCGGTAGTGGCCCTGGTCAACGCGAACAGCATCCTCCTGTGGCATGGATTCAACCAGCGGTATTTCTACACTGTATTCGCCTCTATCACGTTGAATAGCCTTTGCCGTGAGGCAGCTCAGCATCTGTTCGTATGTCTGTGCATGCTGCTGGGTCAGGATGGAGGGCAGCCAGCCGTCTTTTAGCCAGGGGTGGTCTGGTAGCATAGTAGGGTTGGCAAGTTGCATGAGGTTGTCTTCGAAGAGCTCTAATGCCCAATTAAGTAGGTGTTCCTGAGGTGGGAGCTGATCTTCGATTTCTTCACTGGAAGTTGCATCCTTACCAAAAAAATGGCTGATGCGTGCAGTCATGCTGTCATCTTGCTGCATTATTTCGCGAAGTAAATAAGTTTCACGGTAAACGGCTTTGCCGAGTAGCCATCCCATACTCGGAATCTGTGGATGGAAACGTCGATTAATGTCGCGCGGTGAAAAATTTTCCACCAGTTGGGTCATTAATTCATGGATATTGGCTAAGGCGCCGAGAGTCT
>Ga0316204_10012867_pt1 | contig 10111 bp, 9 predicted proteins | sample 6monrhotite_MG_2_FD_205661 | JGI IMG/M metagenome (GOLD analysis project Ga0316204, IMG submission 205661) | Microbial mat bacterial communities from mineral coupon in-situ incubated in ocean water Damariscotta River, Maine, United States -... | ecosystem: Environmental > Aquatic > Marine >... | reverse complement strand
GCGTTGGTGAATAATTCCACGGCCTTATCTAAGGCAATATCTAAGCGACTGCCCTGCGAGGGCATTATGTTGGTGTCTAATGCAGGGATTTGTGCGGCAATGGTGTCGGCATCATCAGTGAGAGGGCTTACTGCATAGGCATCGGCCGCATAAACGATTAAGGCAGTTTGTCCTTCTTTACGCTGTTTTAAAATATCATTAATTTTGAAATGTGCACGACTTAAACGGCTGGGTTTAATGTCGCCTGCATCCATCGAGCGAGATAAATCTAAAACAATCACCAAAGCAGACTGTGCTTTAAATACGGGTTGTGGGCGTTTTTCAAATGCTGGCCCAGCGAGTGAAATAATTAAAAAACTAGCCACTGCAAATAGCAATAAGCTGGATGGCGTTTTGTTTTTTATAACTTGCGTAGTAGTGGTCGTGCCTTTTAATAAATGCGGTAACAGCCGTGGATCAATAATCGATGCCCAGTTTCTGCTTTTTTGTTGTGTGGCGGAATATAGCCAAATCAGCAGGGCGGCTGGAATGAGTGCCAGTAACCAGTAGGGGCGAACGAAGTGTAGTTGTTGTATTAGATCTAATAATTCCACTTTATTCAGTGCCTCGTTTACCAGGCAACATGCCTTTTATTTGCAGTACCATTTTAGATAAAGAAGGAACGAGCATAATCAGTGCAGCTAAAATAAAGGCCAGGCTAAGCGGCCAAAAATACAGGGCTTGTATTGGGCGAAAGCTTTGGCTTTCCTGTTCTATGGGTTCTAGCTGATCGATTAAGCTATAAATTTTATTTAGTTCATTAATATCACGTGCACGAAAATATTTTCCACCGGTGGTGTCGGCAATCGTCTGTAAAGTCTTTTCATCTATTTCGGTGTTTTTTACAGTGCGTTTAAAAAATAGTCCGCCGACTTCACGGCTTTCTGCACCCACGCCAATAGTGTAAATTTTTAGGTTTTGTTTTGCGGCGAGTTCAGCTGCTTTCAAGGGCTCCACTTCACCTGCGGTATTGGCTCCGTCGGTGAGTAAAATTAAAACGTGGCTGTCAGTATCTCTATTTTGCAGGCGTTTAATGGCCAGGCCAATCGCATCACCAATGGCAGTGGCCTTGCCGGCTATACCAATCAATGCCTCTTGCAGCATAGTGTTAATAGTTTTTGTGTCAAAGGTAAGTGGGGTTTGTAAGTAGGCTTTTTCACCAAATAAAATTAAACCTATGCGATCACCTTCGCGTTGTTTTATAAATTCACCTGCGACAATTTTTACTGCTTGTAGGCGATTCATCAGTCGACCATTTAATTCAAAATCTTCGGCCTGCATACTGCCAGATAAATCCACAGCCATCATAAGGTCGCGGCCACTAATGGGAATATCGACACGTTCACCTAACCATTGTGGCCTGGCAGTGGCAGTTATTAATAAGCACCAGGCAATACTGGCAAGCACCGTGAGCCATTTGTTTTTATGCACAAAGCTCTGGCTGTGTTGTATAGAATTAAAGTCATCTATAAAGGGAACGTGTAGTGGAATATCCTGGTTTTTATTACTCGCAGGTAATAAAAAGCGCACCAGTAGAGGCAGTGGTAAAAGCAAAAAGGCCAGAGGCCAGATGAAATCAAGATTATCAAACCACATTAGCTTTCACCTGTTTTTATAGTTTGTGCAGGTAATTGCTTAATCCATTTTTCACAGCTCTCGAATAATTCGTTTTGGTCAAAATCAAACTGTTGTTTATATGGGCCGTACACAAGAAGCTCGGTGTGTGTATTAGTGAACGTCGCTTCTTGCGCTAAGTGATTAAGTTGTGAAACCCATTGCGTGCCGGTGAGGCTTGCGACGTCTTCTCTTGGCAAATAGCTAAGTGCAATACGGCGTAGTAAATGAGAAATGGCTCGTAGACATTCCATACTAGCGGGTTGACTAGAGAATTCACTTTTAATTTGGCTAAGTTCTTTAAGTGCCATTTTTCTGTAGGCAGTTTTTTGTTGCTGTTTTTTTATTTGAATGAATTTATAAATACCATAGGCCAAAGCAGCAATTATGATTGGTAATATCCACCAGCCAATGGCGGGTGGCCACCAGCTAACGGCATCGGGTAAGTGAATATCGCGTAGTGGTATTTCGTTTGTCGCGGGCGAATTCATTTTGCGCGTCTCGCCTTGCTTGGGAACAGCCCCAGGCCTTTTTGTAATTCTGCTAAATAATCATCTTGCGTAGAAATGCTAATAAAATGCATGGATAGTTTTCTACATTGATTTTGTAATTCTTCCTGTTGTGCCAAATAACGCTGTTTATATTCATTGCGTTGCTGCTTGTTATAGGTGTTTAGGTTTAACTCGTTATCACCATTGCTTATTTTGTAAATACCGGCAGGGGGAAGCTGTTCTTCTAATGGGTCGTGTAGTGAAATTAATACCACATCTGCATTTCTGCCAAGTTGCGATAAGCGTGACCAAGCCAGTTCATCCATATTTCGGAAATCACTGATTAAAAAGATGAGCGAACCGGGTTTGCTGACCTGCTGTAAGCGGCCCAGCGAATCTGATGCGCAGCGCGCTTTGGGAACGTTGATATCATCTTGTTGCCAGGCGGAGTGTTGAGCCAGCTGTTTTATAAAATGTAAGCTGGCTGATTTTCCACGGCTGGGTCGAAGCTCGGTATGGGCTGTTTCGGAAAAAATTAGCCCACCCAGGCGATCTCCATGATGGGCGGCGCTCCACGCTAGTAAGGCGCCAATCTTTGCGGCCAATACCGATTTAAAATGTTGTTGTGTGCCAAAGTGCATGGGCTGGCGATAATCTACCCAAAGCAAAACAGGGCGTTCACGTTCTTCTCTAAATACCTTGCTATGCGCTTTGCCAGTGCGCGCGGTCACCTTCCAGTCCATCGCGCGAATATCATCGCCGGGTTGATAGGGGCGGGATTCATCAAATTCCATACCACGGCCTTTAAAAGCAGAAAGGTATTGGCCATTTGATTGTGCACGAATTGTATTAGAGCGTAGCGGTAATTGCCGGGCATCACGGTTTAGGCCAATCAAGCTTGATTGGCTGATGCGTGTTACATCATCTGCGGGTAAATCTTGTTTGGGCATTAAGGTACGGCAATGCGAGCAATCAGCTCATTAATGAACTGATCTTTGCTAATGCCCTCGGCTTCAGCTTCAAAACTTAAAATAATGCGGTGGCGCAGTACGTCATGTGCCATGGCCTGGATATCTTCTGGGCCAACGAAGTCACGGCCAGCTAACCATGCATGAGCTCTGGCGCAACGGTCCAGCGCCATTGATGCACGTGGTGAAGCGCCATATTCTAACCAAGCTGCAAGCTTTTCGTCATAACGTCCTGGGTTGCGAGTCGCAAGCACCAGCTCTAGCAGGTAGCTTTCCAGCTCATCGGACATATAAACGTCCAGCGCTTCATTTCGTGCCGCAAATAATGCCTCCTGGGAAAGCGTTAGTGCGGGTTTCGCTGGCTCACTTAAGCCAAGCTTCGCTTCATTGCGTGTAAGACGTAATATCTCTCGCTCTGTTTCGGCGCTCGGGTAATCTACAAATACATGCATTAAAAAGCGGTCTAGCTGTGCCTCAGGTAGTGGATAGGTGCCTTCCTGTTCCAGCGGGTTCTGCGTTGCCATTACCAGAAATAGTTCAGGTAATGGGTAGGTAACGGAACCCACGGTAATCTGGCGTTCGGCCATGGCCTCTAATAGGGCTGACTGAACTTTAGCCGGGGCACGATTAATTTCATCGGCAAGGATTAAATTATGAAACAGAGGCCCCTTTTGGAATTGGAATGAACCATCCTGTGGACGATAAATTTCTGTGCCGGTTAAGTCGGCAGGCAATAAATCTGGGGTAAACTGTACGCGATGGAAGTTGCCATCGATGGCTTCGCTTAATACTTTAATGGCACGTGTTTTGGCCAAGCCGGGCGCACCTTCAACCAATAAGTGTCCATCGGCTAATAACGCTATAATTAAACGATCTACTAAGGTGGATTGGCCGAGTATATGCTGGCCAATGTATTCTTTAAGTTGTGTAATAGCCGTATGTTGCGACAAAGGTTTCTCCATTGAAGATATTAAAGCCGTTGTGTATAGGTAAATAACGATAAATTGTGTGTAAATATTATCATTTTTTCATTGAGAATAAAGACCACTCGCAGTGTTAAAAGTTTTTAAACTAGGCAAATTTTTTATATGAAATTGTTAAGTCGACTGATATTGAAGCTCATAGGCTGGAAACTGGATGAAAGAGTACCAGAAACTCAGCGTTATGTGATGATTGGTTATCCGCATACGAGCAATTGGGATTTCATTTTGGGTATGCTGGCAAAGTGGGCTATGGGCTTGCCCATTAATTGGGTGGCTAAGCACAGTATGTTTTGGGGACCCTTTAAGCCGATGTTTATCGCGATGGGTGGTGTGCCACTGAATCGTGAAAAAACTACGGGGTTTATTCAGAAGAATATTGAATTGTTTGCACAGAGAGAGCGTTTTATTCTAGGCCTGATGCCAGAAGGCACACGTTCTAAAACGGATCATTGGAAGACGGGGTTTTATCATATTGCACATGGTGCGAATGTGCCCATTGCATTGGCCTACATGGATTATAAAAATAAGATTATTGGTGTTGGCGATGTGATGTTAACCAGTGGTGACATTCATGCAGATTTAGAAACAATTAAAGAATTTTATAAAGATAAAATCGGTTATAAACCCGAAAAACAAAGCGCGATTAGTATTGCTGCTAAAAATGCATCAGATAAAAGTAGCTGAACTTGTGCCTTGTGCCTTGTGTCATTTGTGTGTTTTTTGTAATGCTACTTCCCCAAATTAATTGAAAGCCAAATAGATATAAATAATGAAATTAATTTTCAAATGCTCTTTGTTTTTTTATTGCGTAGCACTGAACTTTGCGCATGCTGAAATACGGGTAGTTGATGATATTAGTCAGGAAATCATTCTTCAGCAAGCAGCTAAGCGGATTGTTAGCCTCGCGCCCCATATAACTGAGTTGTTATTTGAGGCAGGTGCTGCTCAGCAAATTATTGGTACGGTGAGTTATAGTGATTACCCAGAACAAGCGAAAAGCATTCAACGTATTGGTAGTTATAATAAGTTTGATTTAGAAGCTATCGTTGCTTTAAAACCAGATTTAATAGTGGCCTGGGAAACGGGTAATACATTTGCGCGTATAGATGAAGTTAAGGCGTTAGGGTTTCCTGTATTTATTAATGAGCCACGTGAATTCAGCGATATTCCTCAAAGTTTAGTAAAGCTTGGAAAATTATTGGGCACTGAAGCGATTGCAAATAAAAGTGCGGCTAATTTTAATCGTGTATTAAACCAGCTGAAAGAAAAAAACCAACAAAAACCATTAGTAAAAATATTTTACCAGGTGTGGAATGAACCATTGTTTACCGTGAATGGTGAGCACTTGATTAGTAAAGTGATTGAATTATGTGGTGGTGATAACGTATTTAGAGATATGTCGGTGCTGTCACCACAGGTGGGGCTTGAATCTGTATTACAAAGGAATCCGCAGGTTATAGTCGCGGGAATGAATAAAGAGCGCGCACGCTGGCTGGAGGAATGGAAAAAATGGCCCAGTCTTAATGCTGTGAAAGACAATCACCTTTATGGTATTGATGCGGATTTAATTGTGCGACATACGTCGAGAATTTTGCATGGTACGCAAAAGATGTGTGACATTTTAGATAGAGTACGCAATCAGAAAAATAAAATATAGAACCCTAAGTGGCTGAATTTATGTAGAAAAAACATTTTGTCTGAAGAGGCTTTCTAAATATGGATTGAGATCTAAAAATGTTTCCTGTATATTTCGCGCACTTATTACAGGTCCTGAGCAATCAGGATAATAGGGAAGTTAGTGAGCCAGAGCGTTTAGCCGAGGTAATTCTAACACTGCCCCCGCAACGGTAATTGAGTTAAACACATCACGTCAGCCATTCTGGTTGAACAGTCACTGCGAAAGCGGGAAGGCGATGCGTTTAAAGCCTCATAAGTCCGGAGACCTGCCTGTGATAGCTAACCATAAAGTTGCGGAGGGCAACTTGGTATAGACGCATCTTTACTGCTTATCAGTCTTTTTGGTCTTACCACTTCCTTTGCAACATTATCTTAATCTAAATTTGGGTGAGTTAATGTTACATAAAAAATATACAAAACAAAAAATCTTATTATTGGCCTCTCTATGCGCCAGTTCTTTTTCAAATATTTCTGTAATAGCAGATGAGCTGCCTGCAATTGTAATTAGTGCTGCGCGTACCTATCAATCGACAGTTACTATTCCAAGTAATATCAAAGTTATTTCTCGTAAAGAAATTGAAGAGAGTGGAGCTGCCACCATCACTGATGTTTTAACATCAGTTGCTGGCGTGCATGTGTCTGATCAGTTCGGTGATGGTACAAGTGCAAAAATATCGATGCGTGGATTTGGGGGAACAGCTGGTTCAAATACTTTAGTTATGGTTGATGGTCGTCGACTAAATAATATTGATATATCTGGGCCTGATTTAAGTTCAATTGCAATTAAAGATATTGAACAAGTAGAAATTATCCAAAGTAGTGCTGGCGTACTATACGGTGACCAGGCCGTGGGAGGTGTAATAAATATTATTACACGTAAACCAGAAGGATTTAGTGCTGATGCTGCGGTTCAAACAGGTAGTTATGATCGAACACGTTTTACAGCTCGAGTGGCTAATAAATTGGCCGAGAATATAAATTACTCTATATCGAGTGATTTTATACGATCTGATAACTACAGAGACGATAATGAATTGGATAGTATGAATATTCTAGGTCGTATGGATTATGAAATAGAATCTGGCAATGTGTTTTTTGAATTCCAGAGAACAACTCGTTTTCAGGAACTTCCAGGTTCATTATCCAGTGCTGATGTAGAGGTGAATAGAAGGCAGTCTAATGGTAACGGTGACTTTTTAGACAATGCTACAAAAATCTCTCGATTAGGTGTGCACTCCACTGTAAATAATAATGTCTTTTTAGAGGCGGAGGTAGCGTCTCGCAAAACAGATTATATAAGTAATTATAGTGGTTCCGCATACCCTATAATGAGTGAGCAAATTGAATTTACTCCCAGAGCGATTGCAAAATTTCCATTTAATGGTAATAAAGAGGCTGTTTTAACAGCTGGTGTTGATTATGTAAGCGCAGATTATATTTCTGATTTTCAGGATACTGAGCGGCAATCTACTGCGTATTACTCACAACTAGTATTACCTGTTAGTGATGCGTCATATGTCAATTTTGGCGTGCGTAATTCCGAAGTGGAATATAAAAACAATGCTGAGAATGATAAAGAGTCCGCTTATGAATTAGGCGCTCGACATGAATTAAGTGATGCAATTACTTTGTTTGCTCGATATGAAGAAAATTTCAGATTTGGTAAAATTGATGAAATTAATTTCATAGTAGCGGGTGATCCATTGAATGTTCAGGTGGGGCAATCTAAAGATCTAGGTATAGAAGTGAACTTAAACAAGGCGACTGTAAAGGTTCAGCTTTATCGACTAGATTTTGAAAATGAGATTGCATTTGATCCAAGTGCTAATGGGCCATGGGGAACTACGTTTGGAGCAAATGTGAACCTCGATCCTACCGTTCATGAAGGTATAATTGTTGAAGGTAATTATGCGGTAGACCGATCTCTGCAAATGGGTGCAACATTTACATATACTAATGCCGAGTTTAAATCGGGCTCTTTAAAAGGAAATAATATAGCAGGGGTTCCAGAGCAGCAATTAACATTAACTTCACGATATAAATTAACTGAAAAATTTAAGACGTATTTGGAAGCGATATATTCAGGTGAGTATTACGCAGATGGAGACCATGAAAATAATAATGCAAAGCTTGATTCGTATACAGTTGTAAATGCGAACCTTAGTTATTCATGGGATGAGCTAGAGTTTTCTATAAGAGCAAACAATCTATTTGATAAGGAATATTCGTCTAATGCTGCTGAATCAAACGGAAGTGTGTATTTCTTTCCATCACCTGAGCGTAATTTTTGGTTAACTGCCGCCGTTAAATTCTAATTTTAATAAAACGAATAATTCTATAATAAAGAGCTGGCTCTAATGAGTTGGTTCTTTATTATAAATCGGGTTTTTGGGGTATAAATACAGTGCCGTGCTTAGTGATTGTTTTGTGTAGAGGGTATTGATACAGTTCGCTTAAAGACGTTTCGTTGAGTAATTTATTTGTTTCACCAATACAGACACTACCTTCGCCGAAAAGTAGTATCAAGTGCGTGCAATATTGCTGTGCTAAATTTATATCGTGAAGTGTCATTATTGTAGCCGAGTTTTTTTGTGAAGCATGTTCAGAAAAATATTGTAGCAGTTGTAGTTGGTGTTTCAGGTCGAGGTGACTGTTAGGTTCGTCTAATAAATATATGTCAGGTGACTGAGCGATCAGACTTGCAATGGCGACGCGTTGTTTTTCGCCACCGGATAAATGTTCAATAGAACGCTCAGCCATGTCAGTCATATCTACAATTTCGAGTGCATTCTTAGCGATAGCTAAATCATCCTTGGATTCCCATGACCAGTTACCAATATGGGGGTGTCTACCGGTTAACACAGTGTCTATTACGCTGGATGGAAATGACTCTTCACTTTGTTGTAATAACAGGCCGAGCTTTTTGGCAATTTGTTTTCTATTTAGCTCGTTAATGTTCTTTTGGTCTAATAGAATGCTGCCGCTATCTGCATTACGTAATCCGGCAAGCGTATGCAATAAAGTTGTTTTACCTACACCATTACGACCGAGGATACCCCACACTTGCCCTGGCTGAATATCGAGGTTGAGTTTATCGCACACGTTCTTGTTAGAGATGCGTATGCTTAAATCTGTGCTTTGCAAACTACTCATAGTGCCGCCGATTTACTGAAGTTTTTATTCAGTAAATATAGAAAAAACGGCACGCCGATAAATGCGGTTATGACACCAACGGGTAACTGTTGCGGTGCAATTAATGTGCGGGCAAGGGTGTCAGATATTAATAATAAACTGCCCCCTAGTAGCACGCTGGCAGGTAATAATAAACGATGATCACTGCCGGATATTAAACGTAGCATATGGGGTACGATAAGACCGATAAAACCAATACTGCCGGCCTGTACAACCGCAAATGCAGTTAGTAATGAGGCGAGTAAAAATAAGCTGATGCGTAATGGCTCAACTGAAATTCCTAAGGTGCTTGCCTGAAGTTCACCGCGAGCTAAAATATTAAGCTGTCGTGCGATAATAAATGTTATGAGTAATGCTGCAATTAAAATAATAAGGCTGAGATAACTGGGTTCTGAGTGACTAAGGTCGCCCATTAACCAGAACAACATGCTCCTTAAGGGTTTATCGGGGCTGCTAGATAAAATAAAGTTAATTAAGGCGCCCCAGCCTGCAGCAATTACAACGCCGGTGAGGAGGAGTCTTGTAGGGTTCCAGCTACCCTTACCATGAGAAAGGCCGAATACCAGCAAGATGGAAATCAAGGCGCCAATAAAGGCACTGCCAGATAACCATGCAGTCGACAAACCAAGTGACATAGCAAATAGAGCCGCCGCCGAAGCACCGCCAGATACACCTAATATATAGGGATCAGCAAGTGGGTTACGTAAAAGAACCTGCATTAATGCACCAGCTAGTGCAAGTAATCCACCGGTGATGAAGGCCGCATAGGCTCGAGGTGCGCGGAGTTCCCAGATTATAGTGTGCTGTATATTTTGTTGGTTCGAGCTGAGTGTTGACCAAACCTGTTCAAAAGTTAGGGAATAGCTACCCACAGAAAATGCAATAATAAAGCTGGCAATGCTGAGCATGAGAAGACTGACTATAAGCGGTGCAGGTCGTAGCATTGATAGTTTCAAAAAATTAAGTTGGGTTGATTATAAGCCATCTTATAGGCAGTGACGAATTAGGTTTAATGACAAGGTGAAATTATGGGAAATCGTTTATCAAAAATTTATACGCGTACCGGTGATAAAGGAACTACTGGTATGGGTGATGGTAGCCGAGTAGAAAAAGATGATCTACGTGTTGCGGCGATTGGTGATACGGA
>Ga0316204_10012865_pt1 | contig 10112 bp, 9 predicted proteins | sample 6monrhotite_MG_2_FD_205661 | JGI IMG/M metagenome (GOLD analysis project Ga0316204, IMG submission 205661) | Microbial mat bacterial communities from mineral coupon in-situ incubated in ocean water Damariscotta River, Maine, United States -... | ecosystem: Environmental > Aquatic > Marine >... | reverse complement strand
GCTCCGCTAGTTGAGGCGTGATAAGATGCGTACACTGTTGTATTATATCTCCAACATCAGTTTCCTCTATGTCTACTTCCAGCTTCCCCGATTCGATTTTTGCCAGATCTAATACATCATTAATCAACTTTAACAAATGATGACCAGCATCTAGAATTTCTTTAACGTTACCTTTTTGTTGCTCAGTAAAATCTTCTGATGTCATTTCCAGTATTTGACCAAAGCCAAGTATCGCGTTTAATGGCGTACGCAACTCGTGACTCATGCGAAATATAAATTCTGACTTAGCCAGGTTAGCGAATTCAGCATCTTTTTTCGCATTTAGCAAAACCTGCTCTGCCGTTACACGATCTGTAATATCACGATCAATACCGCGATATCCCTTAAAGCTCCCCATTTCGTCATAGAAAGGAATACCACTCGTTTCCAGTATGACTTCATGTCCATTTTTATGCTGATTAACATTAACCAGCCTGTTTATCGGTTGTTCATCTCTGAGAATTTGATTAACAAAAATATGTTTTACACGCTCAGCTTCACCTAAAGCCATAAACTCAAATGGTGTACGGCCAATAACCTCTGATGGTTGATAACCCAACAAGGATTCCAGCTTAGGGCTAGCGTAGGTGTAAGTACCGGTATGATCGACCTCCCAGGCCCAGTCGCTAGTTGACTCAACTAAGTTACGGTAGCGTTCTTTAATACTATTAAGCTCAGTATTCTTAGCCTGTAAAGTTTCAATAGAAATCGTATTCCTCATGGCAATAGCCGCACTCGCCGCCAAGCCCTGAAGCATCTCTACATCCTGCTCACTAAACAATTTATTAGCTTCTTTATCGTGTAGCTCAAGACAACCTATCAACTTGTCTTCATGATCAATAATCGGTACATTGACTAAGCTAGTAAATCCTAGCGCCTGTTGAATCTCAGGGACGACCTGCAAGTCGTTTGCAGCATTATGAGTAATATAGGGCTCAAGATGATCTACTATCCACCCAGGTATACCCATCCCCGGCTTAAATGAATAATTAATTTCATGCCGTTCTTCACCGGTAAAATAGTCTCGAAATACCATTTGACCGTCTTCCAACAGGCCCACGGCGCCGGCTTTGGCATTTACAAGTTTCTGCCCGTACTGAACGAGCATTCTGCATATTGAGCTTAGGGATGGCTGAGTATTAAGGTCGCGATTAGCTGCGCACAATACACGTAGCTGCTCCTCCAGAAGGCTGCACTTGATACTACTATTTTCTGATGACATACGCGGTTAGATGGTGACTCTGTGTAATCGTTTTCATTTTTACGGATTATATATTTAACCCTGATTAGTTTATGGTTATAGTTTTAGCACTATAATCAAACAATTACCACACTAAATACTTGGTTATTGAAAATAACTTTGTGACTTTTGCTACATAGATAACTCCACAGCTCAAAAAGCTTATTTACTGCACAACTAAGCTTGTACGCCAGACTCACTGGCAATTCAATCAGCTACTACTCCAACTCTATACTGGCATTGACTGTAACACTTAGAGTCTGCTCGCCTGCAGAGATTGCCGGTGCACTATTTGCAGACTCTAAAGACATCGCACGCATTTGATACTGTGGACTAATACCGGCTACACCTGACGTGGAGATATTGAGATTCACTATTTTATAGCTATTACGACGCAGCTTCTTAACCACCTGAGATGCGCGCTTCTCAAATGACTCTATTGCATTATCAATTAAGGCTTCATCCTGCGCATTTTTATTCTCCGGTGACACGGTAAATTGTATAGACTGCAAAGTTAGATCACTTTGTAACTTACCTAACACATCACTCATTAAGGCCATGTCCTTACTTTCAAGTCGCAGACTCTGACGCACTCTCCACCCCTTAATTTTATTATTGCTGTAAACCGGGTTACTGGAATAAGAATTGGTCTGATGTTTTATAGTCGCGTGTTTTTTGACTAAATTGAGGCCATCTTGAATGCGCTTATTTACCAGTCTGGCGAGATTTGACGCATTGCTCCCCTCTTCTAGAGCGTATACAGTAGCCACCATCGTATCATTTTCTATTTTTGCCGTTGCACTCACGCTTAAGTTAATGCGGTCGTAGTGACTCTCATTATCATGTGCTCTGGCGTTATTAAATAAAAGCGTACTAAGCGCACATAAAGTGCAGACCAGAAATGTTATTTTATTCATAAGTAAATCTCTTAAATAAAATTCTTTTAAAAAAGACATATAAACAACTATAACGTGAGATAATGATCACATCCTTATAGGCGAGTATTTTTATTCATCATCCGGTACATAATATTCAGTTTGTGTACATGAATTAGACTGCGTATCATCGAATACTTTAAACTCATGGCTACCAATGCGGATAACATCGTCATGTTTAAGTCTATTCTCTTTTACTTTAATATTATTTACATAGACACCATTTGTGCTGTTCAAGTCTTCAATAGAAATATCAAATATTTCAGGCATATATTCATTGGATGTAAGTGTCAGAACCGCATGATCCCCACTCACTACACTATCTTCTAGTTGCAAACTATTTCCTTTATTTCTTCCGATAGTAAAGTCACCTTCCGGCAGTATAATTTCAGAAACAACAACAGCATTCACAATGTGCTTTAGTTTTAACACGATCCACCTCTAATCATTCACAATGATCTTATCACTCAAATACAGTGTATATTCTAAAGTGAACAAACTTAAGAACTGAGTTCACAATTACTTAATCAGATATAGAATCGTCTGATTCTATCTGTTGTTTTTTCAAAGAGGCAGGTTCTCCTTTAGGCCACGCGCCAAACGGGTATGCATGATAATTACTGTTAAACGTAATGTACTGAATAATTTGATATATATACGTAGCAATACTCTGACCTAGCTTTTTTAAACGGGGGTTAGTTTCACCCGTAAACAACACCAGCAAAAACTGAAATATTACGATAGCAAAAAGGATTAATTCTGCAACGCTATAAAATATTGAAAACATGATCATGTATAGACCACGCAACCATGTTGACTGTTGTTTTATATTTTCTTTTAGTTCTTCATCCATTTTTTACTCCTTGCATTAATAAAAAATCTACTGCTTAAAATATCACTTTGAATTTACTTCTAAGCAGCGTAATCGCGTCTCTAAACTTTCAATTTGTTCTAGTAAATTAAGCGCCAATGCAACTCCCGCGATATTTATACTTAAATCACGCTGCAGGCGTTTAGCGGTACGTGCTTTACGCAGGTTATCAGCGGTAAAAATCCATCCCCTGCATTGCTTGCCAGTTGTTTGTAAATTCATGGGCTCAATCGCACCTTCTTCTACCAGTTCTATAATCCATTCTTCGGTACTTGAACAGGCATAACAAAGGTCAATTAGGCTTAATTCAGTTTGCTCATCGAGCAAGATTCCATTGAATATTTCTTCAGTCATAACTGTTTACACTCCCAACTTACTACGCGGGTTATATGCAAGCTCTTCTTGCATCCTCTTGTACAGTGCTTTTGCAGCATCGCTGTCTGCTGGAGGTATAGATAATTGAGTAATAACATATAGATCGCCTGGAACCTTGCTAGGAATACCTCGCCCTTTTAAGCGTAACTTACGACCAGCAGGTGTATCCGCTGTAATTTTTAAATCAACAGCTCCAAGTGGTGTAGGCACCTTTACACTTGCACCGAGTGCCGCCTCCCAGGGTGATAATGGTAAATCAAGATACACATCATTACCGTCTACGCGATAAATGCTATGGGGTTTAAACTCAATAACAAGGTAAAGGTCACCGGCGGGTGCCCCACCCATTCCGAGTGATCCTTGTCCACTAAGACGTATGTGCTGCCCCTGCTTTACACCTTTGGGGATTTTCACTTTCAATGTACGCTGCTTATTAATAACGTGCCCACTACTATCAATTTCTGGTGATTGCAGGGTAACGCTGCGAGTGGCCCCAAGGTAGGCATCCTCTAAGTCGATAAGTACCTTGGCATGATGATCTTCTCCACGTACGTTATACCCATGCTGTTTATGCCTGCCCTGCGCCGAACCAAAACCATGTCCAAATAAAGACTCGAAAAATTCACTGTAATCCGCATTACTACCACCGGCAAAATCCCCACCATTGAACTCAAAACCCGCATCCCAGTTGGGAGGTGGATTAAAGTCCTGACCAGCCTGGTAGTTACTGCCCAACTGATCGTACGCGGCACGCTTTTCAGGATCTTTCAAAACCTGATAGGCCTCACCTATTGCCTTAAAGCGAACTTCTGCGTCGGCTTCCTTACTAACGTCTGGGTGATATTTACGTGCCAGCTTTTTATAACTACGCTTGACTTCATCCTGGCTAGCATCTTTGTTGACGCCTAGAATTTCATAATAGTCTTTAAAATCCATACATAGCTCCCACGAGCAATAGAGTAATTTGCGCCACCGGTCTTAACATCAAATAATAGAACATTCCCACTCTGTAATTACACTATCAGCCTTTTATTATTTTAATTTTGATATATCCCAGCTTAATGAAGTCTTTTATTTGTGCCGGCCTTCCGTAGCTTTTGAAATAAGGCTTCAATACCCAATCAAGAAAACACTTATCTCTATTCACTATTTCAAGCACAACACCTTGTTACTGACAATCTTTGATAAGCAAATATATCCATATAACGGTTAATCTGTGAGACATTTAAATAGAAAGCTGAAAAAGATAAATAAACACAAATAAATTATTTAATATCAATACTTTATAGGTTATACCTAATGTAAAATATCATTGATTGGCACATACGCTTTTCATGCTGCTTTGTTATTTAACAACGAACGCAACACCCTTCTATGCATCAAAACCCAATATTCCACTGCGTTATTTTTTACGTTAAACTTGCGCGCCGATAATTTAAAGCTTGAACTATGTTTGTTTTACTCAATATTGAACAGCTTGCTGATGACCTGGAAAGTCTATCTGCGGAAAAAACACATAAACTCACTTTTAAAGTGGTGTTCACCATAAAGGACGTACCTGATACATTTACCGGCATCGTATATGAAAACACCACCGGAGAGTTTCAGGTAGAGCACTTTAATCATCCCAAAGGTAATAAACGTAAGGTGATTACCTTAAAGAATAAGCTGCCAGCAGGTGCATTCGATAAAATTAAGGCACAGCTTTATGCGGTTAGCCGCGGCGAAACCGTCAGCTTCCCCCTTGAATTAGAAACACTAAACAAGCGCATATCAGGGACACCGAGAAAATAATCCTCCCGCGTATTACGCCCACCAAAAGCTAAGAAAGAACCGAGCAGTTTCGCCCAGAATTTTTGGCCTTATAAAGATTACTGTCGACCTGCTCCACCAACTCTTGCCATGAACCGAACGTTACTCCATTACTTACGACACAAGCGCCACCACAGCTAACGGTTAATACTTTGTAAACGCTTTTCTCATGTGGAATAGCACTCTTAGCCAGAGAAGAAAGTAATTTCCTGGCGACCTTCTCCGCTTGCAATATATTGGTGTTTGGTAAGACCAGCAACAATTCTTCACCGCCGTAGCGATATAAACGATCACTGCCACGGATATTTTCCTTTAATACATTCGCCACGGACTTTAGCGCCTCATCACCCGCCAGGTGGCCGTAGTGATCGTTGTATAATTTGAAGAAATCAATATCCATCAGCAATACAGAGTAAGGGTGCTCATACCTAACAGAGCTTGCATGTGTACGGCCAAGATCCACCTCCATCGAACGACGGTTACCAATTTTCATTAAATGATCTTCAGTAGAAAGCGTCTGTAGCTCATCATTTAAAAGTGATAATTCGGAGGTTTTAGCTGCAACAGCATTTTCTATTATTTTTGTTTGCAGCTCAATTACACGAAAGTGCGCATTCGCTAGATCAGTATGTGTCACTAAACCAACAAGGTGCTCATCATTATCTATTACTGGTAAATGCCGAATTTTCTCCGCTCGGCTTATCACCATCGCGTCGAATAAGGTGTCATTTTGGTTAAGCGTAGAAATCGGTGTCGACATTAATTCGGATATAGGTAGTGATAAGTCGATTTCTTGTGACTCCTGATTAAGCACCTTAACCAGGTCACGCTCAGTAATAATCCCCTTTGGAAATTTATTTTGCGCAATGATGATACAAGAAATACGCTGATCAACCATTAATTTAACGGCCTGTTGCAAGCTTGCTTCCGCTGGAAGACAACTAAGTTCTGTAGTCATCAAGTTCTTGACGATTATTTCGTTCATTTTATTGCTATAACGCCCTATATAGACTTTATTTTTTATTTACATGTTACATCGAGTTTTATCATCCGGTAAAGCCCTTTGATTCAGGGCAAGTCGATCGTATTAATCAGGAAGGCCTACCATCTGCATAGTTAAACTAAATTAATAAGCATACAAAATACAGGGAATAAACAGGGGTTTTAATATAGAAAGTGACAGATAGTGTTTAATTTATAATGCATCAATGAAGTTTTAGATGCGAAAAATAGCTGTGATTTCATATAAGAATAATTAAATGCAATAAAGAGAAATAGAGAGAAATAAAGGCAGCGCCAGACCAGCGCTGCCTTAGAGGTTTACTAAAACTTATATGTCGCGTTCACATACAGGTAACGACCAGGCTCATTAATGAGCATAACATCACCAGAGCCATCAGCTAAAAGCGTCAGGTCTTTATATGTATTTGTAGTAGCAAAGGTTTTATCGAATACATTATCGATGCCGGCTGCTAGTTCGACGTCATTAGTAATATCATGCTTCACTTTCATATTAACAACGCCATAGCCACTTATTGCCTGCTCGCCATTGTCTGCATCAAACTCATCCCAGGCATCTACAGCCACTAACTCGATACTAGCTGTATTTTTATTGCTGTAGTCATAATGCAAAGCAACATTAGCTTTTAGTGGAGAAATCTCTGCGAGGTTCTTATCCGTCTGACCAGTTAAAGCCTCGTCCTTTTGTCCTCGCTGGTAGGCCAGACCAAAATCAACATAGACCTCATCGGAAGCAAAATATGAACCGCTAATTTCCAGGCCATAGATAGTGGCATCAATATTTTCAAATGCATTTCTTACAAGACCTGATGCTACTGCTTTGTCCGCATTAAAATAAATGTAATCATCTAGCCAGCTATAAAACACTTTAGTTTTAATATTGAAATTATCGTATCGATTCTCTACACCGAAATCTATTTCTGTATTAGTAGTCTCTTCAAGATCAGGAGTACCAATAAGTGGATTCATTGGCATCATAGTCGTAGTGTTTATCATCGCACCTTTAAAATAGAGTTCTCTTGCATCAGGTACACGACTCGCTTTACCTACACCTGCAAAGTATCGTGTATTCTTATTAAGATTGTACGACATAAATACGTTAGCGCTTAAGCCACTATAGTCATTAGATTGTAGACCTGAAGATGCTAATGGCGTAATTGTTGTATCGTCATAGCGCACACCGGCCTTTACACTTAAGTCTGTATACTTATTTTCTACTTCTACAAACAGTGCAGTATTTTCAGTATCGACATCCGAGATACTCTTTAATCCTGTAATGCCTGTCTGTGTACCATCTCCTTCATAGGTACCATCCCAGTTTCTGGTACTTGTATCTATACCAACTGTCATTTCTGATGTACTGCTGAAATCAAAACTATTTTTTATTTTTAGACCTTGCATATCAGTCGTTAAAAAACTTGTCTTCTCATTAACAGAATCTGTACCGGATGAAATTCTATAAAAAGTTGACATAGGGTGTTCAACATCTGAGCTGTAATATTGTGTATCTATAGACTTAGAGTACTTACTCAAATTTTTAATTGAATATTCTAAATTGAAAATATTTGAATCATCATACAGCGCATCCATTTTACTAGATGGATAAAGTACATCGTCACTTCGATTGGCTGTATAACTTAAGCGCATTTCCTGATCATCGGTAACATCTACAAACACCTTAGCTAACACAGCACTTTTTGTATAAGCGTCCATGTCTTCATATTCTGGTTTATAGCGAGGATTCATCGCTGGCATTGTCGACGGATTAAGGTTTTCAATCTGCTCAGCAAATGTGTTTCCATCACCATCTTCATACTGTTCACTAGTTTCCTTTGAGACCGCTAGAAGAAATCGAGCCTTATCATTTCCACCGCTTACTGTAGCCGCAGCTTTCTGGTAGCCAAAGCTACCCATGTTGACACTAACTTCACCTTTTAAGTCTTTCGAAGGTTTTTTTGTTGTAATCGCAACTGAGCCACTTAATGTACCAAAATTTTCAACATCGTAAGGACCTTCAGTCACTTCAATGCTATCAATTGTATTTGTCAGAATATGCGACGTAGGTGGGTCCATACGATTAGGACAGGCACCATATACCTTGGTGTTATCGATCAGGATATTAATATTATCTTTTTTCTGACCACGAAGAATAATGTCATTTGCGATACCACTGCGTCGTACGATAGACACACTGGGTAGTAGCTTGCTTAGAGCATCAGCCAGATCAGCTGACTTAACCTCTTCTCCACTAACATCTGTTAGCTTTGTACTCTCAACTACAATAGACCCCAAGTCTTCTGCAAACAATGCTGTGTTAACAGCCATTGATAAAACACTTACAGCAAATACCGCTTTTTTCATTAGACAATCGCCCTGGATAATTAATAATTAAGCCTTACATAACAAGGCTCTGATAGATTCGTTAATCACATATACAAGGCAAAAATCAGGCCAATCACTATGGCCCTAACATATGAAGGTCTCTGTAAATAAAGCATAAAAACATGCGCCATTTAACACGCATTATTGTGTCGTATAACACGTATTTTGAAATAATATTCAGGACAGGTTATTCATTAGCGACGTTTACAGGGATAGCTACAACTCGAAAGCCGATCACCGGATAATTTGTATCCGGTGTATTCGCACTGCGGTAATTGGGCCTTATTTGAAATAATGGGCAATGATAGGAGCCACCACGACGAACACGTGAGACACCCTTTTCTGGCCCGACAGGATTTACTCTCCCAGCTTTAATGTAGATATCAGGTGCATACCAGTCTGCTACCCACTCCCATACATTACCCAACATATCATGCACACCAAACGCATTGGCCTTTAGACTGCCGACAGGATGAGGAACATCGCCAGAATTTTGAAAGTGCCAGGCATAGTCATTAAGTTTATCTTTGGAAACTGGACGAAGTCGCTTATTACCTGCGCGTGCAGCGTATTCCCATTCCGCCTCTGTCGGTAAGCGGTAGTTATATTTGATATCCATTTTACTAAGCTCTTCAGTAAAACGTTTTGCCATAAACCATGAAATACTTACAACGGGTAAAACCTGCCAATTTTCCTTTTGCCAACTTTCTTTTGGGCCCGGCCTGTTTTCCATTACCGTGAGCCACTGACTTTGTGTAACTTCTGTTTTACTTAATAAAAAAGGGTTTGATATTTTGACCGTGTGTTGCGGCTGCTCATCAAGAAAGGCATCGAAATCTGGCTTTTCCATTTCATCAATGACGAGCTGTCTTTCATCTTCTGTAATGCCCATTTCGAAATTCCCCGCCGGGATTTTTACAAATACCATACCGAGATCATTGGTTAAAAAGTTTTCGGCGCTTAATGGACTAGAAAAAAATAGTAAACTGAGTACTGCTAGCTTGTAAAAATATAAGTAATTAAGGCGTAATTTATTCATGATGCATATCCTTGTTTAAAGGCATTTACAAAATTTATCTACTACTTACTTAGCAGAGATTTTTTATAATCCCTGCATTACTTTAAATTTTAACTACTGTCATTCGACTACTACTTCTGACGCGGTGGTAAACCTGTGTGTTGAGTAAGAATTTTTTTATTCTTAATACGTCGTGAATGCGCAGACGAAGAATTTTTTCTACGCGGTGCTTTATAGTCATGCCCGTGCTTGGGTTGATGCTTCGGAATTAGCTGATGATCACCATCGCCAATCAATTCTTCTCGACCCATACGCCTCAGTGCTTCACGTAGCATGGGCCAGTGCTTCGCATCATGATAACGTAAAAATGCCTTATGTAATTTACGCTGCTCCGGGTCTTTAACACTCTCCACCCCTTCG
>Ga0316204_10012864_pt1 | contig 10112 bp, 7 predicted proteins | sample 6monrhotite_MG_2_FD_205661 | JGI IMG/M metagenome (GOLD analysis project Ga0316204, IMG submission 205661) | Microbial mat bacterial communities from mineral coupon in-situ incubated in ocean water Damariscotta River, Maine, United States -... | ecosystem: Environmental > Aquatic > Marine >... | reverse complement strand
TTTTACTGGATTTGTCCGGAACAACAACAGCTCGTCTCCGTCGAAAACCGTCCACGTGTTCGCAAGGTCTTGCCTCCTGATGTCGCCTTGCGGCGAGGCATCTGACGTCGCAACACCCTCTAGTGTGCGGCGCTGGGACGTCACGTTCCTCACAGGTACGTACTCGCAGTTGGCGCGCGCCATACGGCGCGGTCTGTCTGAAGATGGGGGCTTAGCGAGAGGGTGGAGAGGCGGTGCGGGCTACCTGAAGAGGGGGGGCACAGGGGGCTCGTCCCCCTCGCCCCGCAAGGGGCCAGGAGAGATGGAGAGACCTTCAGAGACAGCGACGAAGGAGCGCTGAAGGGCGAGCTGAAGCGCCTTGCGGCGAGGCATCTGACGTCGCAACACCCTCTCGCGTGTGACGCTGGGACGTCGCGTTCCTCAAAGAGGCCTCTTCGCAGTTGGCGCGCGCCTGGGACGCAGGTGTGGGTGTAGACGCTGACGCATGCTGCGTCTACGCCCCACGAGACCGACGTAGACAGCTCCGCCGGTGACCTCGCTGGACCCGGCGCGAGCCGCGAACCATACCTCAGTCCGCGAAGGCGACCGATCCGTCGTTGAGCGAGTAGAAGCCGGACACAATCCGCAGCTTTCCGGCCTCGACCGCGCCGCGGATGATGCTGGAGCGCTCGACCAGCTCACCGGCCACGATGGCGGCGTTGGACTTCACCACGTCGTCCACGTTGCCCTCGGGATCCTTGGCCCGCGCGGGCTCGATGTGCGCCAGCAGATGGTTCAGGTTGTACCCGTTGTCGCCGCCGGCCATCGCCGCCGTGACCGCGCCGCAGGACTGATGGCCCAGCACCACGATCACCGGGGTGCCGATATGCGCCACGGCGTACTCGATGCTGGCAACCGAGCTGGTGTTGGCGATGTTGCCCGCGACGCGGATCACAAACAGCTCGCCGAGCCCGGTGTCGAAGGCGATCTCGGGCGCGACCCGGGAGTCGGCGCAGCTCAGGATGATGGCCCAGGGCTGCTGTCCGCCGACGAGCTCACCCCGTCGCTCCTTATCGCGGCCGCCGCCGGTGGTGGTGTCGCTGACGAATCGCTGGTTTCCAGCCTCGAGGCGGGCGAGGACATCATCAATGGAAGGCATGCTCATGGTGCTTTTCTCCGGGACACTTGGGTTGTAGTCGGGTGTAGCGGGTGCTGGGCTGGCCAGCAGTCGGGGCGCTGAATTCTGTAATCGAATCCCCCATCTCTTGAGGCGGCGCTCGCTACGCGCTGGGAGATTGCTAGCACCTCGTCGAGGCTCGGGTCGTGTACAACATCGGGTAACAGAGATGGCTGGCAGCGACCGCCAGCAGAGGAGCAGAGCGTGGGCGATCGGATCCTCAACATCGGTGAGGGCTTCTGGAACATCCGGGGCTCCTTCAAGGTCGGCGGCGTCGTCGACATCGGCACCCAGTCCTCGCTGGTCCGGCTCGCGTCGGGGGGCTTCGTCCTGCTGGACGCCTACACGCTGACGGGGGCGGTCGAGCGGGAGGTGATGGCGCTCACGGAGCAGGGGCAGGCGGTAGAGGCCATCTTGAACCTGCACCCCTTCCACACGATCCACACCAGGGCCGCGGCCCGTCAGTTTCCGAAGGCCCGCCTGTACGGCACCGCCCGACACAAGGCGCGGGCGCCCGAGCTCTCCTGGGAGGCACCGAACACCGACTCCCCGGCGCTGCACGCGCTGTTCGCCGACGACCTGAGCTTCACGGTCCCGCGCGGCGTCGACTTCATCTCCGACAACGAGGGCCTGCACTTCGCGTCCGTGCTGGCCTTCCACCCGGCCTCGCGCACGCTGCACGTCGACGACACCCTGATGTGGTCCACCGTGCCGCTCATGAGCGGCCTCGTCTTCCACCCGACGCTGAAGTCGGTGCTGGAGCGGCGCCCCGGCGCCGCGGCGGACTTTCGGCAGTGGGCGCTGGAGCTGGCTGATCGCTGCGGGGACGTCGAGCAACTCGTCACCGCGCACATGCGGAAGCTGGCCCCGGCCTCCAGCGCCGGCACCCCGCTGGGCGATCGCGTCCGACAGGCCCTGAAGAAGATGGAGAAGGTGCTGGCGGCGCACGAGCGGCGGCACGGCTGAGGTCTCGTTTTACTCGATGTCGGCGCGCTCGGCGCCGTCGGGCACGAAGCCTCGCGGCCAGCGGGTGTACCGATCCGTCTCAAGAGGTTCAGGTTCAGAACTCGATCACCATGCTGACCCGCGCCGGCGTGGCGCGCTCACCGTCCGCATCGAGGGTGTAGGTCGGCTCCGAGAGCACATCGGCGGCGCAGCTCTGCTGCTCCCGGGTGAGCCCGTCGCTCATCAAGGTAGGCTCCAGCAGGTGATCCGACACCCGGCCCTGGGTCGGCTCCACCGAGGCCGTCCACTTGAGCGCCCCCGGACGGTCCGCGCCCACGAAGCACTCCGCCAGCCGGGGCCCCCGGGCGGCCACCTGCATGCGGAACGCTCCAATCCAGGGCAGGGCCTCGGGCGTCGCGCTGGCGTACTCCGGGCGATCCTGACGAGCCACGTGGCCGCCGGGCAGCGGGGCTGTCGGCGGGCTGTCCTCCACCTCCGCGGCGGGGCCGGCGCCTGGCGCGGGCGCCTCCGCCCCGGGCTCGGGCGAGCTGCAGCGGCAGTCCCGGAAGAGCAGCAGGAGCAGCAGCACGAGGGCGGCCAGCAGCAGCCTGCGCCTGCGCCGCTTCTTCCTGGCCGCCTCCCGCTCGCCCATCGGCCCGCCCCTGCGCGCGATGGCCTCACGCTTGCGCGCCATGTCCTCGCGGGCGGCAGCCAGCCGCTCCGCTTGCTGGGCCTTCAGCGCCGCCTTCCGTGCCTTCAGGGCCGCCGCCGCCTCGCGATCGCGGCTCACCCTCCGACGCTCCAGCCGAAGACCCACTCGCCGTCGGCTCCGCGCCACTCCTCGGGGGTGAGCTGCAGCGGGGTGAAGACGGACGGGGCCGGCACGCGGTCGGCCCGGAAGGGCCAGGGCAGGGGATCCGCCGGCGCGAGGCGCAGGCTGCCCGCGTACACCTCGCCGGTGGGAGCGAGGGAGCGGGCCCGATCGGCCGGGCTGGCGTCGGCCTCCAGCCCGCCGAGGCCCTCCGTGATGGCCTGCGCCTGCGCCACCCGGTCGGCGGCGCTGCGGCCCGTCCGGCCCTTCTCGTCCATCAGCGGCAGCAGCAGGGTGCGCACGGCGGCCAGGGTGGGCAGGTGGGCGGCGCGCACGCCGGCGTCCTCCCGCTCCAGCCGCTCCAGCATCAGCTCCAGGAAGCGCAGCGTCTCGCTGGGGGAGGCGGTGAGCCCGTCGCGGAGCAGCCGGGAGAAGCCGCGCACGTTCCCGGACGCCAGCGGCGACAGCAGCGCCGCGCGGCGGCTCAGGGCGCCCCGGCCTGGCTGGTTGCGGGCGCCGCGCTCGAAGGAGCGCCGGTCGGCCCGGAAGGCCGCGCTCCACATCATGTCCTCCAGCAGGCTGGCGTAGTCCCGCCGGGGCACGAGCTGCCGGAGCGTGACCAGCAGCTCGTCGGTGATCTCGAACTGGGAGGCGATGTACGAGATCCAGCGCAGGCTCAGGGCCTGGACCTCCGCCGAGGCCCGCGACTCCGGGGCGTACTGCATGGCGTAGGCGAGCGAGCGCAGCGCGTCCGGCATGGCCCCCCGCTCAAGCTGGCCGATCCCCCGGTGCAGCGCGATCACAGCCCGCTCGTCGAAGCCGGACTCGGGGGCGAGCGCCAGCAGCGCCTGCCCGCGATCGCCGCCCCAGAGGGCCTCCGAGCTGACGCTCCCGGTGCTGCTCCCGGTGCCGACCCGGGCGATCCACTGCTCGACGCCCTCGCCGTCGCCGCGGGCGATCAGCGCATCGAGGATGCCCAGCGCCGTCGCGTCCATCACCTCGGCGTCGCCGCCGAAGGCCCGGGCGTGATCGAAGAGGAAGAGCCTGCGCTCCGGGGACAGGGACATCCACTCGGAGACGGGCCAGCCGACGGCGGCGCGGAGGATGCGGGCGGGCTCGGAGTCGGGGGCGAAGGTGTAGTCCGGAGCCTCCTCGCGCATGTCCGAGATGGAGTCCGGGGAGAGGCCGATGAGGCGGCCGTCGCTCGCCATCTGGCGGGCCTCCTGCCGGGCCTTCCGGGCGGCCAGCGCCGCGAGCTGCAGGGTGACGTCGAAGCGCCGGGCCTCGACGGCCGCCAGGCCCCGGATCCGCTCCTCCGCCAGCGTCTCCATGGAGCGATCCAACAGGTACATCAGCAGGCGGGCCGCGACCTGTCGATCGGAGAGCTCGGCGTTGGGCAGCTCCCCCGCGTTCAGCAGGGCCAGCCGGGGGCGGATGCAGCCGCCGCGGAAGAGCGACACGGTCGACAGCTCCCGGGCGCTCAGGATGTCGTTGATGGCGATCAGCCTGTGCTGGCGGCCGAGCTTGAAGGCGTCGAAGGTCTTCGGCGGCTTCGGGGTAGCGCTGCGGCTCATGTTGCGGACGACCCAGTTGTGCAGCGCCAGGGGCCAGAGGCCGGCGCCCTCGCTGTCGTTGGGGTGGCCGTCCTGGCAGACCCCCAGCTCCCCGAGGGCGGCCCAGGTCACCGAGCCGAAGTCCGCGTCGTGCTGGGAGACCTGGCCCGTCTGATTCTCCAGCGCGTTGCGGAGGAGCCAGAGCTTCACGGCCTCCAGCGGCTCACCTTCGCGCAGGGCCATCCGGGCGTTGTAGTAGACGACCGTGTGATCGGAGGGGGCGGGCTCGCCGACGGCCAGCGCGATGAGGGCGAGCCAGATCGTCAAAACGCCACCCCCACGGCGACGGAGAGGTCGGCCCAGAAGAGCAGATCGGTCTCGGTGGCCGGGGCCAGCAGGGGGACGGCCATCATGAGCCGGGGCGAGATGAACACGCCCTGCTTGAAGTAGATGTCGTTGCCGAAGCCGGCCATCAGCCCGTAGCGCCCCGGGTCGACCACCATGGCCTGCAGCCGGTTGTCCTCCAGGTTGTCCCGCTCGGCGTCGGTGATGGTGGCGGAGACGAGGGCGCCGACGACGTCCCGGAAGCGCATGCCCGAGAAGGCGGTGGGGTAGTTCAGGTAGCGCACGCCGCCGTAGACGTTGAACACCAGCTCCACGGCGGGGAAGTAGCGGGGGAAGGTCGTGACCACGCCCTCCGCCAGCGGCACGCCCACGGTGAAGTCCAGCTCCACTCGGTTGGGGCGGCCCGGCTGGCGGTAGGGGGTGAGCGCCAGCTGCAGGCTGCTCGGGGTGTCCCAGACCCACACGTAGCTCAGGCCCACCTCGAAGATCAGGCCGCCGCTCGGGAAGCGGGCCATGCCGCCGGCGCGGAGGCTGTTGAAGTTGTTCAGCTCGAAGAGGTGGTCGCCGAAGGCCGCTAGCTGCACCTCGGTGCGGCGCCAGTTGAACTCGACCGGGGTGGAGGTGGTGCCGATGGCCCGCTCCGCGATCACCTCGAAGGGGGCGCGGTACGGCGAGAGCGGATCGGTCTCCGTGTCTTCCACGGCATCATCCGCGGTGTCTTCCACGGCGGCGCCCACGCCGGCCTCGTCGTCCGCCGCCAGCGCGGGGAACCCGAAGGCCATCAGCAGCAGCAGGCTACGGATCACGCGGAAATCCCGAGCCCCCGGGCAGCGGATAGGTGGGCACGTAGCAGGTGTTGGCGTAGGTCTCCCGGAAGGGATCGGTGACGTGGTAGATGCCGGCGCCGTCGAACGTCGGGTGATCGCAGAAGCGGTCACACTGGGTCAGATCCTCCTCCAGGGAGAACTCGTCGGTGGTCCAGACGAGGGTGCCCAGATCCTGCTCGGCGGGGTCGCCGAAGCCGAACGGCACGCTCAGGCCGAAGGCGCTCACCGAGCCGGCGATGACCAGCTCGTAGTCCATCTGCAGCAGGAAGGGGAAGTCCCAGAAGAGCCCGATGTCGTAGCTGCGCTCGCCGAGCTGGTTGTGCCAGTCCGCCAGCAGTGAGATGGGCAGCAGGCCCTGGGTGGCGCTCTCGCAGAGCGCCTCGTCGTACTCGCCCGCCTCGCAGGCCTCCTCCAGGATCTGGAGCAGCAGCTCGTCCTGGAGCAGGTCCGAGCGGAACACGAAGAGCTGGGGCTCGTCGCTGATGCAGTAGGAGAAGGCGTCGTCCGCGTCCGCGCTGATCAGCTCGCCGTTGGGGAAGGTCACCACCCCGAACTCGCCGATGTCGTAGTGCTCGGAGGTGGTGGTGAACTCCGGGGCGAGGAAGCGCAGGTCGGTGACCTCGCCGGCCTGGGCCTCCGAGAAGTCCGCGATGAAGTCGAGGTACTGGCTGCGGTTGGGCAGGATGGGCAGGGAGTCGAAGGAGAGGGGCCCCAGATCCAGGCCGAAGACATCCGGGAAGGTGGGGCAGCTCCGCTCGGAGGCGCTCGGGAGGAACGCCGAGAAGAAGTCCGTGGCGAGGGTCGCGGGGCACCACAGGGTCGACTGGGTGAGATCATCGGACACAGCCCGGGAGTCGCTGTCGAACACATAGGCCCCCGCCAGCCGGGGCGAGCTGCGGTGCCGCTCCTCGGGGACGATCAGCGCCAGCGCCTCCTCCAGCACCTCGGCGACCCCGGCCTCGTCCCGGTGGAGCCCGATGACCAGGACCATGTCCTCGCCGTTCACCCGCTCCGCCTCCACCGCGTCCGTGAACGCCTCGGCCAGCTCGCCCACGAAGGTCTCGGAGGTCCAGTCGTCGATGCAGAAGGCGCGCAGATCACCGAGCTGAAGGCGCTGGCGCTGCATCTCCTCGTGCTCGGGAGAGATCTCCCTGTCGCAGGGGGCCAGGAAGAACTCGACCGGGGTGGCGTCGCGGATGGGGCTCCGCAGTATCGGGAAGGCCGGGCGGACCTCCGGGTTCTTGCGGGCGACGGCCCCGGTGGTGAACTCGCCGATGGCGTCGGTGACCGTCGCCTGGGCGCAGACCGTCGAGACATCGGAGGCCTCGATGGGCAGCGCCTCCGGGTTGAAGAGGGCGCGCTCGTCGGTCTCGAGGAGCGCCAGCCCGGCGTCCTCGAAGTCGATGGGGCAGGCGGCGCCGTAGCCGTAGGGGTTGCTCGGCGAGGTGAACTCCCCGTCGCCGTAGCGCTGCTCCTCGACGGTGAAGTCGCGGCGGAGCCCCAGCGCCTCGGCGTGCTCGTTGCGGACGGTGGGGAACTGGTGTCGGCTCCGCCACTGAATCCGCTGGTTGGTCTCGTCGAAGACGCCGTAGATGATGAGGCTGCGGTTGGACCAGGCCGCGCCGGGGCCCACCACGTTGTAGGCGGTCCTGGCGGGCAGGGAGAGCTCGCCGTCCCGGTGGTAGCGCAGGCGGATGTCCACCTCGCGGGGCTCCAGGGGCACGCTCAGGCTGGCGCTGCCGCAGAGGGCGCCGACGCCGCAGTCGATGTCGAGGTGGGTGTGCACCATCGGCAGCTCCGAGAGGAGGGTCCAGTCGACCCGCTCCTCGTCGGTGGCGTAGGTGATCTCGATGACGCTCGGCTCGTTGATGCCCTGCTCGGCGCTGACCTCGTAGAAGAAGAACAGCGTCTGCTCCTCGGCGAACCAGGCCGCGTCGGCGAGGGCGAAGCCTGCCTGGACGTCGACGATGGGCACCTTGTTGCAGGACGTGCCCACCAGCGCCAGCAGGCACGTGGCGGCGGCGGGCCTCACGCTGGCTCCACCTGGGCGGGCACGACCGCCTGCGAGGAGGCGACCGCGCGCTCGAAGGGCACGCCGGCCCGGGCGAGCTGCCGCTGGAAGCCCCGGGCCAGCGCCCGGCGTCCGCGCTCGGCGAGGGCGAGCTGGCCCGCGCGGGAGGCGAACACCGAGGCCCCGGAGAGCGTCGCGCGCAGGGCGTCGGGGGCGCCGTCGAGCAGGCGCGCCCGGCCCGCGTCGTCCAGCAGCGAGAGCCACGCGGCGAGGGGATCGGCCTCGATCTCCAGCAGCAGATCCGCCCGGGCCTCGTCGGAGAGCGCGAGCAGCATGTCGGGGACCAGGATGCTCCGGTACCAGGCGGGCAGGCTGCCGTGGAAGCGCCGCAGCGCCGCGTCGAACAGGCTGGCGCGCTGCCCCGGGCTCAGGGCCGCCAGCAGCACGGACAGGGCGCCGGCGGCGTCGAAGGCCGCCCCGCGATCCATCACCTCGCCGGCCTGGGGCGCCGCGGGGGCGGGGGCGCCGGAGCGGGCCGCCTGGAGCACCTCGAAGAGGTAGGTCGCCTCGGACGGCGCCATGCGATCGGAGCGCAGCAGCTGCTCGGCCATGTCGGCGACCTGGGGCTGCGAGAGCAGTCGCGCGACCTCGCGCTGCTCGGCGGCGGGCGCCAGGGCGAACAGCAGGGCGCCGGAGCGGGCCGGCAGATCGCCGATGAGCCCGGCCAGCCCGGCCGCGCCGAAGTCCTCGCGCAGGCTGCGGACGACCCGCGCGTCGCTCTGGCTGGCCACCGCCGCCGACAGGGCGTGGCGGTTCAGGGCCTCGAAGAAGGCCGCGTCCGACGGCAGGTCGGCCGCGTCCACGGTCTTCAGGTAGTCGGCCAGCGCGAGCTTGGCCGGGGCCACGTCGCCGCCGGTGGGGAAGGCCGCCGGGAAGGTGTCGGGGAAGGACAGCGCCGCCTTCGCCAGGAGCGGCATGTCGCCCGCGCGCAGCAGCTCGCGGATCAGCGCCTGCAGCTCCGGATCCGGCCGCTCGGGATCCACCCCGTCGAGCCGGGCGGTCCAGATCTCGACCTGCCTCGCCACATAGTGAGGATCGGGGCGGACATCCGCGCTCGCTGTGTCCTCGGTGTCCGCTGTGTCCGCTGTGTCCGCTGTGTCGGCGGGGCCCGCCCCCTCGGCCGCGATCTGGGCCATCAGGAGCTGCTCCTCCATCGACGCGCGGCCCACCCGGCGCCAGGACCAGATGAGCGCGCTGCCGGCCATCGTCACCAGGCCGAGGCCGATCATCCAGAAGAAGTGCGGCAGCAGGCTGAGCCACAGCTCCCGCCCGGCGACCGCGGCGGTCCAGCTCGTCGCGGCGGCGGCCGCGGGGATCGCCGCGTCGCCCTCGGGCTCAGTCGGCGCGATGACCTCCTCCTGGGGCGGCGTCCGCAGGTAGCCCGCCAGCGGCAGCAGGGGCTGGTGGCCCACGCCCACCACGAGCCAGCCGCCGGAGAGCTTGGTCTGGAGGCGCCGGGTCAGCGCCTGGATGTCCGCGGTCTCCACGGACTCCTCGTGGGCGAAGGCGCACTGGGCCTGGGTCAGGTACTCCTGGGCCTCCACGCTGCCGGGCCCCTCGTTGTCCTGGCGCAGCCCCGGCAGGGAGCCGGAGCGCGGCCGGTCGGCGACTGTGTGCTGGACGTAGGTGCAGCCCTTGGAGAAGCAGCGCTCGGAGTCGCAGTCGGCGGCCAGGGCCAGCTCGAAGCGGTTCTCCAGCAGCCGCATCTCGGCGAGCACCGGCGGCGGGATCTGGTGGGTGGGGGCGGCCTGCGCGGCCGCGTTGGGGACGAGGCCCGCGAGGAGCAGCAGCGAAAACATCAGTAGATCCTCACGACGACGCGGCGGTGGCGGGCGAGGCGCTCTTCTGGGGAGAGCCCCGTCAGGTCTTCTTCGGGCAGCGCCACGGTGGCCGCGTAGCCCTCGACGCGGACCCGGCCCTCTTCGACGCCCACGAACTCCAGCCGCGAGCGCACCGCGTTGGCCCGATCCGTGGACAGATCCCAGTTGTTTCGCTCGGTGGTCCCGTCCCCGAACGGCGTGCTGTCGGTGTGCCCCTCGACCGCGAAGTCGTACCGATCCGCGTAGGGCACCAGCGCCTGCAGCATCCCGTCCAGGACCGGCTCCTGCTCCGGCTGGATGTCGGCGCTGCCCGAGGCGAACACCAGCCCGGAGTTCAGCGAGAGCTTCAGCCCCTCGTCGGTGAGATCGGTGCTGATCATGTCCTTCAGGCCCGCCTCGGTGATCCGGTCGTCGATCTCCTGCTGGATGGAGGACAGGCTCGCCGGCTGCTCCACCCCGGAGAGCTCCTCGGCGATCTGCTGCATCTTGCTGCGGCTCAGATCCGCCGCGGCCAGCAGCATCACGAAGAAGATGAGCAGGTTGGTGATGAGGTCCGCGTAGGAGAGCAGCCAGCCCTCGTCGCT
>Ga0316204_10012863_pt1 | contig 10112 bp, 6 predicted proteins | sample 6monrhotite_MG_2_FD_205661 | JGI IMG/M metagenome (GOLD analysis project Ga0316204, IMG submission 205661) | Microbial mat bacterial communities from mineral coupon in-situ incubated in ocean water Damariscotta River, Maine, United States -... | ecosystem: Environmental > Aquatic > Marine >... | reverse complement strand
AGGCGGTAATGAAATACTACCCTAATCATTTAGCAATGCTTTCGCTTATGCCGCAAGCTATTCGTATGGCAGGGCCTAGAGAAGCTATTCACAATATGATTGTTCGTCAAAATTATGGCTGCTCACATTTTATTATTGGTCCAGAGCATGCATCACCTCCAGGTGTTAGATCTGGTGTGAAGCGTTTTTATGAAAGATATTCAGCACAAAAACTGGTCAATGAATTTCAGAATAAATTAGATATACAAATGCTTCCAGTTGAGGAGATGGGTTACTCGATAAAACGTAATACCTATATTTCTTGTGAAACAGCGCATAAAGAAAAAGAAGAAACTCTTAGCTATACAGAAAAAGATTTTAATCAGGCGCTTGAACATGGTCAACCAGTACCAGAGTGGTATTCATATCCAGAAGTTATCCATGAACTGAGTAAAGTAAGACTTTCACGTAAACAAAAGGGATTAACATTATTTTTTACGGGTCTTTCTGGCTCTGGAAAATCCACGTTAGCTAAACTTGTCTATGCACGATTTATTGAACAGGGTGATAAACCTGTCACGTTGCTTGATGGTGATGTTGTTCGTACAAACCTTTCTAGTGAACTGGGTTTTTCAAAAGAGCATCGAGATATTAATGTAAAACGTATTGGCTATGTAGCAAGTGAAATAACAAAAAATAGAGGTGTTGCAATTTGTGCACCTATAGCTCCTTATGAATCAATACGTTCATCTATACGTGAAAGTATTGAGGAATACGGTTCCTTCATTGAAATACATGTAGCAACCCCGCTTGATACTTGTGAAGGTCGAGATAGAAAAGGTATGTATGCTAAAGCACGTAAAGGAATCATTAAAAACTTCACTGGTATTAGTGATCCATATGAAGTTCCAGTAAATCCTGAAATAAAAATTGATACAACAGGAAAAACGCCAATAGAGTGCGCGCAACAGATCATGCTTTATTTGTTTAAAGAAGGCTATATTGCCTGAAAATAGAGCACGTAATTAATAAAGAATATTTGATGCACATAATCGAAAGAGCAGTTTAAATAATCGTAGGGTGGATCAAACGAAGTGGATCCACCAAAATAAGACACACTGAAATTAAAGTAAAAACAATAAATAAAGGTTAAATAATGATTGTTCCAGTTATATTGTCAGGCGGCTCAGGCACCAGACTCTGGCCATTATCACGGGCATTAAGGCCTAAGCAATTGTTGAGTATGACATCAAACCATACGATGATTCAGGACACTGTTAGCCGTTTGGAAGGTATAGAACATCTGCTTGAACCTATTATTGTATGTAATGAAGAGCATCGATTTACAATTGCAGAACAAATGCGTGAAATAGATATTCATCCATCTGCCATTATTCTTGAGCCTTTTGGTAAAAATACAGCACCAGCGGTTGCAATATCAGCTTTGCAGGCACTGAAATCAGGTGATGATCCAGTTCTGCTCGTATTACCAGCAGATCATGTGATAGAAAATACTGAGGCATTTCACGAGGCTGTATCTACAGGATATAAGACGGCAATGGAGGGTAAGCTTGTTACCTTTGGTATAGTTCCGTACGCGGCAGAAACAGGTTATGGCTACATCCAAGGTGGAAAAGAGATCAGTAATGGCGTTTATACTGTTGATGCCTTTGTTGAAAAACCTGACGAAAATACTGCACGTTCATATCTCGAAGAAGGTAACTATTTTTGGAACAGTGGAATGTTTATGTTTAAAGCATCTAAGTATTTAGATGAATTAAAAACATATAATCCTGAAATGTATTCAGTTACGGAACTATCTCTCGCATCAGCACTTACTGATATGGATTTTACTCGATTAGATCGAGATGCATTTTCAAAATGTCCCTCGGATTCCATTGATTATGCAGTGATGGAAAAAACAAACGATGCCGCTTTGATTCCTGTAGATATTGGTTGGAACGATATAGGGTCCTGGTCTGCTTTATGGGATGTGGGTGTTTCTGATGAAAGCGGTAATGTGACCCACGGAGATGTAGTACTACATGATTCTAATAATTCATATGTGCATTCAGATAGTCGTTTGGTAACAGTAGTAGGTTTGAATGACCATGTGGTGGTAGAAACTGCAGATGCTGTATTAGTCGCACATCGAGATAAATCTCAAAATGTAAAAGATATAGTTGAGAAATTAAAGGCAGCTAATCGTGATGAAGCGACTATTCATAATAAAGCATACCGACCATGGGGTGCTTATGAATGTATTGATTATGATTCAAGGTTTCAGGTTAAAAGAATTACAGTTAATCCTGGAGCAAGTTTGTCATTGCAGTTACATCATCATCGCTCTGAGCATTGGATAGTAGTACAGGGTACTGCTAAAGTAACCTGTGGAGAGAAGGTTTTTATAATGGCTGAAAATGAGTCTACTTACATACCATTAGGTGAGAAACATAGGCTTGAAAATGCAGGTAAAATCCCACTTGAATTGATTGAAGTCCAAACTGGAACCTATCTTGGAGAGGACGATATTGTCCGATTTGATGATGTCTATGGTAGAGAAGATAAAAAATAACCTACTAATTATATATTAGATGGTTGTAGAGAGTTTATGAATAAAATAATAGCGATAGCAGGCACGGGTTATGTGGGGTTATCTAATGCGGTGCTACTGGCTCAAAATAACGAAGTAGTCGCATTAGATGTTGTGCATGATAAAGTAGATTTGCTAAATGCTAGAAAGTCACCAATTGAAGATGAATATATTGAAGATTATTTAAAAAATAAATCATTGAATTTAAAGGCAACTCTAAATAAAGAAGAAGCCTATAAAAATGCAGATTTTGTTATTATTGCAACACCTACCGATTACGATGAAGTAAATAATTTTTTTAATACAAGTTCGATAGAATCAGTAATACAGGATGTAATTAAGGTTAATCCTGATGCAGTAATGGTGATTAAATCAACTGTACCTGTTGGTTATACAAGTGCACTTAAAGCGAGACTGAATAATAATAATATTATCTTCTCTCCTGAGTTTTTACGTGAAGGAAAAGCCTTGTATGATAATTTGTATCCTTCAAGAATTATAATAGGCGAAAAATCAGAACGAGCTGAACTGTTTGCTTCACTGTTAGTTGAAGGTGCCATAAAAAAAGATATCGATATATTGCATATTGAATCGACAGAGGCGGAAGCCGTAAAACTATTTTCAAATACGTATTTAGCTATGCGTGTTGCTTACTTTAATGAGTTAGATACGTATGCACAGGTACATGGTTTAGATACCAAGCAAATAATTGAAGGTGTGTGCTTGGATCCTAGGATTGGGTCACACTATAATAATCCGTCATTCGGTTATGGTGGGTATTGTTTGCCAAAAGATACAAAACAACTTAAAGCTAATTATAGTGAGGTTCCTAATAATCTTATACAGGCAATTGTAGATGCAAACACAACACGTAAAGATTATATAGCGAGCACTATTATAGATAGAAACCCTAAAGTAGTTGGTATTTACAGATTAATAATGAAAAGTGGGTCAGATAATTTCAGGGCGTCATCAATACAAGGTATTATGAAGAGAATTAAGGCTAAAGGTATAGAGGTCGTAATCTATGAACCAGTCTTTCAGGAATCAGAATTTTACAGATCAAGAGTAATAACTAGTCTTGATGAATTTAAAAATATCTCTGATGTTATTGTAGCTAATAGAATGGCTGATGATATTTTAGACGTAAAAAATAAAGTGGTTACAAGAGATTTATTTGGTAACGACTCATGAGAACATGTTTCAATTTCTAAATTAAAATTAAGGTGTTAATAATGACTAAGAAAGCATTAATTACAGGTGTTACAGGACAAGATGGTGCATATTTAGCTGAGTTCTTACTCAATAAAGGTTATGAAGTGCACGGTATAAAACGTCGAGCTTCATCATTTAATACTGATCGTGTAGATCATTTATATCAGGATCCTCATGAGCAAAAACAACGTTTCTTTCTGCACTATGGTGATATGACGGACTCAATGAATCTTGTGCGTCTCATTCAGCAAATAGAACCAGATGAAATATATAATCTAGCAGCGCAAAGTCACGTTGCTGTTTCATTTGAAAGTCCAGAATATACTGCAGATACAGTAGGCACTGGAGCGCTTAGAATACTCGATGCTATTCGAATTTCAGGTTTAGAGAAAAAGACTCGTTACTATCAGGCATCGACATCTGAGTTATATGGAGAAGTACAAGAAATACCGCAGACAGAAAAAACACCATTTTACCCTCGTTCACCCTATGCGGTAGCTAAACTTTATGCATACTGGATTACTGTAAACTACAGAGAAGCCTATGGTATGTATGCTTGTAATGGCATTCTATTTAACCACGAGTCTCCAGTCCGTGGTGAAACGTTTGTAACGCGTAAAATTACACGTGCTATGGCAAGAATTAAACTTGATTTACAAGATAAATTATATCTGGGTAATTTAAGTGCAAAACGAGACTGGGGGCATGCAAAAGATTATGTGGAGATGCAGTGGCTAATGCTGCAACAAGACAGTCCGGAAGATTTTGTTATAGCAACAGGTGTTCAATATTCAGTTCGAGACTTTGTTAATAAAGCAGCTGCAGCAGTCGATATTGAAATGGAGTGGAAAGGTGAGGGTGTTGACGAAAAAGGTTACAACAAAGCAACAGGTGAATGCATTGTTGAAGTAGATCCTCGGTACTTCAGGCCAACAGAGGTTGAAACCTTGTTAGGTGATCCGACAAAGGCTAAGGAAAAACTGGGCTGGGTACCGAAAATAACGCTTCAGGAAATGGTAACAGAGATGGTTGAAAATGACATGATGATTGCTAAGCGTGATGCGCTATGTAAAGAAGCTGGTTTCAAAACAAACTCGTACTTCGAGTAAAGTAGTCGATTTATCATTACGGTATGCATTTAACCTGGGACCAGAGACTTATTTTAAAGCAGCATATATGTAGGGTGGATCAAGTAAAGTGGATCCACCAGTAAAAGGTGACTTAAGGTTTTAACAGTATGAACAAAGAAGATAAAATATACATAGCAGGGCATCGAGGACTCGTGGGTAGCGCGATACTCAGAAATCTGGAAAAATCTGGTTATAACAACTTTGTATTACGAACTAGTAAAGAACTGAACCTTACTAACCAGGCTGAGGTAAATCAGTTTTTTGAAACAGAAAAGCCAGATTACGTTTTTCTAGCTGCGGCTAAAGTTGGCGGTATACTCGCTAATGACACATACCCCGCAGATTTCATTAGAGACAATCTACTGATACAAACGAATGTTATTGATGCTGCCTATAGAAATGATACTAAAAAGTTGTTGTTTCTAGGCTCATCCTGTATTTACCCAAAGTTTGCACCGCAGCCTATGAAGGAAGAGCATTTACTTACGGGGGAGCTTGAACCGACCAATGAATGGTATGCAATAGCAAAAATTGCAGGCATCAAAATGTGCCAGGCATATAAGAAACAATATGGATTTAATGCAATATCTATTATGCCAACCAATCTATATGGAACGGGTGATAACTTTAACCTTGAAAACTCACATGTTATGCCCGCTTTAATTAGAAAGTTTCATGATGCGAAAGAGAAAGGCGAAAATTCAGTTGAGGTATGGGGAACCGGTTCACCACGGAGAGAGTTCCTACATGTTGACGATATGGCGGATGCAACGATTTATCTTATGCATAATTATGATGGTGAAGACATTGTAAATATCGGAGTGGGAGAGGATGTTTCAATTAAAGAGCTAGCTGAGTTAGTGAAAGAGACAGTTGGTTTTGAAGGTGAGTTAGCATTCGATACAAGTAAGCCAGATGGTACACCCCGTAAACTGCTAGATGTGTCAAAATTAAATAATGCGGGCTGGAATGCAAAAATAGGTCTCAAAGAAGGTGTGGCAAGCACATATCAATGGTTTATTGATAATGAAAGTGATTATAGAAAGTAATATTTTAAAAATTTGTTCAAGGATTCTTATTGCCCAGTATCTGTAGCGGGCTTAATAATAGTTCGATTCTAGTGTTTTAAGAAAATGGGTATAGATAGTTATATGTATGTACTCATATTCTTAAAAATCAGATTATTAATGAAATATTTATGTTTCCAAAGTGTCTCATTGTAACCCTATATTGTTGAAAATATTTTCATGATGAATTTCGTTTTTTTTCTATGGTTAATTATCCTTCCCTTCTATCAATTTTCTTTAGTAGGTAGTCTGTCAATTGATAATATGATAGCTCCGCTACTCTTTGCTGTCTGGGTGATAGGTTATTTTGCAGGTGTTCAAAAGTTATCAAGCAGTCAAATTCAAAATATATTTCAATCTATTGTGTTGGCAACATTATATTTTATTAGTCATACTATTTCACTGCTTACAACGCAAGGGGCAGTGTGGACTACGGCCTATGTGACGGCAACTAATATGTTGTATTTTATATTACCCATATTATATATCACTTCGATTAAGTCATTAAAAAGTTCTAATGATGCAATTATTGTAGTCATGTTTATTGCAAGTGTGACAGCGTTGCTTGCTGCTTTAGGTCTAATTGAATTTGATTTTTTCAGGCAGGCTGATTCTCGCTTAGGTGAAGATTATCTAAAAAAATCTATAGGAATAATAGGTTCATATGGAGATGTTGGTATTTTAATGTCTCTATCTTTATTGTTTGTTGTAGCAGGTAAGTCAAAAGAAGTTTTCTTTGGAAAAGGCTCATATATAAAAATTATCGTAGTCATTACTCTTATTATGATTGGCTTAGCAAGTATGCAATCCAGAAACATGATTTTAACTATATTTACTGCGCTAATATGGTATTGGATAATAGGGCGCTGGGCTAAAAAATCAAAACTATGGTACAAAAAATTATATGCGATGATATTTGTATCAATATTTATGAGTATTATGTTTGTCACACTGTTCTATTCGCCACTGCTTGAATTTATTCAAAGTGTTGGTGGTACAAAAGAAGCGGCAGGAACAGTTGATGATAGGCTGGCACAATACAGTTTTATGTGGGACTTGGTAAAGAATCAAATATTCATCGGAGTGTCAGCAAATGTATACGAAGTGTATGAACATGAAATAAGTTTAATACATAATATGTGGCTTAAAGAGCTTGTGCAGGGCGGTTTAATAAGTGTAATTGCCATGTTTATATTATGGTGGCACGCCCTTACGGTCCAAGTTAAAAATTATCAAACAGGCCATGAGTCAAATACAGCGAGAGTTTATATATCTGTCTTATTAGGTGTGCTTATTGCTACTCAATTCTATCCTGCAGGGTCGCTTATCTTTTGGGTTATTATTGGTATGTGTTCATCTGTGCCGTTTGAAAAAAATAAACACATGCCTGATGTTATAAGTACTAAGACCAAGCCTGAATCTGTAGCTAATAAATCTAGCAGCTACGTTCAGTTAAGATAGCTATTGCTAATGTATAGAATATTATAAATTATGATTAAAATAAAAATTAATATCGTTCTGTTTCTTGTTTTTAATGTGTTTAGTAATGTTGCCTATTCAGCCTCATCTGAATATGCAATATGTGATGCATTTAAAAGTGGTGATAGCCAAAATCTACTGTTAAAAATTAATAGTGGTGATAAGTATTATGATACTAAAAATCTGATCTTGGGGTTCAATCTTGAAATGGCTCAAACGATAAAAACAATTGGAAACTATCGTGATCCAGAAATTATCAAGCTTACAACCAAATTGAAGCCAAATGCGCTTAGGTATCCTGGTGGCACACCTGCTAACTATTTTGATTGGCAAAAGGAAGCGCTTGATGAAAAGGTTATTGCTAAACATGCAAATAAACATATGCGTAAATTACTTAAAAATCAAAAAAGAAACAACAAGGGAAAACTACCTTCAGCAAGCTTAAGTTCTTATGCTGATTTGGTTCATGAATATAATATTAAACCTTTCATTGTGCTAAATGTATTTAAATCTATCGAAGATATTAAGTTTGCGATTGATAAAGTAAAACGTCATATAGAAAAGCCTATATATTGGGAGCTTGGAAATGAAGTGTCTAATGAAGGTTATCAGAAATGGATTAAATTAAAAAATAATAAGTCTTGGTCAGTTGATGGGTACATTGAAAGGTTAAAATTTACAGGTAATTATATAAAAACAAAATATCCTGAAGATAAGATAGGGATAGTGGCTTCCGAAATGGCTGAAATGAGGAATCCCGATAATGTTCGTACGTGGTTTACAGAGAATAAACGTGAGAAATGGGATGCATTAATATTTGAGTCAGCTGATTTTTTTGACGCAGTAATTGTTCATCCCTATGTTTATGCTACGAATAAAATTATCGATGATGTAGATGTTCCATGCAGAGATAATACTAAATCATTATTTGGCATTAAACACAAAGCCTGGATTATGTCTAATGTAAGCAATTTATCAACACTTTATTTAAAAAGACTAGATGAACGATTTCCGAATAAAGAAGTTTGGCTTACTGAATTTGGTATAATAGATCAGAGTGGAAAGTCTAAAGATCAGAAATTAGATAAACAAACTGGGTTTCGCGTGCTATCAACTGCTGCAAATTATCTTTCATGGTTGGAGGGGTATCCAAAAATCACAACGTGGCTGACGCACGGTATGTTTGAAGGATTTGACTGGGCTCACACTGTGTACCCTGATTTGTCTTATACGGCTAATGGTGTTGCATACAGTTTTGTTAAAGAATTCCTTTCTAATGTAGATGAAATATCTAACGGGCACTTATCTAAACAAATTATATTTCCAGGTGTTGATGCATATAAGAATAATGATGTTACATCAATAACGGCATTATTTGGACGTGATCGGGTTTCTAACAATAATAGTATGATTCTTGCAAACGTTTCAAATTCTAAATTAACAATAGAGTTACCATGGGTAGCGTCATCGGTACGAAATGTTAGTTTCGGATGGAATGAGATTGTTAAGCCTGCAAGATTTAAAGATATTAATGATTTTGATAGTCAATCTATAAAGTCAAATAAAATAGATATAAAGCCACGCTCTGTTGTTATAATTACTCAGAAGCAAGCGCTTGTACTTCATTAGAAATTGGCTATAGCTATAGTGAGTAATTCAATTTCATCAAAGTTAAAATCAGATAGTTTCTGGGTTGCTTTTGGCTTTGCAGTCAATGCCACATCATCCCTTTTTATCAGTATTATTCTTGCTAGAGTATTAGATCCTGAAAGTGTGGGTCTGTATTTTATAGCTTTTAGTATATCCATAATCTTTAGTGGTGTTCTTCAATTTGGTTTTAATATTACAGTTGTAAGATTGATTAGTGCATCTATAGCAAATAATAAATTATCCGACCTCCGTAAAACACTCATTAATTTATTGCTTCTTATAATGTTTTTAAGTGGATCGCTTGCACTTTTTTTTATGACAGATATGGCGAGTGACTTTTTTAAGCTGATACAGAAAAATCAATCCTTATCATCCTATATCCCATTGGTTGGGTTTTGGGTGTTCTTTATATCTATTCGATCTTATCTTGCTGAAGTGTTTAGAGGATTTCATGATATAAAAATGGCGGCTATTTATCAGAGAATATTACCTAATATTGTCGTTGTTATTGTGATATTTCTTTTATATATAGCTGATATACGAATGGATCTATATTTTGTTCTGTACATGTCAATGGTTACTAATGCCTTACTGGTGTTGTTTGCACTGTATCCATTTTATAAAAAAATATCCGTACTTCCAAAAGGTGAGCAGGTGTCATTGTTGCCAATGATACATTCATCTGCTCCTATTGCAGTTGGTCAGGTTTTTCAGTTTATAGTAACCCAAACACCGCTATGGGTGTTAGGAGCTGTTTCAACGGCTGATAAAATTGCTGACTATGGTGTGGCATTTCGTTTGGCTGCGGTCATATCATTACCATTATTAATTGCTAATAATGTTGTTATGCCACATGTTTCAAAATATCATTCAACGGGCAATACCGAGTCATTGAATACGTTAATACGCTATGCAGTATCTATAACCTCATTTATATCTATTGCATTATTGTTAGTCTATGTAGTGCTTGGTGAGGATGTGTTAGTTGCATTTTATGGG
>Ga0316204_10012862_pt1 | contig 10115 bp, 5 predicted proteins | sample 6monrhotite_MG_2_FD_205661 | JGI IMG/M metagenome (GOLD analysis project Ga0316204, IMG submission 205661) | Microbial mat bacterial communities from mineral coupon in-situ incubated in ocean water Damariscotta River, Maine, United States -... | ecosystem: Environmental > Aquatic > Marine >... | reverse complement strand
TAGCATTTGACTGTTTGTATTTTAAATTACTTATAGAGGAGTATTCTTTAGTTGCAGCATCAATGGTTTTTTTGTTTAAATCAATTCCAGTGACAGAATTAGCAACAGAAGCCATTAATGCGCTACCATATCCAACACCACAGGCCGCATCACATACTTTTTTATTTTTAACAAGTTCTAATACAAAATGATATCGGTGCCAATGTTCATACCAAGCATGGTAACGAACAGAAGTGTCAAATCTCTCCATTTATGGTTTGGGTTGTTCAAAACTACTATTAAAAATATTGTCTTCGATTTCTGATAGAAATACCAGTGAATAATCTTGACCAGGTGTGGCTTCAATTAAACACACAGAATAATCACCTTCTATCATGGTTCTACCTGGCATAATTGAAAAACTTAATCCATTTTCAGTTAAAACGCCTCTGTAAAAATTACCTTCAGAAAACTTTACCGGAGGCAAACCTAGGTAAATATGGTAATCTGTTGATTGATTGTCACCTGAGGTTTCATAACTTTCTAATATAATTGAGTTTACAACCCTATGTGGCTCAACGGTAAATGTAAAACAATCTTCTAAATCAACACCAGGTCCACCTATTGACCCTTTTATACGATCTACTTCTGTACGTAATTCAATGGGAGTTGGAACCTCATGATATGCAGCAAAATCATCTTCATCAAATTCATCATATAAATCAACAGTGGCTCCTTGTGCACGGATAACAGTTGGTTCATAAGGTTCACTAAATGAATTAGGATCATCTGATAAAATTGTACCAACATTATCTGTTTCTAATACGGCTTGGTTAACGATATCAATAATTTGACCATCTGGAACAACATTTATGGTCGCTGAAAAAGAAACAATAACAGATTCTGCAATATCTAGATTACCAACATTTACTTCAACAAAAGTATCATTTGGTTGATTACCATTGATTATATTGCCTTGGGAAGTGGTGACACTGCCACTAATTAAGTCAGTATTGGAATCTAATACATCTTCAATAAACAATCCACTGGCGTTAACATTATCATTATTTTCTACAAATAGATCATAAATCAATACATCACCTGAACTAACAGTTCCAGATACATCTGCATCCAATCCTAACGTAACAGTTTTTTCGAACCCAACAAAAGATCCGCTACCAGCTAAATTAGTCGAATTAGATTTATTATAAGCATTAACAAAATTTTCAGAATTATATTGATTATTTAAATTATTTTTAAAAGTCTCAAAATCTATTTTTGATTTGTCAGAATCAGATTCTTTGTTTATTATTTCTTGATTTAAGTTTTCACTTGCTTGAAGGGTCATGGTCATGGCTGTCATAGCCGTAAGTACTTTTTTCATTGGGTTCCATCAATTTAAGGTCAATTCGCATTATACATTTGATTAATGTTATGTCAAACTCATTTTTAGATTATAAAATGAGTTTGCACCAATGTTATTGATTTTTAACATATAAGTTAAGGTTTTGTAAAATAAATATACAAAAAAAAGCCCCAATCAACGATTGAGGCTTTTGTATTAATTAGCAAACTAATTTATAATTTATCAGCTTCTGAAGACAAGTAATCAGCCACTCCGTCTGGAGAAGCATTCATGCCTTTATCGCCATCTTGCCAACCAGCAGGACAAACTTCGCCATGGTCTTGGTTGAATTTAAGTGCATCTACCATGCGTAACATTTCATCAACGTTACGGCCAAGTGGTAAATCATTAATCACTTGATGTCTGACTACGTTATCTTGATCTATTAAGAAAGATCCACGAAATGCCACTGCACCATCTGGAGTTTCAACATCATAGGCTTTACAAGCTTTATGAGTCACATCTGCAAACATTGTGTATTTAACTTGTCCAATTCCACCTTTATTAACAGGTGTGTTTTTCCAAGCATTGTGGGTAAATTGAGAATCAATCGATACCGCTACAACTTCTACACCACGTTTGGTAAATTCTTCTAATCTGTGATCGAAAGCAATTAATTCAGATGGACAAACAAATGTAAAATCTAAAGGATAAAAGAAGATGACTTTTATTTTATCTTGAGTGGCTTTTTTGAAGTTATAATCATCAACTATTTCACCATTTCCTAATACTGCAGCACCTTTTAAGTTTGGTGCTTTTCTACCGACTAATACGCCCATATTTATTTCTCGTTATCATTTAAAAAAAAAGTATTTTACAAGATATGAATTAACTATGCCATTATATTTTTTCAATCGTTTCATTCTGATTTTTAGATAATCGAACCCATTGGGTTTGGCTGTAATTATTTTGAAGTAAAAAACCAAGCCACTTGTTGAGAAATACATTTAAAGTGGCACGTGTTTCGCTATGAATCCTGGGGCATATTTTAGGTCCTAAAAGCCTAATAAACTGTTGTAAATCAGTACAATACACTACTTCAGCCACTTGCGCATCGTGGTAAAGCTTAACAACAATTTCTTCGCTATTGCCAAATTCAAAAGAATACTTAAATACTAACTCTGTGGTGTATTTGTAATTGTTAAGCACTTGACAATATAACTTTGGTTTATTGACAACAGTACTTTCGTAATTAAATTCAGTAAACAGCTTTTGTGGAACAATCATTTTCAACAATTGAAAATTATCTTCGTGTTGAATGGACACACATTTATCATTAATATAGTTGGATGTAAAAATAGCTTTTTTGCTTTTAGATTTCAACATGTTTAATGTAACCTGTTATTCAGTTTTAATGCTTGTAACACTTTACCAGAGATTTCTTCAACCGAAGTGTTTGTGGTACTTAGAAACTCTATGCCATTACTTAAATACATAGATTCAGCATCACTGACCTCTCTTTGGCATTGTCTTTGATTGGAGTATTGCGTCCCTGCTCTGCGCTCGCCTCGAATTTGTGATAACCGAAAAGGATCAATGGTGAGTCCATAGACTTTATGCTTATGTTTTAATATACGATCAGGTATTTTTAATTTATCCAAATCTTCTTCAGTTAATGGGTAATTAGCGGCCTTTACCCCATATTGCAAAGCCAAATACAAACAAGTTGGGGTTTTACCTGAACGACTAACACCTAACAATATAATGTCCGCTTCGTCATATGAGACACTCATGCCATCATCATGTAAAAGAGCAAAATTTGTCGCATCCATTCTGGCTGTATAAGCTTTTGAGTCGACCTTGCCGTGTGCACGCCCTACAATAGGAGATCTTTTTATGTTGTAATTGCTTTCTATTTCTCGCAAGAGTTGATTAAATGGATCAAGTTTTAACCCACCACCTGAATGGATAATTATTCTGTGATCAATATTAACCACAGTATTGATAACCATGGGCTGGCATTCTGTGTGTTCAGCCTTGATTTCATCTGCTGCGCGCTGGGCTTTTTCTTCTGAATCAACAAAAGGAATGCGAATTTGTTTAAACTCTATGTCCCTAAATTGTGAAATAAGTGAATGTCCTACGGTTTCAGCTGTAATGGCTGTACCATCTGACACATAAAATATTGTACATTTTTTCATATATTTTTAACAATCCAATAATAAATTTTCTATCCTAATGATAGAATGATAAGCCTTCTAATAACCACGGTTAATTTATGTCTGAATACATCTTGCAACTCAACCAACTGGGGATGAATGATCTCGCTAAGGTTGGCGGCAAAAACGCTTCACTGGGTGAAATGATAACACATTTATCTGAATTAGGTGTAAGTGTTCCTGGTGGATTTGCCACAACTTCTCAAGCTTTTATAGATTTTCTTTCACAAACAGGATTGCATGAACGCATAAATAATCGCCTTAATGATTTAGATGTCGACGATGTTAAAGCCCTTGCTCAAGCAGGCAAAGAAATTAGATCATGGGTGATGGAAACTCCCTTTCAAGAAGAGTTGGACCATAAGATTCGGATTGCCTTCGAACAAATGGAAAAAGAGATTGGGGCCAATGCTTCAGTTGCAGTGCGATCTTCAGCAACAGCCGAAGACTTGCCTGATGCTTCATTTGCTGGACAACAAGAAACTTTCCTGAATGTTTCTGGTATTGATAATGTCTTAGCCAAAGTACATGAGGTTTTTGCATCATTATATAATGACCGTGCTATTTCATACCGTGTCCACCAAGGATTTGATCACCATGATGTGTATTTATCAGCTGGCGTTCAATTGATGATTCGCAGTGACTTGGCCTCAAGTGGTGTTATGTTTTCAATAGATACAGAATCTGGCTTTGAGGATGTTGTCTTTATTACATCATCTTATGGATTGGGCGAAATGGTGGTTCAAGGCGCTGTTAATCCTGATGAATTTTATGTCTATAAACCCAATATCATATCAGATAAGCCTGCTGTACTACGAAGAAACCTAGGTTCTAAACACATAGAAATGGTTTATTGTGACAGCAAAGATGTTTTAACCCAAAATGTTGACAAAGATAGGTCACAGGTTTTTTCTATTACAGATGAAGAAGTCACAGAATTAGCCAAGCAAGCCGTTATCATAGAACAACATTACAAACGCCCAATGGACATTGAATGGGCAAAAGATGGTGTAACTGGAAAACTTTACATTGTTCAAGCTCGCCCAGAAACGGTTAAAAGCCAAGATAAAAATACCCAAACCATAGAAAGATACCAAATTGCCAAATCAGGCAATGTTATTTGTGAAGGCAGAAGTATTGGACAAAAAATAGGCTCAGGGACAGCAAAAGTCATCGAAAGTATCTCACAAATGGACGAGGTTCAAACTGGAGATGTTTTGGTCACAGACATGACTGACCCAGATTGGGAACCCATAATGAAACGCGCAGCAGCGATTGTCACCAACCGAGGTGGCAGAACCTGTCATGCAGCAATCATTGCCCGCGAATTGGGCATACCTGCTATAGTTGGGTGTGGTGATGCTACCCAGAAAATTGCTAATGGAATAGATGTAACAGTTTCGTGTAGTGAAGGTGACACTGGTTTTATATACGATGAAATCATAGACTTTGAAGTAATCAAAACCAATTTAGAAAACATGCCTGAAGCACCATTAAAAATCATGATGAATGTTGGCAACCCAGATCGTGCTTTTGATTTTGCTAGCCTACCCCATAAAGGCATTGGTTTGGCCAGGTTAGAATTTATTATTAATCGCATGATTGGGATTCACCCAAAAGTGTTACTCAATTATGGAGATCAACCTGATGACATAAAAACCATTGTAGATCCAATGATAGCGGCCTATGGTGATCCAGTTGATTATTATGTCAGTAGATTAGTCGAAGGCATTGCTACTTTGGGTGCAGCTTTTGCTCCAGAAACAGTAATCGTACGTTTATCAGATTTTAAATCCAATGAATACGCAAACCTGATTGGTGGCAAGCAATACGAGCCACACGAAGAAAATCCCATGATTGGATTTAGAGGGGCATCACGTTACATCGATCCATCATTTCAAGAATGCTTTGAACTTGAGTGTAAGGCATTAAAATACATCAGAGATGAAATGGGATTAACCAATATTTGGGCAATGGTACCATTTGTTCGCACACTTGAAGAAGGTCAGAAAGTCATCGATATCATGAAGAAGTTTGGCCTCACTCAAGGAGAGAATGGCTTAAAAATCATCATGATGTGTGAATTACCTTCCAATGCCTTATTGGCTGATGAATTTTTAGACATATTTGATGGTTTTTCAATAGGCTCCAATGACCTGACCCAATTAACTTTGGGATTAGATCGTGATTCAGGTTTGGTCGCTGACTTGTTTGATGAAAGAAACCCTGCTGTTAAAAAATTATTGGCTATGGCCATCTATAATTGTAAAAAACGCGGCAAATACATCGGGATTTGTGGTCAAGGCCCATCAGATCACCCAGATTTAGCCCAGTGGCTAATGAAACAAGGCATAGAAAGTGTGTCACTTAATCCAGATACAGTCGTAGAGACTTGGCTTGATTTAGCAAAATACAAATCGGAGAAATAGAATATGAAAGCTAAAATTTCATTTATATTATTAACTGTCTTTACCTTTCAATTACACGCTGAAAAGTTACTAATTGATGCTGGAAAACCCACTAATGTTAATACAACCCAATCCAATGATAAACAATTGGTTCTGGCTGTTGGTAAATTTGATCCAATGACTGAAAAACTTGATTTTAGTAAAACATCAATATTAGACACTGAGTCATCTAAATATAGGATAGTACAATTTTCAGAAGGAAAAGCGGATTCTCAATGGCTTAAGAAACAGGGAATAAAAGTGGTGTCTTATATTCCTAATAATGCCTATGTCATTGTAGCAGATAACAGAACCAATTTTATTCTAGATAAACAACCTAATATAAGGTGGCATGGTCCCTATTCTTCAGCTTATAAAATTTCTCCTGAATTATGGATAAAGAATCTAGACAATCAGCACTCCTATGAAGTTATGGTAGCATTCTTCAGCGATATTTCTAAAAATTCAATGTCTTTACTGCTAAGAAAAAATATTCCAGATGTAAGGGTAAAACAAATACTTCCTAATACAAATGGAGTAATTCTATCAATAAAATCTAATAATTATAGTGAAGTCATTGCTACTTTATCTAAAATTGAAGAAATACAATTTATCCAAAAAGTTATTCCAGCACATCTTAATAATACAGAAGCTGTTTCTGCGACTCAAGCCAATCAAGAATCTGGAGGAGCGTCAACTAATGACAATTATACACCTACACCAACACCTATTTGGGATAAAGGGTTATTTGGAACTGGCCAAATAGTTGCAGTAGCAGATAGTGGTTTAGACGCTAATGAAGACTGGTTTGTTAATTATGACAATGGTACAACAGTGACAAATGTTGTTACTGAAGCTGAAACAGTTAACCCTCCTCAAATTGGAACATTACATCCAAATAACAAAATAATTGGATATTTTGTTTTCCCACTAGCCGAAGCCTATGATCATGGTAATTTTCATGGGACACATGTTGCTGGATCAGTTGCTGGAGATAGATTAGAAGCAATTGGAGCAGGTCCTTCAGGAAGTGTTTCTTCACCAAATGACTCTGGATATGATAATGATGATGGTATGGCTCCAAATGCACAATTATTGATACAAGACTTAGGAAGTGAGGAAAATGGAACTAGTGTATATGTATTAGGAAGTCCGTTGTATCGCCAAGCATACAACTCAGGAGCACGTATTCATACCAATTCATACGGAGGTGGCGCTGGTGAATATACTTTCAACTCTAAAGATACTGATGATTTCTTATATAATTTTGAAGACATGTTAATATTATTTTCAGCTGGAAACGATGGACCTTCATTAGATACAATTGGCTCACCCGGTACATCCAAAAATGTACTTACTGTTGGAGCATTATTACATGGCAACAGCCCTATTGCAGTTTCATTTTCAAGTAGGGGTCCAACTGATGATGGCAGACTCAAACCAGACATTATGGCAACAGGCACAAGTATAGAATCAGCAGCTGGAGACTCAAGTACAAATAGTACGATTGAAAGTCCTTCAAGAAAGTCAATCAGTGGCACTTCAATGTCCACCCCTATTACCGCAGGCAGTTCCGCTTTAGTACGACAATACTATACAGATGGATTTTATCCAACAGGAATTGCCAATGCCAATGATGAACATACACCAACAGGAGTTCTTTTGAAAGCCACATTGATAAATGGTGCAGGAGTTGCCAGTGGCCATTTTGATAATACCACAGGCTGGGGGCGTGTAAATTTAAACAACTCTATTATGTTCGATGATAGTGACAAACATTTACGTGCTTGGGAGATCAATAATGCCAATGGACTGAAAACAGGAGAAAACACAGAGATTAAATTAGAAGTAAAGGCAGGCCAACCTTTAGCAATTACTTTAGCTTGGTATGATGTGCCTGGACCATTTGGCAGTAATAAAACACTGGTAAATGACATAGACTTAGAAGTCAGAGTTGACGGACAATTATACAAGGGAAATGTTTGGAGCGATACTGCTATTTCCAGTACAGGCGGTGAACGTGATAGTATCAATACAGTTGAGCAAGTCCGGATTCCTAACCCGATTGAAGGTGTTTATACCATAACAGTAAAAGGAACAAATGTACCAGGAGTTGAGCAAGTAAATTCATTTAGGCAAGGTTTCGCACTGGTCGCGACAGGCCATTTTGATAATATTGGTTCAGTACCCTCTTCTTTAACAGCAGTTTCAAACCTTAATGCTGAATCTCTTGGTGATAATGGAATTCAACTATCTTGGAATGGTGGAGCAAATGCTGATTACTTTGAAGTTTATAAAGTGCAAGGCACATGCTCAACTGCAGATTTCAAAAGAGCCCGTTTTGTAGGAATGACAGAAAATAACAACTATACAGACTTTAGAACATTAAATGGAATACAATATGCTTATAAAATAAGAGCAGGTCAATACCAGGGCCTTGGTGAATTATCATCTACATGTGTGGATATCACATCTCAACAAGCTTGTGATTTATTGCCTTTCTTTAGCCAAAGTTCAATTATTGTCTCTGACAATACAGGAGATTTGTGTCACACAAAACTTGAATGGGATGCTGCGAGCGCATCATGTCCAGGCAATACCAGTATAAAATACAATATTTATCGATCACTTGACAGTGATTTTATTCCTGGAGCCAATAATCTATTAACCAGTACAACCAGTACAAGTTTTGATGATATTAATGCTCCTAGTGATGCTGCTTATTATGTGATTAGAGCAGAAGATAGTGGTGGAAATTCAACAACTGGAACAGAAAGAGTCCGAAGCCAAGCAGTTGGAACTGGATTTGTTAATACTCCTCTACTTGAAGATGTAGATACGGTTGCAATAATGAACCTCAATTCACCTTGGCAAGTAGTATCGAACAATGGTGCTGATTCAAGCTTGTTAAGTTATAAAACAGGACAAGCCACAAATGTGTATCCACCTGATACTTGTAGTGCAATCGTAAGTAATGTCATTACATTGTCTGCAGATGATGCCACGCCTACCATTTCCTACCAGGCACAATATGATATTGAAAATAACTGGGACGGTGTGGTTGTTCAAATTTCAAACGATGATGGAGATACTTGGTCTGATCTCCCTCCAAATGGCGGGTATCCAGGTGATTTTTCTGAAACTGTTTTGAATAATGGGTCTTATGTCAATGCCTGTAATTTTCCACCTTCTCAAGGAGCTTTTAGTGGAACAAACAATGGGTCTTATCAAACATTCACACACAATTTAGATTCATTTGTTGGTGAAGATGTCAAAATTAGGTGGTTATTGTCTACTGATTCGGCTGCTCAAGAGGAAGGTTTTTATATTGATAACATTCAATACCCAAATATCCAAGTACCAAACTCTTGTTCTGTTAATACTGGTGCCAACAAACCTCAACCTGGATTCTATTATGATCGTACCCGCAATGGTCATGGTTTTGTGGTTGAAGCCATTGAAGGTACTGATTTGTATTTCACCATCTTCTACACCTATAACAGTGAAGGAAAACCAGAATGGTACACTTCTTTAACTACGCTTGAAGACAACGTCTTGAACATGGAAATGGCAAATAATACATTACAACGTTCAATCTATGATTATGACATTGGACCAGGTGGTGCTACACCGTTTACCATCGATGATTCGATTGGCACCAATAGTTTAAAAATCGACTTTAATAGCAACATTGCTTCTGCAGCAGATGCCTGTAATGATGGAATCGATCGTCCTGACAATGTGTCTTTGGCTTCTTGGCAAATAGGCAATCAAACAGGAGATTGGTGTTTGGAACCAATCATTGCCGAAAACAACTATCCTACTCCCGATTTTGGTGGAACTTGGTGGGCTGGATTGGCTGATACTGGTTGGGGGCTATCCATCACATATTCTGGTGATGTGTTGGTTGTTATCATGTATTACTTCGATGCCGATGGTAACCCAAGATGGGCACAAGGCATAGAATCTGGATTCCAAGTTGGTCAAGAAATTGTGTTAGATTTATTAGAATTGTCTGGTTATGCTAGAGATGCCAATTCAACCGAGGTTACGGATGTGGTTGCAGGTTCATTAACACTCACTTTAGATGCCATCAATGGTAATGACGATGATGGTGTTATGGCT
>Ga0316204_10012860_pt1 | contig 10117 bp, 1 predicted proteins | sample 6monrhotite_MG_2_FD_205661 | JGI IMG/M metagenome (GOLD analysis project Ga0316204, IMG submission 205661) | Microbial mat bacterial communities from mineral coupon in-situ incubated in ocean water Damariscotta River, Maine, United States -... | ecosystem: Environmental > Aquatic > Marine >... | reverse complement strand
GAGCAGCTACTGTCGACACGTTATGAGCGCTTGATGTCATTTGGTAACTATAAAGAAATATAGGTTGAATAGGCTCACGGCTTCACTGCCGTGATGACTCCTCGCACTTGTATTGTACTTTTTAATTAGCGGGTAAGCAGGATGAGTTTTTCACCTCAACAGCTGTTAACCCAGCTTCCCATCGTCTCTTCCCAACAAAAACTCTGGCTCGCCTATAGTGGTGGCCTTGACTCCACCTGCCTAGTGCACGCTATTAGCCAACTCAAATCGCTTGGGAAGCTTGTCAGTCCGATTCATGCCATTCATATCAATCATGGATTGAGTCAGCATGCTGACGCTTGGCAGCAGCACTGTGTGACGTTTGCCACTGAATGGGGTATCTCTATCGAATGCGTCAGGGTGAATGCGCAACGTAAATCGGGCGAAAGCCCGGAAGCGACCGCACGCGATGCCCGTTACCAAGCCTTTGCTGAGCGTATCGGACCGGGGGATCTACTGCTTACGGCCCATCATCAGGATGACCAGGCGGAAACTCTGTTTCTTCAGCTATTGCGAGGGAGTGGGGTGAAAGGGCTGGCTTCAATGCCCATTAGTCATCACTTTGCTAGCGGGATGTTATGCCGTCCTTTGCTCTCATTCTCCCGCGCTAATTTGCAGGCGTATGCAGTACAGCAGCAGCTTAGTTGGGTAGAGGATGAGAGCAATCAGTGTGATGATTTTGACCGAAATTTTCTGCGTAATCAGATATTCCCCCAGCTACAACAGCGCTGGCCCAGCATCACCGCTACCTTTAGTCGCTCAGCATCCCATTGTGCGCAGAGTGCACAGTTGTGCGACGAGTTAGCCGAGAAAGATTGGCGAAAATTAGTGCTAGATGACCCGATGACATTATCGGTAGATGGGTTGTTAGCACTGCATCCTGCTCGGCAAAATAATGTCCTGCGTTACTGGATTAGCCGTCAAGCTTTACCATTGCCGACCACTCGCCAGCTTGAACAGATAACCCAGCGGCTGCTCATTGCTAAAAAAGATGCCACACCAAAGGTGGCCTGGCCAGGAGCAGAGTTACGACGCTTTTCGGCCAAGCTCTATCTTATGGCACCTATAGCGCCACATGATCCCAGCCAGGTTTTTCTTTGGCCAGTGGAGCAGAAAACACTTTACATTGAATCTCTAAATATATCGTTACAGCGTAACGATTTAGTGGGTCGAGCTAAAGATGAAATGCTACAGGTGCGTTTTCGTCAGGGAGGGGAATCAATCCAACTGCCGGGCAAGCCTCATCACACCAGCTTAAAGAAATTATTTCAGCAGCACGCTATACCGCCTTGGCAGCGTGATCGCTTACCGTTGATTTATGTTGAAGATGAGTTGTTGGAGGTTGTTTGTTTGGGGTGGTTGTCAATTTGCTATGGTTAAGTTTTTCTTGAGTGTGCTATTGAGAATGTAAAATAATGATGCTGTATCGGTATTGTGTAGGAAGATTGGCGGATCATTAATTTAACGCGTTACGAGATGTATTTGACGTGCTGGTCTCGATGTAACGAAAGCGCCGCCTTTATATTCAGTTGAGGTCCGTTTGGCCGCTCTTTTAAATTGTGGCTTCTGTAGTATGTAGATTAAATGGCTTATCAGATTCTTTACAGCGTTAAATGGAGTGCTCTGAAGTTATCTGTTTGTATATGTGGCAGCCTTGTTATTAATCTTACCGAAATCTGTAATGCAATTACTGGTTAAATACATTGAAACAATCTTTTTATCGTGGTAATTTTGCAGGCTTGGTGTTGGATGCGAGCTTGCGAGTATCGGGTTTTTCCAGAGCGATTCAAGAGGGAATTTAGGTTGATTGGGCGATATTTGCATTATGTGGTCTTTAATTTGGTCGTTCTGGCACTGCTGTTTTCACTATCAGGCTTGGTGTTAGCGCAACCTAGCGTGGATATCAGGGCTGGCAATCCTTTAGGCGCAGAGAATTCAGTAACCTTCACCGCAAAAATAAATGACTGTCAAACGTTAGTTTCAGTACAGGCAGGTTCTGCTGGTCAGGTTGTGCATTTTTCTCCGACTGAAGCTGTACGTAGGCCGTCAGCATTAGCGTGTGAATTCGACTTTTCATTGTCTGATAGCTCGCTTGAACCTATTGTAGAGATTGAGTTGTTGGATGGAACGGCATTGACTCATGCCGAATTGTTCCATTATGAAACTAGTGTCCCGACATTACAGTTGGGAGATATTTCTATACGCGGAAGTGATCAGGAGCAGTGGCTAGATATTTCGCTGGTTGCTCGTGATGATGTGGATATCTCTTATGTGTCGGTGAGCAGTGTCGGTATTCGGGCATCTGCTCTGAGGTCAAATGGTGGCGTAATCGCCGAGGCTGAAAAGTCAGCATTTGCTGATTCTAACGGCTTTGTTCGCATCTATCCTGATGTTGAAGATCAGAGTATATTTACGTTTTCTTTGCGACTTCTCCAATCTCTGTCTAGTGATGAAATTATCCACGATACATTGGCCCTAATTGATGCCTTTGTTGTGGATTCGAGTGGTAATCAATCATCCATTTCTGAAATAGCATTTATCGGTGGTGATGTTAAGGAGCAAATCAATGGCTTCTATGCCTCACCCTCAAAGATTATTTTCTCCAATGCTCTTGAGGTAGCTCAGATTGTTCCCAGTCTGGATTATCAGTTTCGTGGATTAACCCCGATCCCTGGGGCCGGCAGTGGTGTGTCATTTACTTCTGCTGATCCGTCGAAATTGATTGTGACGGATGACGGTCGCATCTACCCGTTAGCAGAAACAGGTGTCACCCCTGTGGATATCACCGTTTCTTTTCCTGAGCAAACGTCCATAGTTATTCCTGTTACGATTGATTATTCCAAGCAGTTGGTCGGCATTCGCTTTTCCGGACTTGTACCTGACGCTGAATTTCAATTACCTGCATTGAATAACTTTTTTGCGTTGCCTCCGCTGGAAGGGGTGTTTGATGATGGTTCATCTGCACCTTTGCCGCAATCACTGGTGGTACAAAGAGAGCTCCCTCCGGGGGTAGACGCATTTTTTAAAATAGATGAAAAACAGGGTCTCAAGGCCTCGCTGTCTATTTCTGAAACGCTGCCACTCAATATTACATTTTCTTTAGCCCAATATCCTGCGATTAGCATTATTTTGCCGGTCACAGCCATTGATGCTCATCCGGTTGCTGATCTCGTAGTGGCTGGCTCACCTGTAGTGGGTGAATTGTTAACACTTAAGGCTCAGGCCACTGATGATGTAGGCGTTAAACAGGTAGAGTTTTGGCTCGATGGTATGGTCATGGGTAAACGACTTCAGCCGCCTTATGAGTTATCGATACCTGTTTCAGAAGCAATGGATGGACGCACGTTTGTCTTTAAGGCTGTGGTGGTTGATACTGCCGGACAGAGCGTTGAAACAGCGGTTAAACCGATTGCTATTAAAGCTAGGCCGGAACTTAATGTTCCAAAATTTGAATTTGAAAAGCCGCTGAATAATAGCCGGGTTGTAGAAAATAGTCGTTACCGTTTGGTTATTGCCACTTCATTGGGAATTTTACCTGATGCGGACTACGCTAGCGGTATCTCTTACGTTGAGTTTTTTGCTGATGGTCAAAAGATTGGTGAAGCTTATTATCCGCTAATAGAGACTCGAGACGTAGAAGGTTCAGATAAGAAAAAAGAGTTATTTGAACTTTGGCGTTTGGATGTTAATAGTCCCGATATAGCCACTCAACAGACGTCGCTGGCGATATCTGCGCGTATTCATGCTGGTAACGGCGCTCAAGAAGACGCGCCAGCTAAGCTTATTAAGGTTATTCAGAACAGTGCACCTGAAGTTCGGATCATTTCCCCTACTGTGGGTGCGTTAGCGACTGTTGACCAGCAAGTACAAGTGACTGTTCAGGTTGGTGATGACACCCTGGCAAAAGGTACACGCATAGAGTTGTTGGTGGATGGGGTTGAATTCGATGCCTATTTTTATCGCAATGATGATGAGGAGTTTGATGAAGCGTTCTCATTTAAATCGACTTCCCATAGTTTTGATTTACCTATAAAGCCGGAGTGGATTGGCTCAACTCTGGAGCTTCGAGCACAGGCAGTTGACCAGCATGAAAAAACTTCAATGTCGGATATTCTACGATTACCTGTCAAGGGGGATCAGGAACCGACGGTAGCGCTTACTCATCCGCTGGATGGACAGCACTTGGTCTCAGGTACTGCAATAGAAGTCAGAGCCAGCGCAGTTGATGATCTTGCTGTGGCTAGGGTTAATTTTTATGTCAATAATCAACTGATTGGTTCTGATTTACGTGGCCCATACTCGGTTATTTATGACTTGCCGGAGAATGTGGTACAGGAGCAGTCGCTGACTTTTGAGGCTGAAGTTGAGGATTCTGCCGGGCATGTAGTACGTAGTGTTTTGGTCAGTGCCACGTTAGGTAAGGATGAAGATGCACCTGTGATTAACCTGGTCTCTCCGGTTGTGAATGCAACGGATGCGGGTGACGATATTGCAAGGATTGTTGAAGGGAGCGATACGGTAGTCAAGGTTGCCGGTTATGATAATGTTGGTGTGACCAGGCTTGAGCTTTTTGGTGTCCGCAAGGTGGATGGACAGGGTTATGTTTTAACCGGCGACCCTGAGGACCGACTGACGGGTGTTGATTTTCCTGTGCAGCAGATTCCGGGCGTATTAAAAGCATATTCCTCGCTGCATCTGGTGGCGGTTCCCGCATTTCGTAATCTTGAAGGCGTAGCGTTCGATCGTTACCCAGTTCGAGCGATTGCTTATGATGAAGCGGGTAATAGCTCAGAGGTCTCAGTGGTAATCGGTGTAAGTAAGGACTTGGCGCCTGAAGTTGTCAAGGTGTTGCCTGATAAGCGTAGCTATCTGCCGCTTGATGCCATCAAAGTTGATGTTATTGCCCGTGATGAGGTCTCGGTGATAGCCACTGAACTGGAGGTATTGGATAGCGCTGGTGTCTCGTTGGCGCTGTTTAAACATGATGGCGCGAGTGGTTTGATACCTACGCCCGAGCTTGTCGATAGCTTTGATTTTTCGTTGGCAGAGTTTGGCCTGGCTAATAGCGCTCAGCAGCTGACGTTGCGTGTTAAGGCAATAGATAAATCAGAACAAATTTCGGCAGTGATTGAACAGATTATCGATGTTGTGCCGGATAATACAGCACCAAAAGGTGCGATTGTCGCGCCGATACTTGGTACTACTTTATATCAAGCAAAAAACGCAGCATTTTCATACCGAGTGATTGATGAGTCTCAGATTACCTCGTTGAAAATTTTTGTGATGGGTAATGCGACTCCTCTGGTAAATGTTGTTTATGGCGCTGAAAATAGATTGTCCACTCTAGAGGGGGTTTTTGAACTGACTGTGCCCTCTGATCAGAGTGATCCACAAAACCCATTTGTTCCGCAATTGACACTGGAGGTGTTGGCGACCGACATTTATGGCAATACCTCAACCAATAACTGGCGTTACGATATTGCCCTTGATGTGCCGCCAGCTATCAGTATTCGTACGCCATCAGCAGGTGCAAGACTGGTCGAAGGGGAAAAATTCACTATTAACGCCTTGGTGACGGATGACCGTGCAATATCGTCAGTGAGTTTTCTCATTGAACACGATGGAACCTTATTGTCAAAACAGCAACTTGATAGCAAGAAATTGAATGATTTGCTGGATGCAGGTGATTACCTATCCCAGGTGATGCGGGTTCCTCATCGCCCTGACACTGGTTTGGTACGGGTAGGTGTTGAAGCCATTGATTCTGGTGGCAACAGGACGGTGCAGTGGCTTGATCTGGATATTATTGATGATAGTGAGGCACCTGTTGTTTCGCTTACGATCCCGGATAAGGCGCTCAGTGTAAAGCCAACACAAAGCTTCAATATTTCCGGTGCAGGTAATGATAATTACTTTGTTAACCAGCCTGAGGTAATTCTCGAGGATGAGTTGGGTGTTGAGCATCTGCTCGCCTGGGAAAGCTTTGCAAGCAATGAGCGAATGGAGGAGGTTCTGATTGCTAATCCAGGCACCCTGGGTTCGGTAGTTGTGGGGCGTCGCTTTTATTTGGACTTTAGTGGCTCCGTGGAAATTCCAGCCGCTTTTGCCGTCCATCGAGGTCAAACCTTTCAGCTGTTTCTGCGGGCCGGGGATCATGGCATCAATACAGCTGAGACTCTCCGTATTCCACTGACAATCAGCCCAGATATTGAGCCACCAAAGATTGAGGTGCATGATCCCGCGCGGATTCTGTACGAGGGCTTGGATGCATCGTTTAGTTTCCAAATTACCGATGATGTTGAGATAGACTCATATCGTGCCTATTACAAGCCTGACGGTGAGGTCAAAGTTTTAATCGACGAAGCGTTTGGAGTTGGCGTTAATAATCTGATCAGCGATGAATTTTCGATTACACCACCGCAGCCTGTTTCGCTGACTAGCCCTGGGCGCTTCCATTTGATTATTGAGGCCACAGATACTTCGGGTAATCAGCAAGTTTATAGTGCGCTTCACGAAGTGATGGTGGATCAACCGCCGCTGGTATCGGTCGTTACTCAGCAGCCGCAGGATGGCCTGCTCAGAGCTCAATTGCTCAAAACCAAATTTAAGATTGAAGATGATCTTTTCTTTGATAACAGTGCCGATGAAGGGCAGAACCTGATGGTGCCTCTGTTTACCTCACTTAGTCAGATTGGTGTTGCTGATGGGCGTGAAGTGGTGGGTAGCATCGGTGAAGCAAATGCACATAACCCGAAAGTCCCGGTGATTAATGTCAGCTATCCTGAGTCAGCAGGCTGGGCTGGTGATATAAAGTGGGGTGATGAAACCTACTTACGTATTGCCAATGACACTCTGACGGTTTTCCCACACCCTGAGAGAAATTTGGCTGGCAACGTACTGACTTTTGGTGCTTCAAATGGGCTCTCCAGTTCCTATGAGTTAACCCTTTTTGAACGCAATGTCTGTAGCGCTGAGTTGAAACGTGAGACCGTCAATACGGGCAATTCATTAGATTTGTCCGCCTACGATCCCGAGCTGATCTCCTCTATCATTGTTAAACCTTTGTTCTCATCAGATGGTCCCGGGTTTATTAAGCAAATACGCATTGATTATGCCCGTGTGGCTGATATAGGCGTTATGGAAGATGACAATGGCCGCCACTCTACGCGTGCGGCTATTCCTTTGGTTTCTTTTATTTTACAAGATGATATGGCAGTTGTGGGCGGAGCGGCATTGGTGTCCAGTCGAGCCTCTTTTCGCACGGGGCGTTCGGGCCAGTTTTTTGCTTCCTATCTGGCAACGCCGAGTGTGCCGGCAGTGTCTCATATTGAAGTTTTTGCCCATGTCACAGATAGGCTGAGTATCGACCGTGGTGACCAGCCATTGATGGCATTAGCTCGCCAGGCAGTGAATCTGGATACGCTATTGCCTGAAATTAGTGTTGTGTCGCCCCCCCAGGGTACGGTGGTTGTACCGACACAGCGTATTCCGCTGAAGCTTGATTTTTCTGATAATGCGGGAGTTGTTAAAACCATCAAGTTGTACCAAAACCGTACCAAGTTGCTACGTGAGTGGAGCGGCCCTTATGGACAGACTCTGGTTACTTTGCCTTACGATGTACCCCATGGGTTTGATGCCGGCGAGCTTGAGCTGACGGCTATCGTTGAGGATGAAAGTGGTTATACGTCAGAGATCAGTGTGTTGTATCCGTTGGATAACAATGAATTTCCGTTGCTGCGGTTTGATGCATTTCGCAGCTTTAAACTGGATGGAAGATATCAGAAAAATCTGACAGAGCCTGCCAGGGTTAATTTTGGTGAGTTCTGGGTGCGCCGTGGTGAGACATTCCGGGTTGAGACTGACCTGAGTGATGATGCCGGGTTGGCGTCTTACGAAATTTATCGGTTGGATCGCACTGGTGCGCGTGTTGAAACGCTGTATAGCAAAAATTATGATGTTGCCTGTGATGCACCTCGGGTTGTACACAGCGCTGAAGATGTGGATATACAATTTGATCAGGCACTGTCGACTGAATATCAGATGGTGGTGACAGATACCTATGGTCACACCGCCAGCCGTAATTTTTTGGTTCACCCGCAAGGGAATGTTGTTCCTGAAGTGCGAATTACTGGCCCAGCGGAGCAGCAGGAGATTGCTGCAGGTACGTTTCGTATTAAAGTGGGTGTGGTGGCAGCTGATGATCGTTGGCTGACACGTAAAAAGATTGCGGGTGGTGGTGAGGCGGAGCATGAGCCGCTAAAGGTTTTTGCTAATGGTATTTCTTTGCCTGTAGTTGCCACAACATCACATGGTGATGCGGTATCTGGCGGTGATTCTGCAATTAACCAAGCCTTTACCGAGATTCATGCGGCGTTTACTGAAAATTACAGCCCTGATATAGCGGATGATTACGGCCACCGGGATAACCCTTATGCGTTAGAAGTGGGTTATGTGTTGGAAATTCCTGCTGGAATGATTCGTTTTAATGAGCCACTACAGATTACCGCCTATGTTTATGATACTGAAGGGGCGGTCGGCAGTGATGAGATTACGTTACAGGTCGTGGCGGATAATATCGTTCCTGAGCCGATAGTAAGCCAGCCTGAAATAGGTTACGGGCCAACTGAATTTTCTGATTTCACTGTTGGGGTGCGTGCCTATGATAATGTGAAGGTAGAGCTGCTTACGGTACATACTGGTTACGGGATTCTGAAGTCCGATGGTAGTTATGTTCAGGGAGACTATCAGCTGTTGCGCCAGATATCTGATATTCCTTCGCTGGATTATGAGCCAGTTACCACGGTTAATATTGATACACCTGAATATCAGCAGAAGGTTCATGTCGATCGTCTGTTTGAAATCCTGCAGCGCTTTCCAGGTGTATCATTGACTGATGTGCAACGCTTTGATTATTGGGTCAAGGTAACCGCAGCGGATAGTGCTAATCAGCAGTCACGTGAAATCAGCTATCCGATCCGTGCCGACGAGCGTCCGGTGATTGATGTGATTGAACCCACAAACGCGGCTCAGATTGTAGAAAACACTGACCTGCATGTTAATGTTCATGCCTTTGATGATGTTGGTATTTCGTACGTACGATTAGTGGCCACTTACCATAATGGCCAGCCTGCCTATGAGATGCGTCTGCGACAGGCGCCGTATAACTTCTCAATTCCTGTGCCTGCGTTTAACAGTGATGATTTAGCATCCAATCGCGTGACTATCATGGTTGAGGCCATTGATACCTATGGTGTGGCCTTTAATGATTTGGATGCACATCGCGCAGAAGAAAATCTTTCTGTGTCCGTGATTGCTGACCAGTCCCCCGTTATTTCGATTGGCAATCCTCAAAATAACGATACAGTTATCGAAGGTCAGTATTTACTGGTGCAGGTGAATGCTATCGATGATGTGGGAATTGATCAGGTTTCTTTACAGGTTGCCAACCTCAAAGGCGGTGACCGTAGCTTTACCGATTTGGTCTACCCCTACGAATTTTTGATCGAAGTGCCTTATGGTCAAGCGGGTAGTGATCTGAGTTTAACCGCGAGTGTGGCTGAGCAACGGATGCAAAATCCACGCACGGTTGAAACCATTTCTCCTGTTTTGATACACGTAACCCAAGATATTGTGGCGCCTGATATTGTGCTGCTGCAACCTGCAGCTAACGGTGCAACTGTAACTGAACGTCACTCTTTACCGTTCAATATGGAAGTGACAGATAATGTAAAAGTTAGCTCTGTACGCGTGACATTATTTGCAGATGCTGATTTAAATGGACAGTATTCAGATGAAGAGGTTGTAGAAGAAACATTGTTGATTGCGCCACCTTACGCAGGCAGCATGGCATTGCGTAGTATCGCCGAGTATGTGTCCGGGGTTGGTATTGTTATACCTGAGCAGTTGGATATGCAGCTGAGGGTGAATGCACGTGATGGTATTGGTAATGAATCTAATATAGTTATTCCGGTTCGACTGCTGCGTAACATGCCGCCAGAAGTGACCGACATTCGACCACTCGATCAGCGCGGCTTTAGTCTTGGCGGAATTTCTGAAGTGACTGCTGGTCGGGGTTTGG
>Ga0316204_10012859_pt1 | contig 10118 bp, 11 predicted proteins | sample 6monrhotite_MG_2_FD_205661 | JGI IMG/M metagenome (GOLD analysis project Ga0316204, IMG submission 205661) | Microbial mat bacterial communities from mineral coupon in-situ incubated in ocean water Damariscotta River, Maine, United States -... | ecosystem: Environmental > Aquatic > Marine >... | reverse complement strand
CGGCTTTGATCTTTTCGATCAACTCGTCTGAATCCCACTCTACACCGCCGAACAGGGTGTATTTGATTTTGCCGTCAACGCCGACGATGAAGTTTGAGGGAGCGGCAAATACGCGCCATTCTTCGATGCTTTTACCGTCTTCATCCATCAGTATGGTGAAATCGGGTTTTACTTCGCTGACGAACTGTTTAACTTCTGCTTCGGTTTCACCCATGTCGACGGCGAGGATCTTGAACGGGGTATCCCCCATCTTTGTCATCATCTTGTTCATCGATGGCATCTCCTGACGGCATGGGCCACAGTAGGTTGCCCAGAACTGCACCAGTACCACCTGGCCTTTGTAGTCTTTCAGATCGTGAATTTCACCCTTCAGGTCTTTCAGCGTTAATGATGGCGCTGCGATATCATTGGTTACAGGTTTCAGGTTCGCGGCCTGAACCAGACCCTGAGTCAGGCCGGTAAGGCTGAACAATAAGATAAATAGATATATTGGTCTAAACATTAGATTTCGTTCTCACCGAGATAAAATAAACTGACTTTGATCAACCCCGCCATCTGCGAAGTAACTACGTCTTCTGATCGATTGGCATCCTGTCGTTTGAAGAAATATCCGCGTACTTTAGGGATAACTTTGGATGTGACTTCGCTGCCGTTTTTCTCCAGTTCATGACTCAGCGTGTTGAGGCCCCAGCGGTTTGGTGTACGTCCGCCTTCCAGCAGCATGATAGGCAACTTCGTTTTACCGACGGAGTCAACATATTCAGGTATCTGGCCTGGTACTGGTGCTTCTTTAAACAGTCTTGGGAACAGTAAAATAGCACCGGCGACGGGTTCATTACCATCACTGGCTTCCCAGTGGCTGGCAGCGCGCAGTATCAGCTCGGTATCGGGGCCACTGGCGATCAGGTAGACCTTTTTACCGGTTTTAAGCGCTTCGGCGATGATCGTGGTAATTGTTTCAGTGGAGATACTGGCAAGACTGCTACGCACCTTGGGCAGCATGAAACCACCTAACATGTCTGGCATCCACACTTCGACGCCGTCTTCGGCAAGAGAACTGGCGGTTTTTTCTTCTGCGACGCTTTTACCTTCGTCACAGGGAAAACCCAGCAGCAGGACATCGCCCTCAGCGGGAAATACGCGTACCTCGATATCGGCCTCATCGGTTTCGATATGCTTAATTACTTTTGCCTGCACGTTAGAAGCAAGCAGAAGCAGCGTCAGATAGAGTAAAACAGTTTTTAAATTCATCATTGTTTGATTTGGGTATTAATATTCAGCGGCCAGTAGTGTTATGCTAGCCGCAAAAATTAACCACTCCTCTCATATAAATAAGAAAAAATATGTATTTCAAACATTTAGGTGCAAAAGCTCAATGTTTACATCACTATAGACGCATGCTTGCGGGCGGCATTTTAGCATTGATAGGCTTCACTCCTCTTTGCGCTATATCAACAAATGCTAATATAACTGAAGAAATGACCCGGGCCATAGAATTGAAGCCCGATATCGAAAATGGCAAAAATATCTACCGTTTATGCGCCAGTTGCCACATGAAAGACGGCTGGGGCAAGAAGGATGGCAGTTTTCCGGTTATCGCAGGACAGCACCGTAATGTGCTGATAAAACAACTGGCAGATATCCGCTCGAGTAACCGTGTTAACCCGACCATGTATCCATTTACAGATCCAGAGTCGGTCGGCGGCATACAGGGCGTCAGCGACGTTACCGCCTATATCGCTTCTATGGAGAAAGATCCTGCTCCCGGCGTCGGTGATGGCAAGAATGTCGAGCTGGGTAAAAGTATCTACAACAAACGTTGTATACAATGCCATGGTGATGTAGCAGAAGGTAACAATGAAGCATTTTTCCCCAGCTTAAAAGGCCAGCATCATGCTTACCTGTTACGCCAGCTGAAATGGATCCGTGAGGGATACCGGAAGAACGCTAACGAGGTGATGGTGACCGAGGTTAAGGCATTATCCGATGACGAACTGGATGCGGTAGCGGATTATTTATCGAGGTTATGATGGGACCTGTCCCCTATTAGCTCTGTCATTTTGACGAACGGAAAAATCTTGTGTCTATTATCAGGTCTCTGCCGCTAGTTGTTCTGTCATTTCGACTTCAGGAGAAATCTTACGCTCTACATGCGGCTAAAGCTTCTGCACGTACGCAAGCATCTTCATACGCATAGCCTCATCAGGTAACCGCCCATAACCCGCCGCTATATTTTCACGCAGATGCTCAAGTTGTGAAGTCGCCGGTATGGCACAGGTAACAGCTGGATGTGAGATGATAAATTTCAAAAAGAACTGTGCCCAGTTCTTACAATCTATTTCATTCGCCCATCCGGGTAATGGGTACTTTTCAAACCTGTCAAAAAGACCACCACGCTGAAACGGACGATTGATTATCACCGCAATACCCCTGTCTTTAGCCAATGGCAATAAAGTCTTTTCAGCTTCCCTATCCAGCATATTGTAGGTGAACTGCACAAAGTCCAGTTGTTGGGTACGCATGATATGTTCTAACTCATCATGGCGACGGCCATGTGATGTGGTTACACCAACATAACGGATATCACCCTGTTGCTTCATGGTATGCAACGTCGGCAAGTGCGTTTCCCAGTCAAGCAGGTTATGCACCTGCATCAGATCCAGCCTGTCTAATCCCCACAACTGTCGTGACTCTTCTATCTGGATGAAACCCTGCCGGTTACCCGTGGTCCAGACCTTGGTCGCAGAAAATAGACCCTCATGCTGTCCGATACGTTTTAGTCCTTTACCAATCACCTCCTGGGCAACACCATACATGGGGGACGAATCCAGCACCCCGCCACCACGTGCTAAAAATTCACGCAAGAGAGCAATACGGCCGTCCAGTTCTTCCTCATCATCAACATCAATGGCAAAGGTCAACCACGAACCAAGGCCAACAGCAGGAATTTTTTCACCGGTAGATGGAATAATACGCATATGCCTGCCGGCAGTGGCAGAATATTGAGCCGAATAACTGTGTCTGGCTGTCAGTGCCGAGCCCAGAGATGCTCCAGCGATAGCCAGATATTTAATAAATTGTCGACGTGTAATTGACACCAGTATCACCTGCAGCAATCAATTGGATAAGATATTCTACCCCTACTGAAAATGCAGGAACAGACATTATTTTAAGAGCCCTGCTCACATAATAGATTAAGCGCACTCAGCGACATCGTTTCTATAGATAAAGTATTGAGGACTTCATCACTCGGTACACCAATTCCCAAAGGACAGTTATGTGTGTACAAGGTGACATGTGGAGGTGGCAACGGTGTTTTATATGGGATTAAACCTAGTGATTTTAACTGTTCATAAAATGCTGTCATACCAGGCATGTTTAACAGCATGATAATACTCTTCTGAAGAGTGCCTTTATTTGAACGTGACAGTATATGTACTGGACCTGTTTTCTCAAATGACCAATCGATACCCTCAAATACCCTCTCAAGTACTTTATTGGTTTCAGGGTCCCGTCTTATTTCATTCTGAAGTATCAGACCGACCTTCTCACCAATCAATGTGACATGTAGCTCATCTTTTGGTGAGAAGTGTTCGCCTTGAACAAGAACAGGAATTTCAGCAAGACAGAATAATTCTGCTTCCAGATCGATAAGGACATTTCCTTTTGCGTTAAAGCCTGGCCATTTCAATCGCATTAATAATTTATCCTTTAACCCGTTCTACCCGTATATATGTATCTATATCAATTACTTGAGAAGGATATTTCTAGTTGATTCTATTGCTTTCCTTGCCGGTAAAACCTTATGCAATTTTTTCATTATCCGTTCAGCAGTCAGCCTGTAGGTTGTTAACTTGCCGCCATAGACATTAATTACCCGTTGATGACTCTGGTGTAAAACGGTATCACGCGGTTTATTGAATTCATCGCCCTTACCTGAGGGCAGAACCCTTAAACCAGCAAATTCATCAACCACTTTTATACTCTTGTTATCTATAAAGTAATCTGGAAAATAATGTCGCAGAACATCTAGCAGGTATTCTTTTTCATGTTGATGCGGTAAAACATTATCAGGCTGGCCAGTAAAGATTGTTTCTGTCGTACCTAATAACGTTTTATTCTTCCACGGTAACAGGAAAATTGCGCGTTTATCCTGCGGTGCCTCAAAATAGAAACAATGATTGATGGGTATGCCATCCAGCACAAGATGTGTTCCCTGTACTAGATCAACACACATTCCATCGCTGACCGGCGTTATTTTTTCCAGTACCGGCTTAACCCATGCACCAGTAGCATTTATCAATGCACTTGCCTGACAGTGTTTTTCTATGCCATTTCCAACATACGTAATATGAACGATATCGTGTTCACATTCTGCACTGATAAACTCTGCGGGTATTACAGATTCTGCACCCAGTTCGATGGCACTGCGCATGACAGCCTGAGTAAGTGCATTATCATCAGTTCTACCATCATAGTACTGATAAACAGCTTTCAGACCTTGCTGTTTTATACCGTCCAGCGTCCGCCATTGATCTTTGCTCAATGATTTAAAATGCGTCTCTGAATTTAAACCACCTAACACAGCATACAATGACAGGCCGGTTCGAAGTGTTAAACGGCTGCGCGAGGTTGAATCATAGATAGGCACATAAAAACTATCGAAATACACCAGGTCCGGTGCGATACGTGTTAATAGATGACGTTCATGCAAACATTCATACACCAGATGAAACTGAGCACTTTCCAGGTAACGCAAGCCACCATGTATTAACTTGGTTGATCGAGAAGAACTGCCATTCGCCAGTTTCTTCTGTTCAAGAAGAAGAACAGAATGCCCTGCTGCCGCTGCAGCCTGTGCAGCACCTACACCATGAATACCCCCACCGATAACGACGATATCAAAATTATCCATAATTATTTATTCGTCTTGCCTATATTCTGGTAGGCGTTCTAACATGGAACAGATGTCTGAAGTTTCAACAAAACTTATGCCCAGAGCAAATAGAGTCAGTACCTTATCTGGTTCACATGTTTCATAGATCATCCAGTCCCAACTGTCTGCAGCAAAGTTATAATTGAGTACGGGATTGTAATATTTATGATTAACAATCAGGTAATCGACTTCATTTTGTTTTGCCAGAGTTAAGTCTTCGTTGTGCCAGCGGTGGATGATCCAGCCTATGGGAAGAGAGGTTTGTTGCCTCAGTAATAATAAAACCTGAAGGTTATCGGAAATAACCACACAGTGTTGATTAATGGGTTCCAGCAAAGAAATAACCGGTTTTAGTAAACTTTCAACACCAAAGGCATCAATACTTTCGCTTTTCAATTCGATAAAAACACGCACCTGCGGAGAATCTATAAGCATATCGACCATAGCCTGCAAAGAAGGCAGAGTAATAGACTTAAACTTTCTTGCAAATCGCCCTGCCTCACCAACACTAATATCTTTTATATCAGCGTAATCAACATCAGTAATTGTGATATCAACACCAGCTGTTCGTAATAAATTCGAATCATGGCATACCACCGGAACATGGTCTGCGGTCATCTGTACATCAAACTCAACGGCCTTTGCTCCGCAGCGAATGGCTTCATGAATCGATGCAATTGTATTTTCAGGAAAACTGAATTTCTGACCACGATGCGCCACCAGGCATGGCATAGTCATCACTCCATAGCTTTTGTTTGTATTTTAAGTATAGACAACAACAAAATAGATATCACTCAGATGCATATAGTTAATTAACTCTTAAATACATCGAATAAACTTAACTTTATTCTCTTAAAGATTAAAGCGGACGGAGGGATTATATTTTGATTATTTACAAAAAGTGATTAAATAAAAATCCCTCCGCCCCCTTTTACACTGATATTTTTAATCTGACAGCAAATATCGAAAATTCTCCCGAAGAAAAATAGTTACTGTTAATAATTCCTTTCCAGACTACAGTAAGTAGAAACTATTAACATAAACGTGAATCCAATTTAAAATAGCATACACCTGCATACAACCATTGTTTTGGGGAATATCATTATGAAAGAGCATACGGTAACTGTCACTGACAATAAAACAGGTAAACAGATTGAACTCCCGGTAAAACACCCAACACATGGGCCATATGCCGTAGACATTGGCCGTTTATTTCGTGACGCGGGTTACTTCACTTATGATCCAGGTTTTTTATCCACTGCCAGCTGTCAAAGCAGGTTAACTTACCTGGATGGTGATAAAGGTGAACTACTTTATGGCGGTTACCCTATCGAACAGTTGGCAGTAAAAAGCAGCTTCACCGAGGTTGCCTATTTGATGTTATACGGTGAGTTACCAGATAAAGAACAACTAAATATTTTCAACGATGTCATCATTCGCCACAGCATGCTGAATACATCATTAAGCAGTCTTTTTGGTGGTTTTTATCACGATGCGCACCCGATGGCGATCATGGTTGGTGTGGTGGGGTCATTATCTGCTTTTTATCATGACTCAACTGACATCACTAATGCCCGCCACCGCGAAATCGCCGCACACCGAATGATTGCCAAGATGCCCTCCATCGCCGCGGCCAGCTACAAACATTCGATCGGTGAGCCGCAGGTATACCCGGATAACTCCCTTAGTTATACCGGCAATCTTTTACGTATGATGTTCTCCGTGCCCTGTGAACCTTATGAGATAGACCCTATCGCTGAAAAAGCACTTGATCTGATCTTCATCCTGCATATCGATCATGAGCAAAATGCCAGTACCTCAACTGTTCGCCTGGCGGGAAGCTCTGGTGCCAATCCGTTCGCCTGTATCGCTGCAGGCATAGCGGCTTTATGGGGGCCAGCGCATGGCGGCGCCAATGAAGCCGTGTTGTCTATGTTAGATGAGATTGGTCACGTTGATAACATACCCGAATTCCTCGCTCGTGCAAAAGATAAAAACGATCCGTTCCGCCTGATGGGTTTTGGTCACCGGGTCTATAAAAACTATGACCCTCGGGCAAAGATTATCCGACAGATGTGCTATGACGTGCTGGAAAAACTCGGCGATAAAGATGACCCCGCTTTTGAGCTTGCGCTACGACTGGAAGAAATTGCACTAAACGACGAATATTTTATCGAGCGCAAACTTTATCCCAATGTTGATTTCTATTCTGGCCTTATTTACAAAGCGATAGGGATTCCCACCAACATGTTCACCGTGATGTTTGCCATCGCCCGAACCGTAGGCTGGGTTGCACAATGGATGGAAATGATCGCCGATGAAAACCAGCGTATCGGTCGCCCACGCCAGTTATATGTTGGCCCGACAAAACGGGATTATGTCGAAATCAGCAAACGCCGATAAATAACTCCGTCACAAGTTTCAATTTATTATACAAATTCGATTTTATTGGGCATACAATAGATGGGTTACTTATCTTTCATAGAGGAGGTATTGCTATGTCTACGACCATGGTTGACGTTATATTACATATTGATGAAAAAACCACACATGATGAAAGGGAAAGTCTACGAGATGTGCTTCTGAAAAAAAATGGTGTGATGACTGCTGATTGCCGGGATGACAGGCCTCACCTGATGATTGTTGGATATGATCCGGAAAATATCAAGAACAGTGACCTTATTGCAGCCGTTCAGAATAGAGGTTATCACGCAGAATTAATTGCAATGTAAATTTTATAACGATCAGGGAATATAATGTTCTCTGATCGTTTTTTCTGCGTCGATCTTCCAGAATTCTGGAGTTAAAAGTGACGTATTGATTATTATTTAAGCGTTATGGTTTCTGAGAACATGCATCATCGAATATACTTTCCAGCTGTGGATGCGTGCCCCGGATCTGATCGATAACTTTTTTCGCCCAGTCGAAATACTCCTGCCGGCGCTCCAGGCTCCAGGACGGAGGCGGATTTGTTGACACATCTCTTAGATTACTGATCTTGTCTGCCAACTTGACTAACTTTGCCGCTTCGCTGATATGCGGGGCGTGATCTATTTGCGCCTGTTTACGCTCATGCTTCAGCAGAGATTTATCATCGGTAACATCCATGACAATATTTTTTATTTCTATGCCAAACTCACTCGCTAATTCTTCAGGTTCGGTTTCAGTATCCTCGACAGTGTCATGCAATAATGCACCACAGATAACATTTACATCTGTGACATGTGCCTCATTACATAATATATCTGCTAACGAGATCGGGTGATTAATATAAGGAGACGCTTCAACATCCTTTCTACGCTGGTTTTTATGTTTTCTCGCAGAGAACTCTAATGCCTTTAATATTAATTTAAGATCACTTTCATCAATAGTCATTTAGAGTTCCTGTATTTTTTAGTATGAATCAAACATATCGAGACTGACCACTTTGATCAGCCATGCTCGCATTGCGATACCTACATGGATGTAATCTATAATCTCTATCGTTATTTAGACCGTATCATTGTTATTCAGGCTGTGAATGATTTGAATTCCATTCTTCGATCTCAACTTCATCACCATTTTTTTTCAGTGTGAAATCAATGCCCGCGCAGAGATTAGGGTACTTATCATGTATGCGCTTGCAGTAAGCAACCGCTTTTTCGTTGTGCATGACCAAAGTAAACTGTTGAGTCATCTTTTCTATTTTTTTATATGCATTTGCTTTCTGCTTCATTAACATGAAAACAACGATGATCATGATGATTGCTATTACAATTGCAGAAGCCGTTAGATTGTCCATAAATTTGAAACCTCTTATATGTAAGTTCAATTTTGGTGAAAATAGTATTGTAATATATCAAACCTTACAAGGTATTTGTCACTACCTCCCGATAATTTACCCAATAGGTAATCGTCATTGCGATCCCTGCATGGCAAGGATTGTTCCCTACAATCCTATTGCATTCCTCCATCCATGGAGGTCAGCGTAGGTTATTACGATTCCAGGGACGGAATCGGTAGAGTCGAGTCAGGAACAGAGGCCGAGAGCAAACGCATACTGCCAAGGATGGCAGGTAGTAGAACAATACAGGACACTTACATGGATGGAGACAAAGTCGAGCAATTATCGAAGAACAGTTGCCGAGTGATGTCGCGGCACTAATTTTGCCTGGAGTAAAATTGAATGATTGTAAATCGGGCTGAAAGGTAAATCACAAGGAGGTAATTTATAATTTTCTGTAAGGTAAATCTGGAAACTCTGGGAACAGACCATTGTTATTCTTTAATAAATGCCCCATATTGTTGTATCTGTTAACAGACGGCCATCAGTTGTAAACATAAAATATGGATAAATTCTTCAGTATCAGCAGTCAGCACGACAGTCCGCAAGCAGTGATAAACGACTGTGTGCAGCAATGCGAAGCAGCCCCCGCAGAGGTGAACTTTGGTTTTATCTATGCCACCGATGCTATGACGGCAGACTTCCCGGAACTGTTGAAGCAGTGCAAAGCGGCGACTAACATCGAGCATTGGGTTGGCTCTATCGGCCTGGGTGTTATTACTGCAGGACAGGAAATATACGATGTGCCGGCCGCCAGCATCATGCTGGCTCATTTTGATGAAAATGAATTCACCATGGTGCCAGCCATCAGCAAACAGCAAGATATAGCCTCCCACCTGCAATGGTCGCGCAAGTTCGCCACTAACTTTGGCGTCATCCATGGCGACCCGTTAAACCCGGACACGCAGGACATGATAGAAGCTTTACAGCAACAGCTGGATAATGGCTTTATCGTCGGCGGTCTGACGTCTTCACGCGGTACCCACTACCAGGTATCTGATGAAGTGATAAGCGGCGGTATCTCAGGTGTGTTATTTTCAGAAAACGTCAGCGTCATCACCAACCTGAGCCAGGGCTGCAGCCCGGTCGGTGAAAAACACCGCCTCACCAAGACACAGGAGAATGCCGCTTTTCTGCTCGACAAGAAGCCTGCACTGCAGGTACTGATGCAGGACATGGATATCAGCGGCTACCAGAAGTTAGAACAGCAAGCGGGCGATGTATTCATAGGCCTGTGTATACCCGGCAGTGACAAAAGTGATTACACCATACGCAACCTCGTGGGTATTGATGCCGATCACGATATCTTTGCGATAAACGATTACCTGACCGAAGGTAATGAGATCGTCTTCTGTAGAC
>Ga0316204_10012858_pt1 | contig 10118 bp, 8 predicted proteins | sample 6monrhotite_MG_2_FD_205661 | JGI IMG/M metagenome (GOLD analysis project Ga0316204, IMG submission 205661) | Microbial mat bacterial communities from mineral coupon in-situ incubated in ocean water Damariscotta River, Maine, United States -... | ecosystem: Environmental > Aquatic > Marine >... | reverse complement strand
CAGAAATTGTAAAGCCACAAAAAACTATAGCAACCACTATGGAGTTTGTAGATATTGCAGGCCTGGTGGCTGGTGCCTCAAAAGGTGAAGGTTTGGGTAATCAATTTTTGGCAAACATTCGCGAAACTGATGCTATTGCACAGGTAGTCCGTTGTTTCGATAATGACGACATTATTCACGTCGCAGGCAAAGTAAGCCCGCTGGATGATATTGAAGTTATTAATACCGAGTTAGGTCTTGCGGATTTAGAGTCAGTAGAAAAGGCGCTATTAAAAACCAGTAAGGTAGCTAAATCTGGCGATAAAGATGCCAAGGCAAGGGCCGCCGTACTGGAAAAAGTCAAAGCCCATTTAGATGAAGGTAATATGGTGCGCACTTTGGGTCTGAGCGATGATGAAAATCATATTATTCGTGACCTTCACCTGTTGACTATCAAGCCGACTATGTTCATCGCCAATGTAAATGAAGATGGCTTTGAAAATAATCCTTATTTAGATGCAGTAAAAGCAGAGGCTGAAAAAGAAGGTGCGGTTGTTGTTGCGGTATGTGCGGCGATAGAGGCCGAGCTTGTAGAGCTAGATGACGAAGAGAAGAAAGATTTTCTTGAAGAAATGGGGCAGGACGAGCCTGGGCTGAATCGAGTAATTCGTATGGGTTACAAACTACTCGGCCTGCAAACCTATTTTACCGCAGGTGTTAAGGAAGTGCGTGCATGGACAGTGGCTATAGGTGCTACTGCACCAAAGGCCGCTGCAGTTATTCACACCGACTTCGAAAAAGGCTTTATCCGTGCCGAGACAATGGCCTACGATGACTTTATTGAATACGGTGGTGAAAGTGGTGCTAAAGAGGCCGGCAAGCTGCGCGTTGAGGGTAAAGAGTATATTGTGAAGGATGGCGATATTCTTCATTTTAGATTTAATGTATAAGCGCTACTGTTACTCCTGCCGAGGCAGGAATTCAGTGGCTTTAAGTGTGTAATGGTGTATTTTGTTTTAAGGTAAAACAGCCTTGACAAAAGGTCGAAAAACACGCAAAATTCGCGCCCTCAAAGCCAGTCATAAAGCTTTGGAAAGACATGGCAACATAGCTCAGTTGGTTAGAGCACATCACTCATAATGATGGGGTCCCAGGTTCGAATCCCGGTGTTGCCACCATATTTCTATACAAAAACAGCCGCTTATATAAGCGGCTGTTTTTGTTCCTGCTCTATTCTTTATTGTTTTGCTATTACTTGATGGAGTAATTAATCAGTTACTTTTATTAAGTATTTATTGAAGATCGTCGACATATCATTCGGTTCGATGGGTTTAGTGAGGTAGTCATTCATTCCTGCCTCTTCAGCAAACTCCAGATCTTTTTTCATAGCGTTTGCAGAAAGTCCGCAGATGATTAAGTCTTTATAGCCATTCTTGCGAATAAGACGAGTTGCTTCATAGCCATCCATTATCGGCATTTGAATATCCATGAGTACTAAGTCATAAGCGTCGTTCTTAGAAACCATGTCGACAGCCTGTTGTCCATTTTCGGCAATGTCGCATGTAAGGCCAAAGTTTTTGAGTATTTGCCCTGCCACTAATTGATTAACGTGATTATCTTCAACAAGCAGTATGTGTCCTGAGTACTGGGGGGTATTTTCAGTGCTTATGTTTCCATTGATTGGTGATGCCTGTTTAATGTTTAATAATTGCGCAAAAAAATTATTAAAAGTAGCGGGTGAAAAAGGGTGTCGTAAAACAGGTGTGTTCCAGTCTTTATTTAATTGTTCTGTGAAGCCCTTGGGTTGTATGTCAGTTATAAATGCAAAGTCAATATTTTTAGCCTGCAATGACTCGATAAGGCCTTTGTTTGTATGGAGGTAGTCAAAATTAGGGATGTCGATAATTACAGTATTAGTGTCGGTGTTAATTAGATTGTCTTCGATATCTTGCCATTGTATTTTATGAGTTTTAATTTTTAAACTATCAAGCATATCTTGATTGATTAATGGGGTGTCTTCTAAAGGAAGATAACATAATTCAATATTATCCTTTTCAATGGGTTTTATAGCCATTTCTTTGCTGGCAGGTTTTGCTTTGATGCTTACATTAAAGCAGCTGCCGTGATCTTTTTTAGAGGCAACAGAAATCTGTCCACCCATAAGTTCAGCCAATTGTTTAACGATGCTTAAGCCTAAGCCAGTACCGCCATATTTTCGGCTGGTAGATCCATCTGCTTGTGTAAATGATTGAAAAATATTTTCGAGCTCTTGCTGATTTAGACCTATGCCTGTATCTTCGATTTTGAGTTGTAGATACTCTCCGTCTTTTTCTTTCTTATAATCAAAATGAACGTGCACCAGTCCTTCATTTGTAAATTTAAATGCATTGCTACAAATGTTTAATAATATCTGACTTATGCGTAATGGGTCGCCATAAAGTCGTTCGGGTAAGGTGGCAGAGGATGTGATACGAAAGTTGAGTCCTTTTTCTATTGGAATCAGTGACATCGCAGAAATGATATTATCAATAATAGTATCAACAGGAAACTCGATAGATTCGATGTCCATTTTTCCGGCTTCAATTTTTGAGAAATCAAGAATATCATTAATTACATTCATTAAAATCTGTCCTGAAAAGCCGGCTTTTTCAAGGTATTTTTTTTGTTGTTCTGTAGGGTTAGTTTTAAGTGTAAGGTCTATCAAGCCAATAATGCCGTTCATAGGTGTACGTATTTCATGGCTCATATTGGCTAAGAACATGCTTTTGCTCTTTGCTGCCTGTTCGGCGTTGTTTTTCTCTTTTGCTAGTTCAATATTTAATTTTTCTTGCTCGGCATTCATCTTTTGTGTAGATAAAAGAAGTTCAGTTGTTTGTTGGTTTTTGGAGTGAAAAATTGATGCGGCTTTGGCGAGATCGCCAATTTCGTCTTTACGTTGTATGCCTGGAATGTTGCTAATGCCTTTGTCTTTTGAGAGCATTTTAAATACGGTTGTAAGATTACGTATTGGGTTGATTATTCTATTTGATAAGAACCAGCCCGTTAGTAAAGTAATAAGAATGGTGATAAACGATATTATGTTGGCATTAATACGTGCGGATGTTGATTGTGATTCAGCCAGAACGGTCATTTCATTTTGTACTTTGCTAGCACTTTCTCTTAATTTTTTAGTCAGGTATAAAAACTCATTTGCTGAACCAGCCATAACGACATTGACCAGAAATACATAACCTCGTGTTATTTGTGTTAGTTTAATGAAGTCCTTTTTTAAATTTTTAAGTGAGATTTTAGAGATTCTATAATTAAATATAATGTTGTCTGATAAAGAATGAATGTTTGACAGTTCTTTTTTGAACTGATTAACATATTCCTGATCAGGAGAGTTTAGGTACTTGTATATTAGTTTTTCAGATGATTCTACATGGTACTTAATTAGGTTTATTTTTTCTTCAGAATATTTTTTGTTTTTATTTGTTTTCAGATTGTCGATTATGTTGTTCAAGGTTAAGTAAGCAGGTTGTATTTTGTCTTTAATAATTATATTTCGTTGGCTTCGTCCACCTATAACACTGGCGAAGTTTTCTTTATAGTCATTTAGGTGTGCTCGCATTCGTAAAATCATTTCAGTTTGCGTTGTGCTAGATGCTGAGTTTTTAATAGCTTTTTCAAAAGCATCTAAACGTTGTTCTAATTGTTTCATTAGGGCATAAAATCGAGAGACAGATGTTTCACTTGCCGTTTCTTTGTAAATCAGTAAATTACGCTGTAAATCTATAACGTCACGTTCAAGCTCATAGGCAAGTCCTACGTGTTCATAGGATTGATTAATGGTGGTTTGATTTTTGAGTAATGTAGATTGTACTGAACGTGAAAGCAGTATCTGTATGAGTAAAACAGATACAAGTATGACTAAGACAAATAATATTTGGTTTTTAAGTGATCTAATCATCTAAGAAAGCTTCAGGCGCTTATAAATTCATACCATTTTTGTAAGCTGTATTCGTAGGTGGGCATAACTGAGTTCCATACTGCCACGTTGCTAAATCTCTTTTCATAGCTGCCACCCCTACGTATATCACCTTTGCGTACAGAAATTTTTCCATCTGTGCCTTTAAGGTCTATAGCAGCGGCTTTTCCCTGATACCAGTAGTCCCATTCTGCCTGATTCAGGTGCTGTTTAGAGCGTTGAGGGTTGGAAATGTAATAACCCTGTCGAGCAATAAATGCACCCGGCCAACCAGATAGCCACCAGTTCATATAGTCGTACGCGGCATCTTTTACGCGGCCAGTTGTTGCTGACGATAAGCACATTACGCCGTGCCAGCCTCGGTAGCCTTCTTTTGGTGCGGCATATACTGCGGGAATATTTTTTCCATTCAGTGCGGAAACGGCTGGCGAAAACATGCTTTCAATGACAACACGATCTGAAGACATAAAATCAATGGATTCAGGCACTGATGTCCAGAAGCCACTAAAGTGTCCTGCTTTTTTCTTTTTAATTAATATATCGAATAAGGTATCTAATTCGGCTTTGCTCATAGAGCCTATATCTTTAAATGTCATTAATCCACGGGCTTGTGCAGCCAGTGCTAAATCGAATAATCCGATGGTGGGGGCATTTACGATGCCAACTTTACCTGCGTATTTTTCATCAAGTAGCCAGCCCCAGCTTTCCGTCTCATAAGGGATGCCTTTTTCGATGACATTTGAGTTGTAACCGAAAGAGTCAACATTGTGTACATAGGGCAGAAAGCTGAGACGATCTGTGTGGGCAGGGCCTAGCTCATCATCGTCCTGAACGTGCAATATTTTATAGGGTGCATCACCAGCACCCAGATTAGCCTCTGTAGTTAGTTTACCTGTTTTTGTAAGGTTGTTGATTTCATCCCAGTGTTGGATACGTTTTTTGTCTATGGCTTGAATTGAGCCAGAGCTCCATAGTACATTGATGCTATTTGACCATTGTTCATATAAGTCAAACGACTGGGGTGAAACAGAGGCCTTCTGTAGTACTGCCGCGCTACCACGGGGTTCAAACTCCAGTTCTATACCTAAATCGGCCATTGCTTGCTTGCGAAGCTCTTCCTGTAAAGTCACGTGTGTGCCAAGTACTCGGAGTTTTGTTTTGTTTCGTGCAAAGACATAAGGTGCTGTCGCTGTTGCGCAGGTAGCTAAGCCTATTGCCGCTATTTTTGCCAGGCTTTTTCGTTTGCGGATATCCACGTTTGATGATTTTTCACCAGGTGTCTTTGCATCCTTCATGTTGTTCTCTTATTTAGTGGATAGATATTATCGTCTTAGCAAATTATAGACTCTGAAATGGAATTCTGAAGAAACTATAAAAAATAAGTGGCTCCGTAGAGAAGCCGCCAGTATCCGCTCAGAATAGTCATAATTTATAAGGTCATTAAGATGTTTAAGGTACCTGAGTAATTTAAAAAATATATTCAGTACGTCTATTATTTGTTAACCATAATATTCGACATAACATTTTTAGAATTTTCAGCTAGAATTATTAAAAAAGTGAGTAAGTAGTTATTATTGTTATCTTTTTAGGATTTAATGAAAATATTAGGGAAGATATAAGATAACTCTGAGATTATCTGTTTTGTGATGAGCTCATAACTAATAATTATAAAAATAGATTCATAGCAACTAACAAGCAAATTTATTCGGTAAAATGCTAAAAAATTCATTCTTAAGGCGATTAATGCTTGGTGCCGATGTGGTAAAAGCTAATAAAATAGAGCAGTCACGGTAAATAAGTGATGGGTGTACATTATTTGCATTGTAACTGTTCATACTTTCATAACTTTTTTGAGGCTTCTCAGAAAGCAGGCTATTAATGCGACATACTATATTTTTATCTTTATCTTTAGTTATATTCTGGTTGCTTAATTCTGGACACAATACGCCACTTATGCTGTCACTTGGTGCACTCTCTATTGCTCTAGTGTTATATATCTCACATCGTATGGATGTGGTTGATCATGAATCCCAGCCTTTGCATATCACGTTAAAACTTCCCGGTTATTTTGTCTGGCTTACTAAAGCGATTATTCGCGACAATTATCTGGTTGTAAAACATATCTGGCTCGGTAATAAGACGATTTCTCCTACTCTAAAGACTATTAAGGCCAGCCAGCAAACTGATGTAGGAAAAGTCATTTACGCAAATTCAATTACGCTGACGCCAGGTACGGTTACTGTCAAATTAGAGGGAGATCAATTTATGATACACGCCTTGTTAAGGCAATCGATTGAAGATCTGGAAGCCGGTGAAATGGATCGTCGTGTGACCAGGTTGGAAAGCTGATGTTAATAGCTGCAACCATAGCGATTCTTGTTGTCATGATTATGGCAATCCTTCGAGCTGTTTGGGGGCCTACGCTCTACGATCGCATACTTGCCGTTAATCTTTTTGGCACCAAGACCGTTCTGCTTATCTCGCTGTTGGGTTTTGTAATGGGGCGGCCAGAATTTCTGGATATAGCTATTGTGTACGCACTGATTAATTTCATCAGTGTGATTGGTGTGTTGCATTATTCTGACGCGCACATATTCAAGGGTGGCGACCAGCAGAAAAAAACAATGAAAAAGAATTCATGATGGATACTTTTATGGATATAAGCAGCGCGGTGTTTTTACTCATAGGCAGTTTTTTGTGCGTATCGGGTGGGGTGGGTATTTTACGCTTCCCGGATTTTTATACTCGAATGCATGCCGTTGGCGTGACCGAGACTTTGGCCACGGCGATGATTTTAATCGGGCTTATGCTGCAAAATCCTGATGGTCTAGTGCTACTGAAACTTATAATTATTTTACTCATGACTTTATTTATCAGTCCAACCGCGAGCCACGCATTAGCTAGCGCAGCCTTACAGAATAACCTTATGCCAGAGCTTGATAAGCAAGAAAATAATGAAAAGGAGTCGTCATCGAATCCTTAATAGATATCGTCTTATTGGCCTTTTTGGTGGCGGTTGCGATTGCCATTGTCAGAATGAAAGATCTGTTTGCGGTGATTATGTTGTCAGGTATTTATGGCCTGTTATCGGCTAGTTTTTTTGTCGCTATGGATGCAGTGGATGTGGCTTTTACTGAAGCATCCGTAGGAGCGGGGATATCCACCTTGCTTATGCTGGTGGCGATAACCATGACAGGGAGAACGGAGAACCCCTCGCGCCATAAGCCTCTATTGGCTTTAGCCGTGGTGACTGTCACGGGCAGTCTGTTGATTTACGGTACACTGGATATGCCATATTTTGGCCTAGCTCAAGACCCCGTTCATCTCCATGTTGCACCACGATATATTAATGACTCCATGCAGGAAGTTGGTGTGCCCAATATCGTGACGTCTGTGCTCGCAAGCTACAGAGCATTCGATACGTTTGGTGAGGTGGTGGTTATCTTTACCGCTGGCATGGGTGTTCTGGCACTTTTATCAGTGGTACGCCACCCCAAAGACATTGCTGAGATCGACTCGATCAATAAATCAATGCATGAAGAGCATTTGATCCTGCGTATTGTCGCCAAAATGCTGATCCCGTTTATTTTGTTATTTGCACTTTATGTTCAGTTTCATGGAGATTACGGCCCTGGCGGTGGTTTTCAGGCAGGAGTGATTTTCGCTGCAGCCATTATTCTGTATGCCATGTTGTTTGGTATGAGTACCGCACGTCGAGTCATTAATCAGTCCTTTATACAGATGTTTGCGGCAATCGGAGTCCTGCTATATGGCAGCGTAGGCGTTATCTCATTGTTGAATGGCAAAAACTTTCTTGATTACAGTGCCTTATCTGTTGACCCGGTGGCGGGCCAGCACCTGGGTATATTGTTAATCGAACTGGGTGTGGGTTTTACGGTGACAGCGGTGATGGTCATCATCTTTTTCAACTTTGCGGGTCGCAGAAAAGATCAGCAGAATAAGGAGAAGAATGAACCATGATAATGGGACTCTATAATTACTGGGTTGTGGTGGTGTTGATGATGGTCGGGTTTTACATCGTTATCGCCCATGGCAACCTGATTAAAAAAATTGTTGGTCTGTCTATTTTCCAGACCTCAGTGTTTATCTTTTATATCAGCATGGCGAAGGTTGATGGCGGTACAGCGCCCATTTTAGCCGAAGGAATAAAGCAATATTCGAACCCTTTGCCTCATGTTTTAATTCTTACTGCTATTGTCGTAGGCATTGCTACTACCGCATTAGGTCTTGCGCTGGCGGTACGTATTAAAGAAGCCTACGGAAGTATCGAAGAAGAAGAAATACAAGAAAAGGATAATCTGGATTGTTAACGCATTTGCCGATTTTGCAGGTTATTGTGCCGCTGATGGCAGCGCCTTTATGCCTGTTTTTAACACGATCACGCCTGGTATGGTTGTTCGCTCTAATAGTGAGTGGTGTAGCCTTTTTAATTAGCAGTCTTTTACTGCAGCAGGTGATGGATTCGGGCACGATTATTTACATGCTGGGTGGCTGGGATGCGCCCTGGGGTATTGAGTATCGTATCGATTATCTCAATGCACTGTTGTTACTGATTATTTCTGCAATCAGTACCATTGTGCTGATCGCGGCCCATACCAGCATACAACAGGAAATACCTGAAGATCGTCATACGCTATTTTATATTCTGTACCTGTTATCTCTGGCTGGAATGCTCGGTATAGTTGCCACAGCTGATGCTTTTAATGTGTTTGTGTTCCTCGAAATATCCTCACTTTCAGCCTACGCCTTAATCGCACTAGGTAAAGACAGGCGGGCGCTCTGGGCTGCTTATCAATATTTAATTATGGGCACCATTGGTGCTACTTTTATTTTGATCGGTATCGGCCTGATGTACCAGATGACCGGTACCCTGAATATGTATGATCTCTCTCAGCGTCTGCCTGAGGTGGATAATTCACGCACCGTATTTGTCGCTTTTGCCTTTTTTATTGTCGGAGTCTGTCTAAAACTGGCGTTGTTTCCACTGCATCTCTGGTTGCCTAATGCCTATGCCTATGCGCCTTCAATCGTCACGGCTTTCTTCGCGGCTACGGCGACAAAAGTCGCTGTCTATTTATTGATTCGTTTTACCTTCTCTATATTTGGTCTTAGCTTTTCTTTTACCGCACTGCCTTTGCAGATGCTGTTTGTGGTACTTGGATTGTTGGGGATATTTGTCGCTTCATTTGCAGCTATCTACCAGGCAAATGTCAAACATCTATTTGCCTACTCAAGCATCGCGCAGATTGGCTACATGATTGTTGGTTTCAGTGTGAGCAGTGTTACCGGTTTAACGGCAACCTTATTGCATTTGTTTAATCATGCCTTGATGAAAAGTGCGCTGTTTCTAGCATTGGCTGCAGTGGTGTACCGCATTGGCAGCGCTCAATTGAGTCAATTTCATGGTTTGGGTCGTCAGATGCCTTATACCATGGCGGCGATTGTTATAGGTGGTTTAAGTTTAATCGGTGTGCCATTAACCGTGGGATTTGTCAGCAAGTGGTATCTGGTTTTGGCTACCCTTGAAAATGGCTGGTGGCCTGTGACCGTGCTCATTCTGTTAGGCTCGCTACTGGCTATTGTTTATGTGTGGCGTATTGTTGAAGTGGCTTATTTCAAGGCGCCTTTAGCTGGTAGCGAAAGTATTAAAGAAGCGCCGATGTCCTTTCTGATTCCCATCTGGACACTGGTCATAGCTAATATTTATTTCGGTATAGATACTCGCCTTAGTATTCAGGTAGCACAGGCCGCTGCGCATAGTTTGTTTGGAGTGACTCCATGAGTATTTCTCTCGAGACCATGCTTCAGCTCAGTATCATAATGCCTGTGCTTGCAGTGCTGGGTATTGTAGCAACGGGCCATAAACCTAATCTTCGTGAAGGCGTGACGATAACTACCAGTCTGGTGCTGCTCTATTTTGTGACTCAGCTTTATCAGGGCATTAAGCAAGGTGAAAGCATTAATGTGCAATGGTGGGAGATTTTGCCGGGTTTACAGTTGAGCTTTAATATTGAACCGCTGGGCATGATTTTCGCATTAATTGCCAGTTTCCTTTGGCTGATTACAACGATCTACGCCATCGGTTATATGCGTAGCCATAAGGAAGAAAATCAAACGAGGTTCTATTCCTGTTTTGCTATCGCCATTGGCA
>Ga0316204_10012857_pt1 | contig 10119 bp, 9 predicted proteins | sample 6monrhotite_MG_2_FD_205661 | JGI IMG/M metagenome (GOLD analysis project Ga0316204, IMG submission 205661) | Microbial mat bacterial communities from mineral coupon in-situ incubated in ocean water Damariscotta River, Maine, United States -... | ecosystem: Environmental > Aquatic > Marine >... | reverse complement strand
GTTGAAGCGCCCGCGGGGGTACTTGGTGCTGCCAATGACGGCTTCTTCCGTTTCATGGTCAACTTCCTGCCCGGCAAGTACCTATTCCTACCGCCTGGTTACGAAGGCGATATTCCTGAGGGCTACCAGGTCGTGCAGTCCAAGACCTACCGGTTGTGGGCACTCATGCGCGTGACGCCTAAGAGCAAGGCGCCGGAAGATGTGGCTAAGGCTCTCAAGGTCTTCCATGAAGGACTCAAGGTCTATCGGCTGGCCGATGCGGCGAACCCGCCCAAGATGGAGTGGATCAGTGCTACAGGCAAGGCCTACAACACCATCCATTATAACAACGCCGAATTCTACTATCACATGAACGAGGTGATTCAGTATGAAGCACTCAGCCTGCTGACCCCGGAAATCCGTGGTCTGTATGCCTCGCTCGGTATTGAAAAGGGTAAACCCTTCAACCCCGATGACCGCATGAAATCCATCCTGGCGGACGGCGTGGCGATTGGAAACGCTCAGGCGCGGGCCATCGTCTGGTACCCCAGAATCGACATGAACATGTCCGGCGTGAAGATTTACACCGACACCGACAGTGCCTGGAATATGGGCTATCCCGAACGCAACGTTAATTTCAGCGGCAAAGACGGCGCAACGATGAACACCGACGCCCGCGTGAGCTTCCACTACCCCTACACGGGAGTGACGCCGGCCATGGCGACACCCCGCTTGGGCAAGGGTTCGGACTATGGCATCGCTTATCTCGACGGTGACAAGCAGCCCTTTGATGGCAGCAAGTCCTACAAAATCAGCCTGCCAGCGGATGCCCCGGTCGCGAACTTCTGGGCTGTGACCATCTATGACACCCAGACCCGCTCCATGCTGCAGACCGACCAGAAGAATGCCGGTATCGATAGCCTCCAGGACGGACTGCGCTACAACCGCGACGGGTCGATCGATCTTTACTTCGCCCCCGAGCCGCCTCCCGGCTATAAGAGCAACTGGGTGCAGACCATTCCGGGCAAGAGTTGGTTCACCATCCTGCGTATGTATAGTCCATTGGAAGCCTGGATTGATCAGTCGTGGCGACCCAGCGAAATCATCCGCACGAACTGATAACCGCCCTATGATTAACAAGGGGGGGCATCTGGCTCCCCCGCCCATTTAAGGAAACCGCCCATGCAGAACGACGCACACCGACAAGCCTTCCAGGCGCTCAACGACACGATCAACAGCGCAGTCATCGGCCAGGAGCATGTAGTGAGGACGCTGCTGCTTTCCCTGCTTACCAACGGCAATGTGCTTCTCGAAGGTCTGCCCGGCACGGCAAAGACACGCTCGGTCAAGTGCCTGGCCCGCTGCCTTGAGGCGAGTCTGGGGCGCATCCAGTTCACCCCCGACTTGCTGCCTTCGGATGTCACCGGCAACGAGGTCTATCAGGAGGCTGATGGGAAGCAGATGCTGCAGTTCCAGGAAGGCCCAGTGTTTAACAACATCGTGCTGGCCGACGAGATCAATCGGGCACCGGCCAAAGTTCAGGCGGCGCTGCTTGAGGCGATGGAGGAGCGGACGGTGACAGTAGCAGGCAAGAGCTACCAGCTGCCGCCGCTGTTCATGGTTCTTGCGACCCAGAACCCCATCGAACAGGAAGGGACCTACCCGCTGCCGGAAGCCCAGATGGACCGCTTCATCATGAAGACCAATGTCGACTACCCCGACGATGCGGCCGAGGAGAGCATTATTCTCCTTGTTCGCGGCGAGGAGGCGGGGAATGTAGTCGAGGAACCGCGCTTCTCCCAGGATGTCGTATTCGCGGCCCGCGAGGAGGTGGCGGCAACCACCGTGTCACCAAACATTAATCAGTACATTGTTGCTCTGATTATGGCAACCCGGGACCCGGCGCGTTACGAGGGTTCCCGGCTGAAGAACTGGATCCGAGTGGGCTCAAGCCCCCGGGCGAGTATCGCGCTGGACAAGTGTTCGCGGGCGGCTGCATGGCTGGCGGGTCGCGATTACGTGACCCCCGATGACGTTCGCGGCGTCGCGCACTCGGTCCTTCGGCACCGGTTGATCCTCAGCTACGATGCCCTTGCGGAGTCGGTCACCGCCGATGCGGTCATCGACGAGATCCTGAAGCAAGTCGTCGTGGCGTGAGCCGTTTCCTAAAGAGCTTCCGGACCGGTTCGGTGCAAACCGAGCCCACGCAGGATAATCGCGTTGCAGTCAGCTTCGCGCACCTGCGCGCGCTGGAGTTCACGGCGTGTGGATTCTCGTTTCTGCCCCGCCAACCCGTGCACAGCATCCTGAGCGGACGACACGCGTCACGACTCCGGGGTCGCGGCCTAAACTTCGAGGAACTGCGACACTATCGCCCGGGCGATGATATTCGCACCATGGACTGGAAGGTCACCAACCGCACCGGCAAACCCCACGTCCGCGTCTACACCGAGGAGCGCGAGCGCCAGGTCTATCTACTGGTAGACCAGCGGATCAGCATGTTCTTTGGCAGTCAACGGGCCATGAAGTCGGCGGTGGCTGCGGAGATTGCGGCACTGGCAGCCTGGCGGGTACTGGGTGCGGGCGATCGCGTGGGCGCGCTGATCTTCGACGATCAGCAAAGCTATCACTTCACTCCCCGGCGCAGTCGCGAAGCGGTCATTAACATCCTCAAGCGACTCGAAACCGAGAATGCGGCGCTGACCACAGGCTGCCAGCCCCATCCTGAGCAGTTCAATACGGCTTTCGACGCCCTCCTCAGACACGTCGCCCACGATGCGCTGGTGATCTACATTGGCGATGGCTTTGGTTGGGATGAGCGCAGCGATGAGATGCTGAAGCGCCTGTCGCTGCACAATGATATTATCGCGATCAACGTGTTCGACCCGGCGGAACGTGAGTTGCCTACCCTCAACGAACTCGTGGTGTCGGACGGTGAAAATCAGATCGTGGTGTCAGGCACACGCCAGGAACTGCAGGCTCGTTTTGAAGAGAGCTATCTCAATCATGTGAAGCACATGCGCGAGACCCTGCAACGCTATGGCCTGCCATTGATCGAAGTCGACACCGTTGACGACCCGCTGCAGCAGTTGCTTCGGGCGCTGGGAGCACAGATATGACCGAGGTGTTCAAACCGGAATGGGGCAACCCATCACTCCGAACGATCATTGAGGCGGAGTTCCCAGAAGCGATACCCCTGATACCCGCCACGCCGGGCTGGTGGATTCTCCTCCTTGTGCTGGTTGGACTGCTGGTGCGGGCACTCGTGAAGCGCCGACAGCGCTATTTGCGTGATGGCTATCGTCGCAACGCCCTGGCACAACTGGAGACAATTAAGAAACGACTGGGCGAGGGTGTGCTGGAAGCAGCCCGGGAACTTGCGCCATTGCTCCGGGCGACCGCCATCGCCGCAGCCGGCCGGGACGCCTTGTCCGGATTGCAGGGAGATGCCTATGCCGCGGCATTGGCACAGCTTTCACCTGATCAGAATCGCCTGCCCGTGGCGGAACTTCAGCATCTTGCCTATGCGCCACTTGATGATATCGAGGGACTGGATATAGAGACTTCCATTGCGGCACTGGAACGCTGGATACAACAACACAGGAGGCCTCATGCTTGAGTTCACCCAGCCATGGGCTTTCATCCTGCTCCTCGCGCCCGCCTTGATTCACTGGCTCGTGCCGCCTCACCGTGAAAGTCGTGACTCGCTCCAGGTGCCATACTTCCAGCGGTTAGTGGCCTTGACCGGAGAAACACCGCGACCGGGAGCAAGTATCCGTCGGCGCCTCAGGACCCAGGCCCTCGCAAGTCTGGCAGGCTGGTGCCTGCTCGTCGTTGCCCTGGCAGGTCCCGAGTGGGTTGGCGAGCCGGTCAAGTTTGAAAAGAGCGCACGGGATCTCATGCTGGCGCTCGATTTGTCGGGCTCGATGGATGCGACTGATTTTCGCGATGCGTCCGGTGCGCAAACCAACCGACTGAGTGTAGCGAAAGACGTGCTTAAGACATTTGCTGCCGGGCGTGAGGGAGATCGGCTGGGATTAATTGTGTTCGGGGATGCCGCCTACCTGCAGGCCCCCTTTACGGATGATCACAAGACCTGGTTGGCTCTGCTCAACGACAGCATCGTGAACATGGCCGGTCCCAGCACGGCACTCGGTGATGCCATCGGCCTTTCCATCGCGCACTTTCGCCAGTCGAAGACGAAGAATCGGGTATTGATTGTACTCACTGACGGTAATGATACGGGGAGCAGAGTGCCGCCTCTCGATGCTGCCCAGGTGGCAAAAGTAGAGGGCGTCACGATTTACACGGTGGCGGTGGGCGATCCGGCTACCGTTGGAGAAGAGGCCCTCGACATCAAAACGCTTGACGCTGTCGCCCAAATCACCGGCGGGGGCAGCTATGTGGCCACCGATCGCGAGGCACTCAGCGAAACCTATCAACTCATCGATACGTTGGAGCCAGCAAGCTACGACAGTCTTTCCTACCGACCCCGCAGCGCAATGTTCCATATTCCACTGGCAGCCTTTGCATTGCTCTACGTCACCGCGATGCCACTTTTCGCGCTGTTAGCGCGTCGAAAACGCAGGGTCGTCCATGACTGATCTGTCGTTAATCATCAACCTTCATTTTCTGCGACCCGGATGGTTCCTGTTACTCATTCCGTTTGCAGTGATCACGTTTATTCTATGGCGCTCGGGTGATCAGGGTCGCCAATGGAAGGCTGTGATCGCCCCACATCTATTGCCGCGGATGGTTGTGCCCGGCAACCAGCGTCAGCTGTTATCACCGCTGTGGATTTCGGTGCTGGTCATCCCGATGCTGGTGATGGCACTTGCGGGGCCAAGCTGGACTCGCGGGGAATCCCCCTTTGCTGTGGATGAGGCGTCGCTGGTGATTGCGTTTGATCTTAGCGAATCGATGGGTGAACGGGATCTTCAGCCCGATCGGCTCCAACGGGGCCGCAGCAAGATTCTGGAACTCGCCCGCGTTCGTGGTGATGCCTACTCCGCACTGGTAGCCTATGCCGGTTCAGGTCACATGGTGTTGCCGCTGTCGAACGATGCAAATATGCTGCTGCACTACCTCGATGCCCTGCAAGTAGGGATGCTGCCTCGGCGCGGCAAGGCACCCGAAACGATCCTTCCGATGGCGCGCAACCTGCTCCGTAAGGGCGGAGGCACGCTACTGATCGTAGGTGACGGTGCGCCAGCCCCCTCCATCGAGGCGTTTCGTGCCCTGCGTGATGAACCAGAGATTCAGGTCATCGTGTGGGGAATGGGCAAAACTCAGGAGGAACTCGACAGGGATGCCGCGCGTGGCTTGAAGAGTTCAGCCCAGCCACTCCAGGAATCCGCCCTCATGGCCCTGGCGGATGCCGCCGACGGTGTATACCAGCGCGTCTCGATAGACGATGCGGACGTGCGACAGATTCTGCGACAGATCGATCGGCACTATCAGCTCAGCGATGACAGCTCGCGCCCCTGGGTAGATGGCGGTTACTACTTTGTAGGGCCGGTCGCGTTGCTTTTCCTGCTTTGGTTTAGAAAGGGATGGGCACTTCGATGGTGAGATTGGCAGCACAGAAACCCAGTCCATCGCGCCGGCGCCGGCTTTGGTTAGCGCTGGTGCTGGTTGCCCTTACCTGGGCCGTTGCGAACCCCAGGGCCTTCGTTAATCTATGGCTCACGCCCGATCAACAGGGAAGGTTCTGGTTCCAGATAGGTGACTACGAGCGCGCATCCCGAGCCTTCGAGGACCCGCATTGGCGGGGCTTCAGCCTGTATGCCGCCCAGGACTTCACCACTGCTGAACGCTATTTCTCTCAGTATCAGGATGCTGAGTCTTTACTGGTACACGCCAATGCACTGGCCCACCAGATGGATTACACCGCTGCGAAGCGAGCCTATGAGGACCTGGCGAGCCGTTACCCCGATCATCCCGCACCTGCTGTGAACCTGCCGGTCGTTGAAGCGCTGATTAAGGCAGACAAAGAGATGTCTGATAAAAAGGCTAATGAAAACGGCGAGTCCGATAGAAAGCCGGGGCAAAGCGCTGGATCTTCAGATGGAGATGAACAGCAACGCACCATGGAACTCGAGCAATACAGTGCTGAGCAGTTGCTGCAGGACCCGGGCCTCACGGAGATGTGGCTGCGACAGATCCAGCGGGATCCCTCGGAGTTTCTCATTACGAAGTTCTACCTCCAGCTCGAGCAAAACGAGGGAGACATGCCATGATGTCCTGCAGAAAGTTGTTGGGTCTGATCCTGGTGCTGGTGATTGCTCGGGGCGCGCAGGCCGAGACCATCGAAGGCCTGCTCGCCGCAGGAGAGCTTGAAGCCCGCGCTGTCGTGCAGACTCCAGCCCCACTCTTCCAGAAAGCACCGATCGTAATCGCTGTGGAGGTCGGAACGCCGAGTAGGTTCAGCCGCCACGGTACACGCGTGCGCGATTTCACCGTACCGGGAACCTTGGTGCGGCCCAGTTCGAAATTTGCCTTCAATGAGACCCGACGCCGGGGAGGTGATACCTGGGCGTTTCAGAGTTGGCGTTTCGAACTTTATCCCGAGCGAACCGGAGCCCTACGCACACCGGCATTGACGACCTTTATCTCGGTTGAAAACGGGACGAACGGTGTTGTTGAAGGAGAGATTGAACTCCAAGTGCCGCCGCTGGACATTGAGGCGCCGCCTGGTACCGAAGGATTGGACTCCTGGGTGGCGGCGACCGAATTCGAGGTCGATGAGTCGTGGCAGGGCATTCTGGAGACGTACCAGATCGGAGATGCTGTCACAAGAATCCGGCGCTTCACGATTAAAGGCGCACCGGCAATGGCCATACCCGCGTCCCCTCAGACCGAACTCAACGGCATCCAGGTATATCGTGCGCCGGTGTTGGTTGATGATAAGATGGTAGGCGGCTCGCTTGAGGGGTTCCGCGAAGAGCGCGTGGTGTTTACCGTCGAGGCGGGTGGCACCCATACCATCCCGGGTCACCGCATTCACTGGTTCAATCTAAGCACCCATACCGTCGAAACAATCGATCTTCCGGATCGTACTCTTGACCTGCCGGGCGCTTCGACACCGAATGCCGCTGCAGCTTCAGAGCCGAGAACCGAGGCGCTGAATCCGTTGATTTGGGGTCTGGCAGTGCTGGGCATCGCACTCAGTTATTTGTCCCTTCGATGGATCCGCCGAACGACCGGGTACAATATCGTGCGTGATCACCTTGAGACCTGGCGGAGCCACCGTTGCGCAAAAAAGGCTTTCATGCGTGCGGCAGCGCAACAGGACAGTCACCTCTGCCTCGCACTACTCTACAAGCGCATATCAGTACATCACGAATGGCAACTGAGCACAGTCTGTGCGACCGATCCGCAACTGCGTGCCGTATCTGCCGCGCTGATGGCCCATGCCTACAGCGATGGGCCGCCACCGGAGGCGGACGAACTCCAGCGCCTGTGGGAGCTGTCTACTAAACCGAAAGTACGGCGAGACCATCTTTACGAGCTTCGGCTTAATCCAGGGCCAGGCCAGTATACATGCACTGAGGCGTCTTTCAAATGAAGTTCAAGCACACACGTAAACTATTATTGTCTGGTTCATACCGAAAATTATTTGTAAGTTTTATGAAAAATATTATTGTATTTAGTGCCTTATTATTGTCGTTAGTGACCAATTTGGAGGCTGAAGAATCAGATAAATCTGAAACAGACGGCACATCTTTCCGAGCGATGCCGACTATATCATCTAACCCAACTCAGGGGACCGGTATTGGTGCCACGGGGGTTATTATTTATAAGGCAGATGAACGGTCATCTCCATCACAGGGTATATTGACAGGGCAGTACACCGATACCGATAGTTACAATCTGTTCGCAGTTAACAAGATGTTCTTCAGTAATGATAAGTGGCAGTCAAACACTGTAGCAGGGTTGGTATATAACAACTCTACGTTTAATCTTACAGGTGATATTGCCCCACCGATACAGCCGCCATTTAGTCCTGATGACGCTATACAATTCAATGTTCAAATAGCTGTTGTCATGCAACAGATGTTGTATGAAATGCACGATAATTATTATATCGGTGGCCAGGTGATGTTCGTTGATCAGTCGTTCTCAGATGCGAATCCTCTTGGCGAAATCTTTCTTAAGGCGAAAGGTGTAGAAGATTCTAGCCGGGGTGGTTATGGCATCACACTCTCTTATGATACCCGTACTAAACAAGAAAAATTTTTTCCAACTGACTCGTCATACGTCAGTTTTAATATAAACCAGTTCCCCGAAGCGCTGGGTGCTGTGGAGCAATATTACAACTCGATCCTGAATGCCCGTAAATACATACCTGGGTATAAATCCAGTGATGTATTTGCGATGCAGGCCTATCTACAGTATTCCAGTGAAAACACGCCCGATGGCGCACTCGCTGCTTTGGGAGCAAGGAATATTCTCAGGGGATTTCCCATCGGCTTGTATAAAACGCGTAATATGCTGGCCGCACAGGGAGAGTATCGGTACCGTATAGATGGCTCACGGTTCAGACTGACTGCCTTTGGTGGTTATGCGAATATGAGTGGCGGCTCAAAAGGAACAGCAAGCGGTAACAGAGAAAAAGATAACGGTGATTATTACAGTGGCGGTCTAGGTGTGCATTTTATTCTGGAAGAAAAACAACAGCTCGATTACCGAGTCAATGTGGCGTATACCAGTGACGATGAAGCTTCGCTCTATGCCAGTATTAACCAGGCGTTCTAATTAGGCTTTCTATTACAGCATCAGCTACCTGCATATAATCTGATAACATTCAAATTAATGAGAGTGCTTTTTAAGTTGGAAGGCTACTTACGACAAGTCGGAAGTTCATGTAATTCGGTGCAAGTTTCTGTTATTGCACATTAGAAAGTGAATTTCTTGTTGCTTTATATGATGATCGGATATCGTTTCTAAAGGGACTGCACAAAAAGCAATCATCATAATTGAATCGCGCTAACACTAGCTATTGCTTTCTATGTTTAACAAACGCAAACACCATATTCTTTTATTCGCTGTAGTCTTAGCTCTTACTACCTATCCTGCTCGTGGTTACACTAATAAAGCTTTACACGCAGATGAAGCTAATCTCTACCAGAAGAATGACGTTGCATTAGGTATTGGTTTTGGTATTGTTAAATTTGATACAAATGTGAAGGTGTCTGATAAACAAAGTGGTAGTACCCGCTATCTGGATCTTGAAGGTAATCTCGACCTGCCAGAAATTTCACATGTAAACACAATATACGGCGCTTACCGGTTTAATAAAAAGCACAGCATACTGTTCGAGTATTTTGCTATCAATCGAAGTGCATCACCTCTGAAAATTGATGAAAACTATGATGATTTAATCATTATCGATGCTGAGGTAACTATAACTGATAAAACACGTTTTTATAATTTAAGTTACGGTTATAGTCTTTTTCATGATGACAGAAGTAATATAATGCTTGTGGCTGGTCTGAATGGCCTGGATTTAAGGCTGCTGGTTGAGGCGAGTGGACAGGTAACAGTCAATGGCGTGACGAAATCAGATGAAGTGGTTGCTGAAGCGAATGTCTTTGCGCCGCTTCCATTGATTGGGCTTAACTTTGGTTTTAGTTTTACACCGAAATTGAGTGTCGCAACCAAGATATCTCTCGTTGGTGGTTCCTTCGAAGACGTCAGTGCAGGCGTGCTACAGACCTCTATCAACTCCCTCTATCGGCTTAATCAGCATGCTGGCTTGATATTGGGTATAACCTATTTCAATGCACATGTAAGTATCGTTGATGAGACGGACGTGACGGATGTTTCATACGGGTACAGAGGTGCATATATTGGGATGCATTTAGCTTTTTAATTAAGAGAGATCGATAGATCAAACAAGTGCCTTTTAGCCAAAAAAACTAGTCAGTGTTGATAAACGAAGGTCCGCAAATGATAAGTATTTTTGTTGTCAGCCTGATTCATTCAATGTCGCTTTATGATTGATAGGGTAGAGACACTGAGCATTACCTATGACTGCTAATTTTTTAAGACGACATTCGATGATATTGCCTTAATCGAACAATCCACCACATAGCGGACCTCTGGAAAATCTGCCCGACAGAGAAAAAACGATCAGAA
>Ga0316204_10012855_pt1 | contig 10120 bp, 6 predicted proteins | sample 6monrhotite_MG_2_FD_205661 | JGI IMG/M metagenome (GOLD analysis project Ga0316204, IMG submission 205661) | Microbial mat bacterial communities from mineral coupon in-situ incubated in ocean water Damariscotta River, Maine, United States -... | ecosystem: Environmental > Aquatic > Marine >... | reverse complement strand
CCTACTCACAAGCCATCGCCAAACTGGGGGCTTCACGATGACCCTCAGTAAGCCGCGCTACCAACAGCTTAAAGATTTCATCATTGAGCAGATATCGTCAGGCGAACTGCAGCCGACTGATCGCGTGCCGTCAGAGAACGAGCTTGTTGAGTCAAAACAGGTATCGCGAATGACGGCGAATCGTGCGTTGCGCGAACTGACCGATGAGGGCTACGTAGAACGTGTTGCCGGGCGCGGAACGTTTGTCTCGGATTATCGTTCCCGATCGGACTTGCTGGAAGTGCAAAACATTGCCGATGAAATCGCGAGCAGGGGACGCAAGCATTCGAGTCGAGTGATTCGCCAATCGCTACAACATGCGCGTGGCGAAATAGCCAAAGCATTGCACATTGAGCAAGGCACCGACGTCTTTCATCTGCTGCTCGTGCATTACGAGGATGGCATATCGATTCAGGTTGAAGATCGTTATGTGCTCGCGAGTTTCGCGCCGCAATGTCTCGATCAGGACTTCACTTTAATAACGCCGAGCGCCTATCTGACCGGCATCGCTCCACTGCAGGAGGCCGAACAAGTCGTCAGGGCTTGCTTGCCGAACGCAGCTGTTTGCGAGCAACTCGACATGACTCAAGGACAACCGAGTCTCGTCGTCATGCGACGAACCTGGTCGAAGGGCCGTCCGGTCACTTTTTCAAGACTGCATCACCCGGGGGATCGCTACGAACTTACCGGGCATTACACGCCACCGGGAACAACGCGTACTTCGTCCGCAGACGTCGTGCAACTGGAGAGTTTACGTCAATGAAAAGAGTCATTAAATCGCCAACCGGTACGACACTATCGGCCAAGAGCTGGCTTACCGAAGCCCCGCTCCGGATGTTGATGAATAATCTTGATCCTGAAGTTGCGGAACGGCCGCAGGACCTGGTCGTGTACGGTGGTATCGGAAAAGCCGCCCGCAACTGGGAGTGTTTTGATGCCATCGTTAAAACGCTAAGAGAACTGGAGTCCGACGAAACCTTGTTGGTTCAGTCCGGCAAGCCGGTCGGAGTGTTCCGCACACATGCCGATGCACCAAGAGTGTTGATCGCCAATTCCAACCTCGTTCCAGCCTGGGCAAATTGGGATCATTTCAGAGAGCTCGATAAGAAAGGCCTGATGATGTACGGCCAGATGACGGCGGGATCGTGGATCTATATCGGTAGTCAGGGCATCGTGCAGGGTACCTATGAAACCTTTGTCGAGATGGGCCGACAGCACTACGACGGTGATCTTGGTGGGCGCTGGATATTGACGGCGGGCCTCGGTGGCATGGGCGGCGCGCAGCCGTTAGCGGCCACAATGGCAGGCGCATCGATGCTGGCGATTGAATGTCAGTCAGATCGCATCGATATGCGTCTGGAGACAGGTTATCTCGACACTCGCGCAGAATCGCTTGCCGAAGCGATGGATATTATTGATCAGTCCGTCCGCGAACGACGTGCCGTGTCGGTGGGCTTGCTGGGCAATGCTGCCGAGATTTTGCCGCAAATGGTGAAACTCGGTATCAGGCCTGATGCCGTCACGGATCAAACGTCTGCACACGATCCGGCGAACGGCTATCTGCCAGCGGGCTGGACGGTCGCTAAATGGTACGAAATGCGTGAAAGCGACCCCGATGCGGTGGTCGCGGCCGCGGTGAAATCGATGGCCGTGCATGTCACGGCGATGCTCGATTTTCAGAAGCAGGGTATTCCGACGTTTGATTACGGCAATAACATTCGCCAGGTTGCCTTCGATGAAGGCGTCAGCAATGCCTTCGACTTTCCCGGGTTTGTACCGGCCTATGTAAGACCGTTGTTTTGTCGCGGTATCGGCCCGTTTCGCTGGGTAGCCTTATCCGGCGATCCGGAAGATATCTACAAGACAGATGCCAAAGTGAAAGAGCTCATCCCGGATGATGAGCATCTCCACAACTGGCTTGATGCGGCACGAGAGCGTATCCACTTTCAGGGCTTGCCCGCGCGTATTTGTTGGGTAGGGCTGGGTCAGCGCCATAAGCTTGGACTCGCCTTCAACGAGATGGTGCGAAGCGGAGAACTCAAGGCACCGGTGGTCATTGGTCGCGATCACCTTGACAGTGGCTCGGTCGCGAGTCCGAATCGGGAAACAGAAAGTATGATCGATGGCAGCGATGCCGTATCGGACTGGCCTCTTTTGAACGCTCTGCTTAGCACGGCGGGCGGTGCGACCTGGGTTTCGTTTCATCACGGCGGTGGCGTTGGCATGGGTTATTCACAACATGCCGGCCTGGTTATCGTCTGTGATGGCACACCCGAAGCCGATAAACGCATCGCAAGAGTCCTTTGGAATGATCCGGCCAGCGGCGTGATGCGACATGCTGACGCCGGCTATCAAATCGCGATCGACTGCGCCGAAGAATTTGACCTCAATCTGCCCATGATCGACCGAGGGGATTCACAATGAATCTGGAAATTGATAATCAGATGATTACGCTGAATGTGCTCCGCGCTGCATGGCAACAGCCACTGACGGTGCGTTTGGGTAATGACGCAAGACGACGTATAGCCGAGGCGAATGAGCTGGTGAACGAAGTCGTCGCTGGTGGCGAGCAGGTCTATGGCGTTAATACTGGCTTCGGGCAGCTGGCATCTGTGCGCATCAGTGACGGAGAACTGGCGCACTTACAGGCAAACCTGGTGCGTTCTCACTCTGTCGGTGTTGGCGAAGATCTTGATGACGATATTGTTCAGCTCGTCATGCTTATGAAGGTGATCGCACTGGCAGAGGGCTTTTCGGGCGTGCGTGTGGAGCTCGTCGAAACCTTGTGCGACATGATCAATAACAAAATATACCCCTGCATACCGTCGCGTGGTTCGGTCGGCGCTTCCGGGGACCTAGCCCCGCTTGCACATATGACCAGCGCCCTCATCGGTGAGGGGGAGGTGCGCGTCAACGGCAGTGTGATCGCGGCCGCTGATGCACTGCAGGCAGCGGGTATCAAGCCGGTACAACTGGCGCCGAAGGAGGGGCTTGCTTTGCTGAACGGTACGCAGGTCTCCACAGCGCTTGCGCTGGCGGCGGCTTTTCGCACCGAGAACTTGTTGTCTGCTGCGATGGTTGCGGGCGCGATGGCATCCGATGCAATTAAGGGCAGCGATACGCCATTCGATAAGCGCATTCAAAATGTTCGCGGCCATGGCGGGCAAATTGCCGTCGCCGGCGTACTGCGTGGCCTGATGCACGATAGTGATATTCGTGCGTCGCACGAAGGTTGTGACCGAGTGCAGGACCCATACTCGATTCGTTGCCAGCCGCAGGTTGTGGGTGCTTGCCTGGATGTGCTCAGGCACGTTTGCTCGGTTCTGGAAACAGAAGCGAACGCGGTGACTGACAACCCGTTAGTCTTCACGGACTCAAAATCGATCTTGTCAGGCGGAAATTTTCACGCGGAACCCATCGCATTAGCGGCCGATTATCTGGCACTCGCGATCGCCGAGATCGGCGCGCTGTCGGAGCGTCGAATCGCGTTGCTGATCGATTCTCACATGAGCGGGTTGCCGGCATTCCTGGTGAAAGACGGTGGGCTGAACAGCGGCTTCATGATGGCGCAGGTCACAGCGGCCGCATTGGCATCCGAGAACAAGTCCCATGCGCACCCGGCGAGCGTCGACAGCTTGCCGACGTCTGCGAATCAGGAAGACCATGTCAGCATGGCAACATTTGCGGCGCGGCGCTTACACACCATGCTCGACAATGTTGCGGATATTATCGCGATCGAACTACTGGCCGCATCGCAAGGCGTAGAGTTTCATCGTCCGAAAAAGAGCTCACCCAGTATCGAAGCGGTAATCGCCAGCGTACGTGAAGTTTCGCCTGCCTATGACGAGGATCGTTCTCTATCGCCGGACATACGCAAAGTAGCGGCGATGGTTGATCGCGGTGATTACTGTGAGTATGCCGCGTCGGTATTGCCCAGCTCGGCGACATGAGTCCAATATTCCGATTTCATACAGGTGATACGCCGCTGCTCATTAGCGTGCCGCATGACGGCCGTGAACTGCCGGCCGACATGTTCGCTCGCATGACCGCAGTGGGGCGTGCAATTCCAGATACTGACTGGCATGTGGCAGAGCTTTACGAGTTTGCGGTGGAGATGGGAGCGAGTACCGTGATGGCAAATTACTCGCGCTACGTTGTCGATCTTAACCGCGCTGCCGACGATAGCGCCTTGTATCCCGGTCAGTTAAAGACTGGATTGTGTCCGTTACAATCGTTCGCAGGTGATGCGCTATATCGTTCCGGTAACGTTGAGAGAAGCGAATACGAAGCACGCGTCGGCACCTACTGGGATCCGTATCATCAGCATATTCGTGACACGCTTGATGCCTTGCGAGCGAAGCATGGCTACGCATTGCTATGGGATGCGCATTCAATTTCCAGTATCGTGCCGCGCCTGTTTGATGGCGAGCTGCCCGAACTGAATCTGGGCAGCAATAGCACAATGAGTTGCGCTGAGCGCTTGGAGTCTGCCGTCGCCCGGATCGTCGTCGAGAGTCCTTATTCATCCGTTATCAACGGCCGCTTTAAGGGTGGCTACATTACGCGCAATTACGGCGACCCCAAAAACGGGATTCACGCCCTGCAACTTGAAATCGCCCAGCGCGCTTATATGGATGAAAAGACGCTCATGTTCGATGATGAAAAGGCCAAAGCGCTTGGTGTCACGCTTCGACAAATGCTGAATGCTTTTCAGGACGCGGCGAAAGCGTGACTGCGGGCTTATCGGGCTGTCAGCCCGGGTGCCCATTATTGCCGGCCTTTAATGCGGGCCTTTATTTTGCGTTATCATAGGCGCAGTCAACGGCCCGAGAGCGGGCGATTGCTACACAGGAATTCCATGATGAAGATGTATACAAAAATGATTCGTACGAGCGCTGCTGTTATCGCTATGTTGTTTGCCAGCTTGGTCTTTGCAGCGTCGGGAGCAGAAATTGACACAGAGGCCAACAAGGCTTTGACGGTTTTTAGAGAGGACGTGAATGGCGCCGATGTTTTTCTAAATCAGGCCGCAGGCTATCTCATATTTCCAAAAGTTTATAAAGTTGGCATTGGTCTCGGCGCGGAAACCGGTGAAGGTGCGCTGCGTGTTGGTGGTCAAACGGTGGCGTATTATCGCACCACGGCAGGTTCGGTGGGGTTGCAGTTGGGTGCACAGGCAAAATCCATTGTTATCGCCTTTATGACTAAAGAGTCGTTGCAGAAATTTCGCGATTCGAGCGGTTGGAAAATCGGTGTAGACGGCTCCGTTGCCTTGATCGATCTTGGTGCGGGCAAGACTATTGATAGCGGTAATATCAAAGATCCCGTCGTTGGTTTTATATTTGGTTCGAAAGGATTGATGTACAACCTCACGCTGGAAGGCTCGAAGATTTCAAAGCTTGATAAGTCCTGAGTAAACGCAGCCTATCTGAACGACTCAGCCAGGAAGCAAAATTGCTTCCTGGCAAATCGCATGGTCGATTCCGGTCATGGTTTCGCAAAGTATGGGCTGTACGCGGCGGCGGTCTATACGCTTGTGGTTTCGCTGTGACGTTTACGATCCTTGAGGCTGGCTCGTTCATTGAAGACTTCAAACAGATCGGCCTGCTCTTTGACGGTGAGGTCATTAGCTTTGTCCTGAATTTCATCATCGACTCATTCCAGAATACGTTGCAGGCATTCATATGGCCGGCCAATGTGGTGCAGATGGCACCGCCTTTTGGCGCGATAGGGTTGGTTCTGGCGTTTGTTTTATTTCCGGTCTTTGTCAAAAAACACGTCGAGGCGTGGCTGTTTTCTGAGGACGAGGAAACCAAGACCGACAACGTGGAAGTCGAACCAAAAGACTAGCGCCATCCCGCAAACGAGAGCAGCTCAAGATGCTTCTTCGACACGCCCTTGCTGCTCCGCACGCTCGGCGAACTCTACCTGCCAGCTGGAACGATGTGAGGCGGGCGTGATCTGCACAGCGGTCACTTTGTACTCGGGACAATCGGTTGCCCAATCGCTGTACTCAGTCGTGACGACATTTGCACCGGTCTCTGGATTATGAAACGTCGTGTAGACAACACCAGGTTTCACGCGAGTCGTAATCTGTGCCCGCAGTGTGATGTCACCCTTGCGGCTCGCCAGCGAGACAAGCTCACCATCTCGTACGCCACGCGTCTCCGCATCGTGTGGATGAATCTCAAGAAGATCTTCTTTATGCCAAATGTTGTTCTCGGTACGTCGTGTTTGCGCACCCACATTGTATTGCGAAAGAATCCGACCAGTCGTCAATAGCAATGGAAACTTGCGGTTGGTTTTTTCTTCGGTGGGGACATAATCTGTCTCGACGAACAGTCCTTTGCCACGCACAAATTGTTCGATGTGCATGATCGGTGTTCCCTCTGGCGCCTCCGCGTTGCAGGGCCATTGCACGCTGCCAATATCATCCAGCAACTTGAAGCTGACATTCCTGAATGTTGGCGTCAGTTCAGCGATCTCATCCATTATCTGCGATGACGTCGTGTATCTCATGTCATAGCCCATTGCCTGCGCGAGGTCCTGCGTAATCTGCCACTCGTCCTTGCCCTGCTGTGCAGGCATGACTGGGCGAACCCGATTAATACGGCGTTCCGCGTTGGTGAATGTGCCGTCTTTTTCAAGGAAAGAGGTGCCGGGCAAGAATACGTGTGCAAATTTCGCCGTTTCATTGAGGAACAAGTCCTGTACGACAATACACTCCATGTTGCCAAGCGCTGCCTCGACGTGATGCGTGTTGGGGTCTGACTGCGCGAGGTCTTCGCCCTGGATGTACATACCCATGAATTCGCCAGCGCAAGCGGCGTCAAACATATTGGGAATGCGGAAACCGGGTTCGGCGTCGAGTGTCACGCCCCAGTGTTTTTCGAATTCAGCGCGAACGTCGTCGCCGGATATATGGCGATAGCCGGGCAGTTCGTGCGGGAATGAGCCCATGTCACAAGAGCCCTGCACGTTATTTTGACCGCGCAGTGGGTTGACGCCGACGCCTGAGCGACCGATGTTGCCGGTTGCCATCGCGAGGTTAGCCATACCCATAACCATGGTTGAGCCCTGACTGTGTTCGGTAACGCCCAGTCCGTAATAGATAGATGCGTTGTTGGCCATACCGTATAAGCGTGCCGCTGCTCGAATTGTCTCGGCATCGACGCCTGCAACTTCAGCCACTACCTCGGGTGAGTTTGCGGGCTGCAAGATCATCGCTTTCCAGGCCTCGAAAGAGTCGAGGTCGCAGCGCTCGTTAACGTAGGCCTCATCGACGAGTCCCTCGCTGACAATGACGTAAGCAAGTGCATTCACGATTGGGACATTGGTGCCGGGCGATAGCGCGATGTGATGTTCTGCGGCGATATGTGCCGAGCGCACCAGGCCGATTTCACGCGGATCAATGACAATCAACTTGGCGCCCTGGCGCAGGCGTTTTTTCATCTGCGATGCGAAAACCGGATGTGCGACCGTTGGGTTTGCACCGATGACGACCATTACGTCCGTATCCATCACGCTGTCAAACGGCTGTGTTCCGGCGGAGGTGCCGAGTGTCGTTTTCAAGCCGTAGCCCGTTGGCGAGTGACAAACGCGCGCACAAGTATCGACGTTGTTATTCTCGAACGCGGTGCGAATCATTTTCTGCACTACATACACTTCTTCATTCGTGCAGCGCGACGAGGTGATGCCACCGATAGACTTGCGACCGTACTTGGCTTGAATTTCTTTGAAGCGTTTCGCTGAATATTGAATGGCCTCTTCCCAGCTAACTTCGCGCCAAGGATCACTCGTGGTTTCCCGAATCATCGGATGCATGACGCGGTCTTTGTGCGAGGCGTAACCCCAGGCAAAGCGACCCTTCACACAGCTGTGACCATGATTCGCTTCGCCGTCTTTGTACGGTGTCATGCGAACGACCTGGTCGCCTTTCATCTCGACCTGGAAGGAGCAGCCGACACCGCAGTACGCGCAGGTGGTAACGACGCTGTGATCTGGCTGACCATGATCAACAATGCTTTTTTCCATGAGCGTCGCGGTCGGACAGGCTTGCACGCACGCGCCGCAGGACACACATTCGGAACCCAGGAAGCCTTCGTCGATTCCGGCGGATACTTTGGATTGAAATCCGCGGCCCTGAATCGTTAAAGCAAAGGTGCCCTGGACTTCGTCACAGGCACGAACACAGCGCGAGCAAACGATGCATTTACTCGCATCGAACTGGAAATACGGGTTACTGGCATCAACGCCGCCATCCAAATGGTTCTCGCCGTCGAAACCATAGCGCACGTCACGAAGGCCGACCGCGCCCGCCATATCCTGTAACTCGCAATCGCCATTGGCGGAGCAGGTCAGGCAGTCGAGTGGATGGTCGGAAATATAGAGCTCCATGACGTTGCGACGCAGCTTGGAAAGCGCACCTGTCTGGGTGCGGATCTGCATGCCGTCTTCGACCGGCGTCGTGCAGGACGCGGGATAGCCTTTACGGCCCTCCACCTCAACCAGGCACATCCGACAAGAACCGAAAGGCTTGAGATTGTCAGTGGCACACAGTTTCGGAATATCGACGCCGGTTTCGCGCGCGGCGCGCAGAATGCTGCTACCGGCTTTAACGGTCGCAGGCATGCCGTCAATGACGACCTGCACGGTCTCAGTGCTGGCGCTGGCTGGCGTTCCGAGGTCTTGCTGTCGGACTCTGTTCATAATTCATTCTCTTTTGAAGACGCAAAGTCTTCCGCGAAGTATTTTAGAACACTTCTAACAGGATACGGGGTCATGCCGCCCATTGCACAAAGCGAGGCACCTTCCATCGTGTCACACAGATCAACCAGCAGGTCATAGTTGGCGTCTGTATCTTCGCCGTCGATCATCTTGTCGATCACCTCAACGCCGCGCGTGGAGCCGATGCGACAGGGAGTACATTTACCGCAGGATTCAATCGCGCAGAATTCCATTGCGAATCGGGCCAGCTGAGCCATGTCCGCGGTATCGTCGAACACCACGATGCCGCCATGGCCGATCATCGCGCCGATCTCGATAAAGGCCTCGTAATCCATCGGCGTATCGAGCTGGGCGGCAGGAATGTAGGCACCCAAAGGACCGCCGACCTGCACAGCTTTGACCGGTCGGCCACTTGCCGTTCCGCCACCCCAGTCTTCGATGAGCTCACGCAAGCTAACGCCAAACGCTTTTTCGACCAGGCCACCGCGCTTGATATTGCCAGCGAGTTGAAAGGCGAGTGTGCCCTTGGATCGATCCATACCCATGCCCGCGTAGCGCTCGCCGCCCAGGTTCACGATATTGGCGACTGATGCCAGCGTCACAACATTGTTAACGACGGTTGGTTTGCCAAACAGTCCTTCAATAGCCGGCAGTGGCGGCTTATAGCGCACAATGCCTTTTTTGCCTTCCAGACTTTCCAGCATGGCGGTTTCTTCACCGCACACATATGAGCCGGCACCCAGGTGGAGCTCGATATCGAAACTAAAGCCGCTGTCCTTGATGTTATCGCCGAGCCATCCAGCGTCGCGCGCTGCTGCGATCGCTCGCGACAGGATCGCATGCGTCAACGGGTACTCCGAGCGCAGGTAGATGTAGCCTTTGCTGGCACCAACCGCAAAGCCGGCAATGGTCATACTTTCGATCAGGCCGAAAGGATCGCCTTCCATGAGAATACGATCGGAGAACGTGCCGCTGTCGCCTTCGTCGGCATTGCAGGCAATGTATTTCTGGTCCGCTTCAGCGTTTGCGACAGTGCGCCACTTGATGCCGGTTGGAAAGCCGGCGCCGCCCCTGCCGCGCAGCCCGGAATCGCTAATGGTCTGCAGAACGGATTCCGCGCCTTCGCTGAACGCCTTGGCAAGCGCCTTGAACCCCTGGTGCAACTCAAAGTCTTTGATCGACATCGGGTTGATCAAGCCGCAGCGCCAAAACGTCCATCGATCCTGATTGATGAGGTAGGGAATTTCATTCACCGGACCAAGGCGACGTGCATGTTCGCCGCCGGCAAGCCAGCCGGCGTCGAACATTGAGGCAACGTCGTCAGCTGCAACATTGCCATAAGCAATGCGGACGC
>Ga0316204_10012853_pt1 | contig 10120 bp, 5 predicted proteins | sample 6monrhotite_MG_2_FD_205661 | JGI IMG/M metagenome (GOLD analysis project Ga0316204, IMG submission 205661) | Microbial mat bacterial communities from mineral coupon in-situ incubated in ocean water Damariscotta River, Maine, United States -... | ecosystem: Environmental > Aquatic > Marine >... | reverse complement strand
CCCCCGTCGATGTGAGCTCTTGGGGGAGATCAGCCTGTTATCCCCGGAGTACCTTTTATCCTTTGAGCGATGGCCCTTCCATGCGGAACCACCGGATCACTATGCTCTTGTTTCCAACCTGATCGACCTGTATGTCTCTCAGTCAAGCACCCTTATGCCATTGCACTCTACGCACGGTTACCAAGCGTGCTGAGGGTACCTTTAGAAGCCTCCGTTACTCTTTTGGAGGCGACCACCCCAGTCAAACTACCCACCAAGCACTGTCCTCATCTCTGAGTTAGACTCTAGATAAGCAAAGGGTCGTATTTCAAGGTTGACTCCACAACGCCTAGCGACGCCACTTCAAAGTCTCCGACCTATCCTACACATTACTTATCCAAAGCCAATACTAAGCTATAGTAAAGGTTCACGGGGTCTTTTCGTCCCGCTGCGGGTAATCGGCATCTTCACCGATACTACAATTTCACCGAGCTCATGGCTGAGACAGTGTCCAGATCGTTGCACCATTCGTGCAGGTCGGAACTTACCCGACAAGGAATTTCGCTACCTTAGGACCGTTATAGTTACGGCCGCCGTTTACTGGGGCTTCATTTCATTGCTTTGCCGAAGCTAACAACTCCACTTAACCTTCCAGCACCGGGCAGGTGTCAGGCCTTATACATCATCTTTCAATTTAGCAAAGCCCTGTGTTTTTGATAAACAGTCGCCTGGACCTTTTCACTGCGGCCCCCCCGGAGGGGGGCGACCTTTCTCCCGAAGTTACAGGTCTATTTTGCCTAGTTCCTTAGCCATGAATCTCTCGAGCACCTTAGAATTCTCATCCCAACTACCTGTGTCGGTTTACGGTACGGGTTCTTATAATCTGAAGCTTAGAGGTTTTTCTTGGAAGCCTTTAGGCACACTATCCACTCGTCCGAAGATTTGTGGTACTATCCCAATTCAGCTAGCTCTGCGGATTTGCCTACAGTGCCAATACCTACTTGGTTCAACGTACTATTCCGTCAGTACGCGGTGCTTTCATTACTCCGTCACCCCATCGCAATTATAAGAAGTACAGGAATATTAACCTGTTAGCCATCGACTACTCCCTTCGGATTCGCCTTAGGACCCGACTAACCCTCAGCTGATTAGCATCGCTGAGGAAACCTTAGTCTTTCGGTGTGCGGGTTTCTCGCCCGCATTATCGTTACTTATGCCTACATTTTCTTTTGTAGCCGTTCCAGCAAACCTTACAGTTCACCTTCTACACAACTACAATGCTCCCCTACCACTTGTATATAATACAAATCCATAGCTTCGGTAATATGTTTATGCCCGATTATTATCCATGCTCGACCGCTCGACTAGTGAGCTGTTACGCACTCTTTAAATGAATGGCTGCTTCCAAGCCAACATCCTAGCTGTCTGGGCAGTCAAACCTCGTTTATTCAACTTAACATATATTTTGGGACCTTAGCTGATGGTCTGGGTTCTTTCCCTCTCGGACATGGACCTTAGCACCCATGCCCTCACTGCTGGTAAACATTTTATAGCATTCGGAGTTTGTCAGGAATTGGTAGGCGGTGAAGCCCCCGCATCCAATCAGTAGCTCTACCTCTATAAAACTTTTAACCAACGCTGCACCTAAATGCATTTCGGGGAGTACGAGCTATTTCCGAGTTTGATTGGCCTTTCACCCCTACCCACAGGTCATCCAAAGACTTTTCAACGTCAACTGGTTCGGTCCTCCACTGTGTGTTACCACAGCTTCAACCTGCCCATGGGTAGATCACTCGGTTTCGCGTCTACTACTACTAACTATACGCCCTATTCAGACTCGCTTTCGCTACGGCTCCGTATCTTAAATACTTAACCTTGCTAGAAACAGTAACTCGTAGGCTCATTATGCAAAAGGCACGCCGTCACACAGTAAATGTGCTCCGACCGCTTGTAAGCGCACGGTTTCAGGATCTCTTTCACTCCCTTACTTAGGGTTCTTTTCACCTTTCCCTCACGGTACTAGTTCACTATCGGTCTCTCAGGAGTATTTAGCCTTACCGGATGGTCCCGGTGGATTCATACAGGATTACACGTGTCCCGCACTACTCAGGATACCACTATCAATAACTTTTCTTACTTATACGGGACTATCACCCTCTCTGGTCTGTCTTTCCAAACAGTTCTAATTCAATCAGCATCAAATATTGTGGTCCTACAACCCCTATTTTGCCGTAACAAAATAGGTTTGGGCTAATCCGCGTTCGCTCGCCACTACTAACGGAATCACTTTTGTTTTCTCTTCCTCCGGTTACTTAGATGTTTCAGTTCACCGGGTTTGCCCCTCTTACGAGGTGATACAGCTTCACTGTACCGGGTTGCCCCATTCGGATATTTACGGATCATAAAATATGTGCTTCTCCCCGTAACTTTTCGCAGCTTATCACGTCCTTCTTCGCCTCTGAGAGCCTAGGCATCCGCCATGCGCTCTTACTTAACTTATTGTACTTTTTGCTGTAGCATCTCTGCTACAACGAGCTCTTTATTATTTTTATAAATGTCTGTTTAGATTTAAATCTAAACTTCTCTATCTTGATTCTTTACGATATCATTTCTTCCAATATGTCAATGAACTTTATATACTCAACTTGATTGAGTACATCATCTTAATTATTTCTAATTTTTGATGAGATTCCCGTCTTCACGGGAACTTGGTGGAGAATACCGGAGTCGAACCGGTGACCTCTTGCGTGCAAGGCAAGCGCTCTAGCCAGCTGAGCTAATTCCCCATTATTCTAGTAATGAGTTATTAGTTACGAGTGATAAGTCTCACCCATACACTCAACCTCTAGAATTTCCTTTCACATCTTAAGCTTTTTGTAGTCTCGGGCAGACTCGAACTGCCGACCTCTACATTATCAGTGTAGCGCTCTAACCAGCTGAGCTACGAGACTATAATAGCTTAAATGTGTATATTTTAAAATTGACAGCAAAGAGTAAAATTTCCTTTTGTAACTCACCATCTTTCTCTAGAAAGGAGGTGTTCCAGCCGCACCTTCCGGTACGGCTACCTTGTTACGACTTAGCCCTAGTTACCAGTTTTACCCTAGGCGGCTCCTTGCGGTGACCGACTTCAGGCACTCCCAGCTTCCATGGCTTGACGGGCGGTGTGTACAAGGCCCGGGAACGTATTCACCGGATCATGGCTGATATCCGATTACTAGCGATTCCAGCTTCACGGAGTCGAGTTGCAGACTCCGATCCGAACTGTGATATGGTTTATAGATTCGCTCCTATTTGCATAGTGGCTGCTCATTGTCCATACCATTGTAGCACGTGTGTAGCCCAGGACGTAAGGGCCGTGATGATTTGACGTCATCCCCACCTTCCTCGCGGTTTGCACCGGCAGTCTCGTTAGAGTCCCCATCTTTACATGCTGGCAACTAACGACAAGGGTTGCGCTCGTTATAGGACTTAACCTGACACCTCACGGCACGAGCTGACGACAACCATGCAGCACCTTGTAAAGTGTCCGAAGAAAAATCTATCTCTAGACCTGTCACTCTACATTTAAGCCCTGGTAAGGTTCCTCGCGTATCATCGAATTAAACCACATGCTCCACCGCTTGTGCGGGCCCCCGTCAATTCCTTTGAGTTTCAATCTTGCGATCGTACTCCCCAGGTGGGACACTTATCACTTTCGCTTAGTCACTGAGATAAATCCCAACAACTAGTGTCCATCGTTTACGGCGTGGACTACCAGGGTATCTAATCCTGTTCGCTCCCCACGCTTTCGTCCATGAGCGTCAGTATATACGTAGTAGACTGCCTTCGCAATCGGTATTCTATGTAATATCTATGCATTTCACCGCTACACTACATATTCTATCTACTTCCGTATAACTCAAGTCAACCAGTATCAAAGGCAGTTCCATAGTTAAGCTATGGGATTTCACCTCTGACTTAATTGACCGCCTGCGGACCCTTTAAACCCAATGATTCCGGATAACGCTTGCACCCTCCGTATTACCGCGGCTGCTGGCACGGAGTTAGCCGGTGCTTATTCTTACAGTACCGTCAGCTATCTACACGTAGATAGGTTTCTTCCTGTATAAAAGCAGTTTACAACCCATAGGGCCGTCTTCCTGCACGCGGCATGGCTGGATCAGGCTCTCGCCCATTGTCCAATATTCCTCACTGCTGCCTCCCGTAGGAGTCTGGTCCGTGTCTCAGTACCAGTGTGGGGGATCTCCCTCTCAGGACCCCTACCTATCGTTGCCATGGTAAGCCGTTACCTTACCATCTAGCTAATAGGACGCATAGCCATCTTTTACCGATAAATCTTTAACTGAAAAACGATGCCATTTCTCAGTACCATGAGGTATTAATCTTCATTTCTAAAGGCTATCCCTCTGTAAAAGGTAGGTTCTATACGCGTTACGCACCCGTGCGCCGGTCGTCAGCGAATTGCAAGCAATCCCTGTTACCCCTCGACTTGCATGTGTTAAGCCTGCCGCTAGCGTTCATCCTGAGCCAGGATCAAACTCTTCATTGTATATCTTTAATAATATGAATGAATAAGTTTCAAAAGAATTTGTTTAACGAAGTTAAACATGGTTATTCTACTCTTTGTTTACGCTGTCAATTTCAATATTTTCAATGAACTTTATTAACCTTAATATATGATCCTATTTCAACCATAATCTCAACTAATATATCTGTAGAAATGTTAGAATCGAACTAACTGATTTTTTATCCCAAAATCATTCCAAAATCTCTTAATGAACGTGCTTGTATCTCAAAGCGGGTGCAAATGTAATAACTATTTCTGAATTACAAACAAAAAAATAAAAAAAATTTAATTTATTTTTTCTTACCCCAACTCCCCTCAACAACCACTCAATGAACTACCCGAAAAATCGGACCGCAAAGATAGTAACTTTTTGTAATCTACAATCAGTTTTTATAAAAAAACCCACATAAAAAAGAGGCGATTTTATAACTACCTATAAACCCAACTGTTACCTTCATAAAAAATTAAACGATTCTTTCTTTTACATCCATATTATAATATAGTTACAACTTTACCTTAATTTATTGTACTAAAAAGAGTTTTCTAATATCTTTGCAGCTTCAAATTAATTAAAGGATCAATGATCAAAATAACTTTACCTGACGGAAGTGTTAAGGAGTTCGAGAAGAACAGTACGGCAATAGATGTTGCCAAAAGTATTAGCGAAGGGTTGGCAAGAAACGTAATTTCTGCAAATTTTAATGGGACAACCGTTGAAACCACCACACCTTTAACTTCTGATGGTTCTCTTGTTTTATATACATTTAATGATGTAGAAGGTAAAAAAGCATTTTGGCATTCTTCTGCCCATGTTTTAGCGCAAACCATATTGGAGTTTCATCCTACTGCTAAATTGACCATCGGCCCAGCTATAGATAATGGTTTTTATTATGACTTAGATTTAGGGAATGAGATGATCTCTGAAAAAGATTTTCCACAGATCGAAAAGCGGTTTTTGGAACTTGCCAGAGGAAAACACGAGTTTACAATGAGATCGGTTTCTAAAGCTGATGCACTATCCTTATACAAGAAAGAAAGTAATCCATATAAGGTAGAACTTATCGAAGGGTTAACGGATGGAGATATCACGTTTTGTGATCACAGTAGTTTTACAGACCTATGTCGTGGGGGGCACATTCCAAATACTGGCTTAATCAAAGCCATTAAGATTATGAATGTTGCAGGAGCTTATTGGCGTGGTGATGAAAAGAATAATCAGTTAACTCGAGTGTATGGAGTTTCGTTTCCAAAGCAAAAAATGCTTACCGAGTATTTAGAGTTACTAGAAGAAGCGAAAAAAAGAGATCACAGAAAACTCGGTAGAGAACTTGAATTATTCACCTTCTCTCAAAAAGTAGGTCAGGGGTTGCCTTTATGGCTCCCTAAAGGAGCAGCGTTGAGAGCTCGTTTGGAGGATTTTTTAAAGAGTGCCCAAAAGAAAGCAGGTTATGAGATGGTTATGACGCCACATATTGGACAAAAGGAATTATATGTTACTTCAGGTCATTATGCTAAATATGGTGAAGATAGTTTTCAGCCAATTACTACACCTAAAGATGATGAGGAATTTCTTTTAAAACCGATGAACTGTCCACATCATTGTGAAGTATACAATTTCAAACCATATTCATATAAAGATCTTCCAAAACGTTTTGCTGAATTTGGAACCGTATATAGATATGAACAAAGTGGTGAACTACATGGCTTGACTCGTGTGCGAGGGTTCACACAAGATGATGCTCATATTTTCTGTACTCCAGATCAATTGGATCAAGAGTTTAAAAATGTTATTGACCTTGTACTATATGTATTCGGTTCTTTAGGTTTCGAAGACTTTACAGCTCAAGTATCCATTAGAGATATGAATAATCCAGAAAAATATATTGGTGATCCTGATACTTGGGACAAAGCTGAAAATGCAATTATCAGCGCGGCTACAGATAAAGGGCTCAATTTTGTGATTGAGGAAGGAGAAGCTGCTTTTTATGGCCCTAAATTAGATTTTATGGTAAAAGACGCTTTAGGAAGAAGTTGGCAATTAGGAACGATTCAAGTGGATTACAATTTACCAGAACGTTTTGATTTGACTTATAAAGGAGCTGATAATCAGTCGCACAGACCTGTTATGATACATAGAGCACCCTTTGGGTCTATGGAGCGTTTCATTGCTGTTTTACTAGAACATACTGGAGGAAATTTCCCATTATGGCTAACTCCGGAACAGGTTATTGTGTTGCCAATCAGTGAGAAATATCAAAAATATACTAAAAAAGTTTTACATTTGTTGGAAAATTCCGAAATTCGCGCCCTCGTAGACAATAGGAGTGAGAAAACTGGAAGGAAGATTCGTGATGCAGAAGTGAGCAAAATACCATTTATGGTTATTGTAGGTGAAAAGGAAGAAAAGGAAGGAACAGTTTCAGTGAGGAAGCATGGCGAAGGAGATCTAGGGACATTTACTATTGAAGATTTTGTATCTTTAATAGCCAAAGAAATAAAAGAAGTAAAAAAAGAGTTTTAATAATCAGTTTAATTTAAAAATTTAAGTCATAGCAATAAGAAGAAAACGGTCTAAAAGACCCCTAAGAGTAATCAGAGAAGATCAGCACAGAATCAACGATAAAATAAAATATGTTGATAACGTTAGATTGGTCGGAGAAAACATTAAAGTAGATGTGTATCCTTTAGCTGTTGCTAAGGAAATGGCAGCGGAGCAAGGTTTGGATCTCGTTGAGATATCGCCAAAGGCGGTCCCTCCCGTGTGTAAAATTATTGATTACAAGAAATTCTTATACGAGCAAAAGAAACGTGAGAAAGCTTTAAAAGCGAAAGCCACTAAGGTAACTGTAAAAGAAATACGTTTCGGACCTCAAACGGATGAGCATGATTATGAGTTTAAAAAGAAACATGCAATTAAGTTCTTACAAGATGGAGCAAAGTTGAAAGCATTTGTATTTTTTAAAGGAAGGTCAATTATCTTTAAAGAACAAGGTCAAATTCTTTTATTAAAGTTAGCTCAGGAATTAGAAGAATATGGAAAAGTGGAACAGTTTCCAAAATTAGAAGGTAAACGTATGATTATGTTTATCTCTCCAAAGAAAACGAAATAAAAAGGTGTTGAAATACATTCAACATGAATAATATTATAAGCGAGATATAAAACGAAGGAGAAATGCCTAAAATGAAAACCAAATCTAGTGCCAAGAAACGTTTTAAGTTGACAGGTTCTGGAAAAATCAAAAGAAAGCATGCGTTTAAAAGTCACATCTTAACAAAGAAGTCTAAAAAACGTAAGCTTAAACTGACGCATGATACATTAGTACATAAGTCAGACGAAGCAAACATTAAACAACAATTAGCTTTAAAATAAGCCCGTTGTTTAGGGAATTTAATTATTAACCATGGAGTTAGGCTCAACAAAGTTCTTTTAAAGAAGACGCCTACTACAAAAACAATTTGAATTATGCCAAGATCAGTAAATTCAGTAGCTTCAAGAAATAGAAGAAAAAAAATCTTGAAGCAAGCAAAAGGTTACTTCGGACGTAGAAAAAACGTTTATACAGTAGCAAAAAACGCGGTTGAAAAAGCAATGACATATGCTTACAGAGACCGTAAAAACAATAAGAGAAACTTCCGTTCATTATGGATCATGCGTATTAACGCTGGAGCTCGTTTGCACGGGATGTCTTATTCTCAGTTTATGGGGAAAGTAAAAGCTAACAACATCGAATTAAATCGTAAGGTTTTAGCCGATTTAGCTATGAACAACCCAGAAGCTTTTAAGGCAATTGTGGAGAAAGTACAATAAATTAATCATTCGCTTATATATTAAAAACCCAAACGTTTCGTTTGGGTTTTTTAATACTTTTAAATTGTAAATTAAGATTATCATGAAATCGAAATCAGCTTTCACCTTATTTATTACTCTGTTGATCACAAGTGTATCTTTTTCTCAGGCTACACAAGATACTTTAACTATAAACCAGCAGTTTGATAAAATCTACAGAATATCTACAAGTTATCAAGAATATAAGGTTATCAAAAAAACTAGGTATCAAGGATTGAAAAATAAAGTTCAGGACTCCGTAAATACTTTAAAGAGTGATCTTAAAATCAAAAAAGAGATTATTGCATCTCAAAAGGATAGCCTTACTGCATCAAGAAAAAAGGTCATAGATCTTTCTGAAAATCTAACTGTAACGCAAACTGAAAAGAACAGTATTTCTCTTCTTGGAATAACTATGAGTAAATCTGGCTATAGTATACTGGTTTGGGGAATTATTGGAGTGCTTCTTGCAGCTTTACTTCTCTTTGTCTACAAATTCAAAACTAGTAATGTAGATACTGTTGAGGCTAAAAACAATCTTACTGAGCTGGAGGAAGAGTTTGCCACTCATAAAAAGAAATCTCTAGAGGGTGAACAAAAATTAAGGCGTCAATTACAAGATGAGATCAATAAACAACGAGGTGTTTAAAAAAACAAAAAACCAAGCTAGTTAGCTTGGTTTTTTGTTTTAAATCGTTTCTCCCAATTCCTTGAGTTTTTCTGTGTTCTCTGCCAACATCAATTCATCAATAATTTTTTGAATATCTCCATTCACAATATTAGATAAATCGTACAATGTCAATCCAATTCTATGATCAGTTACACGACCCTGCGGATAATTATATGTTCTAATCTTTGCAGAACGGTCACCTGAGGTTACCATAGAACCACGTTTAGCTGCATCTGCTTCTTGTTTTTTGGCCAACTCCATATCATACAAACGAGAACGTAATACTTTAAATGCTTTTTCTTTATTCTTGTGCTGTGATTTTTGATCTTGACACTGCGCCACTAATCCCGTTGGAATATGCGTTAAACGTACTGCAGAATACGTTGTATTTACAGACTGCCCTCCTGGTCCTGATGAACAGAAAAAGTCTATACGTACGTCTTTTGGATTAATCTCTACATCAAATTCTTCTGCTTCTGGAAATACCATACACGTAGCGGCTGATGTGTGCACACGTCCTTGTGTTTCCGTCTGAGGAACTCGCTGTACACGATGTACTCCAGCTTCAAACTTTAGGGTTCCATACACGTCATCTCCATTTACCTCAAATTGAATCTCCTTAAACCCTCCATTGGTTCCTTCGCTAAAATCTACCGTAGATACTTTCCAACCCCTACCTTCACAATATTTAGTATACATTCTAAATAAGTCTCCTGCAAAAATACTAGCCTCATCTCCTCCTGTACCTGCTCGTAATTCTACCACAGCATTTTTGGAATCTTCAGGGTCCTTTGGAATCAGTAGAAATTTAATTTCATCCTCCAACTCCGGAATACGCGTGTTCGCCTCATCCATTTCCATTTTGGCCATTTCTACCATTTCGGCATCTGAACCATCCGCGATAATCTCCTTAGCTTCGGCGATATTATTTAAAAGCACTTCATATTCATTTGCTTTTTTCACCACCTGACCTAAATCCTTATATTCCTTATTTAATTGCACATAACGCTTTTGATCCATAATAATGTCCGGTTGAATAATCAAGTCGGAAACTTCATCAAATCGCTGCTTAACT
>Ga0316204_10012852_pt1 | contig 10121 bp, 7 predicted proteins | sample 6monrhotite_MG_2_FD_205661 | JGI IMG/M metagenome (GOLD analysis project Ga0316204, IMG submission 205661) | Microbial mat bacterial communities from mineral coupon in-situ incubated in ocean water Damariscotta River, Maine, United States -... | ecosystem: Environmental > Aquatic > Marine >... | reverse complement strand
TATTCACCTGTCCGCGTATCCACCTTAATGATCTCACCTTCATCAATAAATAATGGTACCCGAACAACAGCACCCGTATTGCACGTTGCAGGTTTACCACCACCGCCACTGGTATCACCACGTAAACCAGGATCAGTTTCTGTCACTTCCAGTTCAACAAAGTTTGGTGGCGTTATCGCAATCGGTACGCCATTCCACAAAGTGACTTCACAGGTATCCTGCTCTTTAAGCCATTTGATGTTATCACCTACAGCTGTTTCATCTGCACCGACTTGCTCAAAGGTTTTTTCATCCATGAAATACCATGCATCACCGTCCGTGTATAAATATTGTAAGTCAGTATCCATAACATCTGCGGCTTCTACAGATTCACCCGATTTAAAGGTTTTTTCCACAACTCTTGCCGTTTTAAGGTTACGCAATTTAACCCGGTTAAATGCCTGCCCTTTTCCGGGTTTTACAAGCTCATTTTCAATAATGCTGCACGGATATCCGTCAATCATTATTTTCAGGCCATTTTTAAATTCACTAGTGCTATAGGTTGCCATACTCGTTAAACTCTCCGGGAATTAAATTGCTGCTAATACTTAAAATACATAATATATGCCTATGATACCGCGAACAGCCCCATCTTGTCAGTCCGAAGACGCTCAGTCTCTTCAGGCTGAATGTCCATCCAGCCACTGGCAGGCCGCTCTGGCAGATGCTTTTCGGGATCCCATAGAGTTACTCAAATATTTAGATTTACCGATATCACTATTGAACGGCGCAACAGCGGCGGCTCATTCTTTCGCCCTGCGTGCACCACGCGGCTACTGCCAGCGCATCGAAAAAGGTAATCTGGATGATCCTTTATTACAGCAAATTTTGCCGGTGGGATCGGAGTTAATCGAGTCGAAACAATTTGGCCATGATCCGGTCGGCGATTTAGCGTCAATCGAGGTACCTGGTTTATTGCATAAGTATCATGGACGGGCATTAATTATTACCACTGCCGCTTGTGCTGTGCATTGTCGTTACTGTTTTCGTCGTCACTTCCCTTACCAGGAAAATCGTAGCGAACAAAACTGGCAAGAAGCGGTTGACTATATTCGTACTCACGCGGATATTCATGAGGTCATTTTAAGTGGGGGTGATCCACTCAGTTTAACTGAATCCCGGCTAAAGAAATTAACTGACCAACTTCTTACCATCCCGCATCTCAAAACCTTACGTTTACATACTCGCCTGCCAATTGTTTTACCTCAGCGTGTAAATAATGATTTATTAAACTGGCTCGGTTCTTTACCGTGGAAAATAGTCATGGTATTGCATTGTAACCATGCAAATGAAATAGATGAATCTGTCGCGGATGCTTTACAACAATTACACGAATATCAAATCACGTTACTCAATCAATCTGTTTTGCTTGCCAGGGTAAATGATCATGCTGAAATATTAATTCAGCTAAGTGAGAAGTTATTTAGCAACCATGTTTTACCGTATTACTTACATCTACTGGACAAGGTGCAAGGCGCACAACATTTTTACATTAATGATGATAAAGCCCGCCAGTTACACAGTGAAATACGTCAGCGCTTGCCCGGCTACTTAGTCCCTAAACTGGTAAAAGAAGAGGCAGGAAAGAAATCTAAAACAGCAATTATTTAACTGAACTATCACCTTTTGCTACACAAACTGTCACAAAATGTTATATCTAGCTTCAAAATGTACCTTTCATCGTTAAAAACACTGCGAAATACCTCTAAATATCATGAAAATAGTCATAAACAACTAGTTTATGCCATAATTAACGGCGAGTAAGTGAGTTTTAGCGATACCTGCACTTTATCGCCTAACTTAATGATAAAGCTGGTAAAAGCCGCTAACAAAAAGCAATAAAACGGGAATATAAAAATGGGTAAAAGTATTGGCCTTGATGTGCCAAACAGAACATTGCCTGACAAAAAGGCGTTTAATATCCGGCCACGAAAACTGGCAAGCTGGATAGAGGCTCTGCCCCGTGCGAATTTAGGCGAAACCGCTAAGCAAATTTTTACGGTTTTGCACAAAACTAACCAACTTTCTTATCCGTACCAGGATCGTATTCGTTTTCTGGAAACATTACGTGAACCGCTCGATTACGTCACCAGCTCAATGAAAAAACATTTTATTGGGGTCAGTTTACCTTTACCTGATAAAAGCCAACAAATTGCCAGTATTACCAAAGAGCTGTATTCAAGCATGGCAAGCGGCTACAAGATTGCACTTGAAGATACCCTGGCCAATAACCTGATGATTTTTGATAAAAAACATCTGGCATTACTTGTCCACCGAAGTATTTCTTATATCGGATTGAATTTTTTAACCTCATATCAATCCTACTCTCCTTATTCAGATCAGGATTGGGGAGAACTGCATAAGCTATATATGTTTGCAGAAAAGCGAAATATATTAAGAAGTAAAATTCGCGATGATCAACATACTTATGTTGAAAAAACCTCGATATCGACTGAATATGCGCGAATCTTACTCTTATCTCTTGCCTCGCCATATCACTTGCGCCAGGGAGAATCCGGTAAAGTCTATGGCGCTCTGGAGCGTTGGTTAAACCAGCAGATAATTCACCCTTTAAACGCAGGAGATGAAGACAGTAATAAATTTGTTGATGATCTGGCGCAACCACATGGCCCCATGGCTTTGTCACTTGCTTTAACTAAAGAGATTATTAACAAAAGTACTTTAAGAATCATTGACACCCATGAACTTGCTGAAAAACTGGAAAATGAGCTGAAAAATACCCAGGATGTCGGTCTTTCAACCATTACTCATATCGATGCTATCAACCCAGATTTATCTCATGATTTGCTACAACGACTGCTTATTGCCTGGGCAGTGGCGAGTAAACGGCATTTCCCCAGAACTAATAAGAATGAGCAGGTCAAAATCACAATTGGTTTAAGCGCAGCCCACCAATTCATTACCCAAAAAGCACAGGCTATGGATAATGGGCAGTACACGAATAAATTCAATCACCGCGCTCATTTTGAAAGTACTGAAATTAAGCTTAATTTAAAGGATCCCACGTCAACATCTAATGATGTATGGGGTTTACTATACCCGTCTGAAGTAACGACCGGCCTGGAGCCTTTAGTTGAACAGGAGCTCAGTTTGCAGGATCCTAATGCAATTCACATAGAACCCCTGCAACAAGAAACCGAGGCAAAACAATATCAGGCAGACAACTGGCTCATTATCAATGAAAGTGCCAAAGGTTTAATGATTAACAATAAAGATGAACTTAAAAACAAAGCACAGGTTGGCGAACTTGTTAGCATTCGCCGACAAGTTGCTGATCGGCCAGAAAGGTGGAGCATCGGTGTTATTCGATGGTTGAAATTTAATCAGGATAAAAGCCTGCAAATGGGAATTGAAACCCTAAACCCTAATGGCGCAGCAGTTGGAATACGCCCGGCCAGTACGCCAAATGCGCCATTACAACGCACCTTGATGTTACCTGAATTAAGAAACCTGAAACAACCGGCATGTTTAATTACCAGCCCGGTTCCATGGCGAGAAGGTAATAAAATTGTTATAAATATGCTGGGTAAAGAAATTCCAGCGACCTTAACCAAGTCAGTACAAAATACAGGTTTATTTTCCCAGTTCCAGTTTGATATTAGCTCACAAACTAAAGCAGAAGAAAAAACAACAAAAGTAGAAAAAGACCAAGACTTCAACCAAATTTGGTCTTCAATTTAGAGCTGTTTTTAAGTAAAAAATCATTTAAGTCAAGGATTTGCATGCCGATATGTTTTATAAGCATAATAGCTTCTTGAATAGATGTGTACGCCATAAAATAAGGAAAGCGAGTGAGTAACGAAAAACTGTTACGTGTTTTAACGATATTTGACTCATCAGAAGAAGCTGAGGTCCTGATAAATGTATTGCGAAAAGCAGGATACATTGTTCGTGATATTCGCGTTGAAGACGATGAGGACATGGAAAGTGCCATAGAGGAGAACCCTCTGGACGTTATTCTTGCGAAACAAACCTTACCCATTTTTAATGCCAAGCAAGCTATTAAACTTCTCGTTTCATCAGGACGTGATATTCCTCTCGTTGTTATCACTCCGAAAAGCCAGGAAGCAAGTGCCATTGACGTTCTAAATATGGGAGCGCGTGATGCTGTTGCCAGTGACCAGAATGACCGTCTCAAATTTGTGGTAAAACGCGAGCTTGCCGATTTACAAAACCGTCGTGCACTAAGACGTAGTGAAAAACTGTTACACGAAACTGAAAAACGAACTCGAAGTTAAATTGATAGCTCACGCGATGCTATCGCCTATGTACATGATGGTGCACATATTTACGCAAACAGTGCCTACCTGAAAATGTTTGGATATGCTGATCTGGAAGACATAGAAGGCATGCCAATACTTGATATGGTCAGTAGTGATCAGCATGCTAAGCTAAAAGAATTTTTACGTGGATATGCTAAAGGACAAATTACTGACGACACTCTTGATGTTGTCGGGCAACATACCGAAGGAAAAACATTTAACATCACCATGGAATTCTCCAGTGCAAGTATGGAAGGAGAGTCCTGCAGCCAGATAATTATTCGTGACAAGGCGCAAAGTAAAGAACTGGAAAAACAACTTAACGTTCTTAGTAAACAAGACCTCTTAACCGGTTTATATAATCATACCTACTTTATCGAACAAGCAGACAAAATGATTTCTCGCGCCATTGAGGGACAGGCTAAAGGTTCTTTGCTTTATATTATGCTCGATAAGTATGAAGAGATTAAAACCAGTGTCGGTATTTCAGGTCGGGATCACGTGTTAACCGACGTCGCAACAGTACTTAAAGACAAAGTTTCTAACCTGGGATTACTTGCCCGGTTTGAAGGCTCGGTTTTTACCTTATTATTAAATAATGCAGATCAATCCCAGGCAGAAAAAGTAGCGGGTGGTATATGTAAATTAATACGCAACCATATTTCTGAAGTGAATCAAAAATCAATAACGACCACCAGCAGTATCGGCATTACCAGCATAAATGAAACAACCAGTAATTTACATGATTGCCTGGAAAGAGCAGAGAAAGGTGCATTAGCAGCAGAGAAAGCAGGTGGCGATCAGTTTAGTATATTCAACCCTGCAATTGAAGAACTCGCTGAAAAAGAACAACATAGCGTTTGGGCAAGTAAAATTAAGGTTGCACTTAAAGAAAACAAATTCCACTTACTCTACCAACCAATAGTAAGTTTACGTGGTGAACCCGGCGCCCATTATGAAGTTCTGGTAAGAATGACTGATGATGACGGTAATGAAGTTTTACCCGCTGAGTTCTTACCCGCTGCTGAAGAAATGGGTCTCATCAATTTTGTTGACCGCTGGATTATTGCACACGTATTTATGCTTCTCGCGGAAAGAATGAAAAGTGGCAGAAGTACCCGCTTCTTTATTAAGCTTTCATCAGGTTCTTTAACTGATCTTGAATTTTTACCCTGGATTACTGAACGCATCAAGTCACTACGCCTTGATGCTGATAGCCTGGTCTTTACACTGAACGAATCAACAGCCCTTAATTACCTGAAACAAGCTAAGGTCACTTTTCAGGGGCTACGCTCAATTAATTGCCGGGTTGCCTTAGAAAACTTCGGTACAGAACAAAATGTTTTTCAGTCACTAAAACATCTTGATGTTAATTACCTGAAAATTGATGAGTCTCTGTCTTTAAATCTAAAAGACAGTATTGAAAACCAGGAAAAATTGAAAGAAATCGCGGAACAAGCAAATGAAAAAGGCATTATGGCTATTGCTGCCTTCGTTGAAGACGCCAACAGCATGGCGCTGTTATGGCAAAGCAGCGTTGCTTTTATTCAGGGGCATTTCTTGCAGCAACCGGATGCTGAACTTAAATACGATTTTGATCAATAAATTGTAGGTCAGACTTCAGTCTGACTGATATGGCATGGTATAACCATCTTAGTATGAATATACAGTAATGTTATCCGTTAGTGAGGCGTGTTGTTTTGATACCGCGTTGGTATGATACCCTCTAGTATTGATGAGGGGGCACTATGACCCCAACCTACATTCTGACTTACAATTAATCTAGTACGTGAGAAACCAAACCATCAGCTAACTTTGGTTCAAACCAGGTTGATTTTGGTGGCATCACCTCATTCGCATCAGCAACATCCATTAACTGTGAAAGACTGGTTGGATATAAAGCAAAAGCCACTTTCATTTCACCCGAGTCCACCCGTTTTTCCAGCTCTTCTAAACCCCGAATACCGCCAACAAAATCAATTCGCTTATCGCGTCGTGGATCACTCACACCTAACAATGGCTCAATTAAATTATTCTGTAATAAACTGATGTCCAAAGATGCAACAGGGTCATTTTCAGGAATAAGTTCTGCGTTAATTCCTAACTTATACCACTGCCCTTTTAGGTACATTGAAAATTCAGTTGTTTTCTGTGGTTTATATAGAGAGTGGACTAATTCAATCGAAAAACTATTTTTAATTTTTTCTATCAATTCATTTTCAGATAAGCCATTCAGATCAGTGATGACCCGATTGTAATCTAAAATTTGCATTTGCTTATCAGGAAATATAACCGATAAAAAATAATCATGTGATGCCTCACCGATTTTACTAATACCGCTATTACGTGACGCAGCAATGCGTGAAGCAGAGGCAGAACGATGATGCCCGTCTGCAATATATAAACAATCCATAGCATCAAAAGTTGAAGTCAAAGTATTAATATCTTCATCACCCGCTACCAGCCATATCGTATGTTTCACACCATCATCAGCAGTTAGATCATAGGTGGGAGTTGTTTTAGAAATTTTATTCGTAATATCTTCAACAACTTTATTACTACGATATGTTAAAAAAACAGGACCAGTCTGGGCATTAAGTGCATCGATTTGACGTACTCTGTCATCTTCTTTATCAGGACGCGTATATTCATGTTTACGTATTCGATTAGTATCATAATCAGCGACAGATGCAGTGACGACTAAACCCGTTTGCTGGTGTACACCCATAACTAAGCGATAGACATAATAACAAGCCTTTTCATCACGCATTAAAATCTTATCATTAATTAATTTCTGTAAATTTTCTGCGCCTTTTGCATATACTTCGGCAGCATACGGATCAGTTCCTTCAGGTAAATCAATTTCCGGTTTTGAGATATGTAAAAAACTCAGAGGATGACCTTTAACGCGTTCCCGTGCTTCCGCAGTATTTAACACATCATAAGGTGGTGCGACTACATCGCTGGCAAAATCAGTAACAGGTCGTAAACCACGAAAAGGTTTAACTAATGGCATATTACATAATCCTTTTTAATGTACTTATATTATTAATCAATAATATTTTTTTGAATAAAATTAATTCTTTTATTTAATGGCGGATGACTACTGAAAATATTTTTAATACTGCCCATTTCACCGACCAGCCCTTTAAACACAGCGGCTGTAATGCCAAATGCGGTTATTTGTCTTAAAAATAATGGATGTTGTTTATTGTTAGATAAACGCCGTAAAGCAGAAATCATTTTTTCGCCGCCATTAAGCAAAGCACTGGTTTTATCGGCAGAAAATTCACGTTGCCGGCTGAACCACATGACAATAAAGTGTGGAAACAATCCCATCAACAACATACAAGACCAATAAACACTAAGATAAGCGACTCCGCCCCGGCTGCGCTGACGTAAAATAAAAGCATCAATCACTAAACCAAATACTCGGGCAGGTAATTCAGTTAAGCTAACAACAATACCCTGGGCAATCGCCAGTGAAATCATGTCACCATTTTCTATATGCGCAAGTTCATGGCCTATAACAGCTTCTAGTTCGTCTTGATCTAAGCTTTCAAGCAAACCACTACTCACAGCAAACATAGCATGTCGCTGTCCCCAGCCAGTCGTAAACGCATTGAGATCCGAAGCATAAAAAACACCAATTTTAGGCATGACAATGCCCAATTGACGGGACTGCCTTTCAACAGAAGTAAACAGCCATTTTTCCAGGTAAGTAGCCGGCTGCTTAATTAAGGTCACGCCTAGCATAAAACGAGCAATCATTTCCGCAAAAAGAAATGACGCAACGGCGCCGAAAAGAGCTATTGAAACAATGACGGCTATGAACCACGCCGAATCAATGCTAAACAGGGTTAAAAAATACTCTACATCGAGTAAATACAGTGCCGTCCCCAGGTTAAGCAACAATGCCAACAGGGTCACGAAAACCAAAAAAATTGTCGCCTTTTCATTCTTCATTTCACTGTCCGTAGCTATATACAGGCCAAATCACATATAATAGCGATATATTATATTTAGAGAATACCCTGTTTTTTCTTTAAAATCATAACTGTTTAGTAAGGCATATTGCTTAAATTACTTTTAAGGGTATAAATTTTTCTGCTACTACTCTAGCAGGCATGGTAGTATTTAAGCCACATAAAATAATAATTAAGTCACAATAGCTAAATTATTTATCGGAAACCATTAATGGTTAACTTAAGAAGACTATTAACATTTTGCTTATCCCCCCTGGCAAGGTTAAAAACCTTTCTACATGGAGTTTTAGTACCAAAGCATTTTCCCATTGCTTACAAACTCGCAGCTATCATGACCTTACTCATTAGTTGTGGAATGATTCTTCTCGGTTTGGTTATAGTAAAAAATCAAACTCATTTACTACATAAACAAATGAATCATTTTGCCGATACTGTTGTAGAACAGCTTGCGGATAATTCTAAAGAACTTGTTATGTCCGATGACATACTAAGTTTAATGGTTGTTATTAGTAACCTGGGTACACAAGATAACATTTTAGGTGCGGTAATCTATTCTGACGATGGACAAATTCTCGCATCAACAGGTGTTATTCCCAGTGATGAAATTTACCGGTTATATAATCGCTCTATAGAAAATAAGAAAGACCACTACCAATTACATTGGCGAACAAACTCAGCAAGTGGCCAGACAGTCAGCGCAACCTCTTATATAGCACCAATAAAATTTCAAAATATTGTTGCAGGACATGCATTAGTTACCTTTAGCACCACTGAAATAGAACAAACTATTTTAGATATGATTCACGCAATTATTGCCGCAACCATTATTATGATCCTGTTAGGTGTATTTGTTTCACTACACATGGGACGTCGCATATCTAAACCCCTTCACTCCTTAATGGATGCGAGTCGTGAAATATCAAATGGCAACTATGAGTTTCAAATTAAGGAACGCCGAAATGATGAACTGGGAAATTTAACCACAGCGCTAAACCGAATGGCCGATGGCTTGTTAGAAAAAACACAGGTTGAAAGTGCATTTTCCCGTTATGTATCCAAAAATATTGCTAAAGAAATTATGAGTAATCTTGAGCATATTCAATTAGGTGGTCAACATGTAGAAGGCAGTGTTATTTTTGCTGATATCGTTGGTTTTACCCAACTATCAGAAAATCATCCGGCAGAAGAAATTGCTGGTGTATTAAATGATTATTTTTCATATATAACGCTTGCCAGCAAAATGCACCATGGCACTATTGATAAATACATGGGTGACTGCGCCATGATTGTTTTTGGCGTGCCTGAAGCAGATAAACTACATAAATTACATGCAGTATATTGTGCAGTAATGATTCAAAAACTCGTTGAACGGATTAATTCTATTCGTCGTAGCAATAACAAACTTGCTGTTTCTTTCCGTATCGGTATCAATAGCGGCACTATGCTTGCGGGTAATTTGGGTTCAACTGAAAGAATGCAATACACGGTTGTTGGTGAATCCGTTAACCTGGCTTCCCGTTTACAACATATCGCTGAAAAAAATCAAATTATAATCAGCAGCGAGTTTTATGATGATGCAGATATTCAGTGGCGCTTAACCGCTAAAAAACATAAATCGATTCATCTTAGAGGCATCAAAGAAGAAGTCTCTACCTATATTGTTACTGATGTAATAGCCCTCTATCGGGACAAGATAGATGAGCAAATTGATGAGATTTTACGGATCAAACCCGCGGCCTGATGAAGACTCCATTTTTTTTAATTCTTATCGCATTTCATTTAAGTGGCTGTACTCTTTTATACTCTTACAGCG
>Ga0316204_10012850_pt1 | contig 10122 bp, 6 predicted proteins | sample 6monrhotite_MG_2_FD_205661 | JGI IMG/M metagenome (GOLD analysis project Ga0316204, IMG submission 205661) | Microbial mat bacterial communities from mineral coupon in-situ incubated in ocean water Damariscotta River, Maine, United States -... | ecosystem: Environmental > Aquatic > Marine >... | reverse complement strand
ACTGGATACAGATGCAGAGAGTTTTTTAGATGGACAATCCACTACATAGCCCACGTTGTCGTTTAATGGCTATATCACTCATTTTACTCATTAGCTTGTTGCTGATGCTGTTTAAAGTAGTGCCTCAACTCCTCACACCTAATCTTCTGAATCAGGTCATTGAAAACGGCGAACTTGTCGTTGTTACACGCAATGGCTCCACTACCTATTATGAAGGCCCTAATGGCTACACAGGCTTTGAGTACGAGCTTGCAAAAAAATTCGCAGACTCACTGGGTGTAAAGCTTAAAGTCATTACCAGCGACAACCTCCACGACATTTTTAACATGCTTAATACAGGGCAAGCCCATTTCGCTGCTGCAGGTCTCACCATCACTGAGGCCCGTAAGCAACATGTGCGCTTTACTGCTAGCTATATGGACGTGACAGAGCAAGTTATATACAACAGACGTTCTTATCGCCCACGAACGATAGCTGATTTAGATAACGGCATACTAGAAGTCATTGATGGATCCAGCCATGTAGAAAGTCTGGAAGAATTAAAATTTAAATTCCCTGAGCTAAGCTGGAGTACACAAACCGATATGGAAAGTGAACAGCTTTTATATCTGATTGAAAACCAGTTGATTGATTACACTGTAGCCGACTCGAATGAATTACAGCTTAACCAGCGCTTTTTATTAGACATTCGTGTTGCTTTTAATATATCTGAACCTAAACAACTTGCCTGGGCGTTCCCAAAAACAAAAGACTTAAGCCTGTATGACAAGTCCATGAGTTTTTTCTGGCGAAATTTAAACAATGGCGAAATAACCCATTTAACAGAAAATCATTATGGCCATGTCGATAAATTTGACTATGTGGGTAATCGTATCTACGTACGTCACATCGGCACCCGACTCAATAAATACATAGACTGGTATAAAGAAGCCGCTGATAAATATAATCTAGACTGGAAACTGTTAGCCGCTATGGGCTATCAGGAATCACACTGGAATCCGCTTGCTGTTTCCCCAACTGGCGTTCGTGGAATTATGATGCTAACCCAGCAAACAGCAGGACAACTCGGCATTAAGAATCGGCTCGACCCAAAAAGCAGCATATTTGGTGGTGCCAAATATCTGGATCAAATAAGAAAGCGATTCCCTGATGATTTAAAAGAGCCTGATAGAACCTGGCTTGCTATGGCCTCTTACAATGTTGGTTACTACCATGTAACAGATGCTCAAAAAATTGCCAGACAGTTAGATAAAAATCCAAATAAATGGAGTGACATGCAAGATATTCTCCCATTATTAGCGCGTAAAAAATGGTATAAAAAAACTAGCCGCGGATATGCTCGTGGCTGGGAACCCGTAAAATACGTAACGAATATCCGTCGATATTATGATTTGCTAGACTACCAACTCACCTTAAATGAAACAGAAAAAGACCCAGAAGAGCATAATGCCATTTCAATATTACCTTCTGTTTTATAGATTCAAATAGCCCTCTAACAACTTGTAGCAGAAGGCGTAGAAACCACTACTCAATTAGGTTACCTAAAACAATGAAATTGCGATGTCATACAAGGCTATTTATTTAGTAAACCACTCGCTGTAGATGATATAGCTAACATTTAAATCCATCACACCCTACAACGTTAGCCTCACATTAAAAAATACTAACAAAAGTATTTCATTTATTTTTCTCACACACTTAATATAATATCAGGCATAAAAAAGCGATCCTGGGTAGGTTCCAGGATCGCTTTTTATTTTTTACAAAGTTTGATAATTATAATCAGAGCATAATCCATTACACTTTAAATTGATTAACGAGTTGTTGAAGCTGTATAGCCAGATTAGCTAACTCATCACTAGCTGTTGATGTTTGACTAGCACCATCAGCCGTTCTATCTACAATATCGCTAATATTTAGAATGTTTTTATTAATTTCTTCTGCGACAGCACTCTGTTGCTCAGCGGCTGTTGCAATCTGAGTATTCATATCATTAATTAATGAAACTGAATTCGTAATCGTTTCAAGTGAACTAGCAGCTGATGCAGCTTGAGTTACACTATCTTCAGCTTTAGCTCTACTATCATCCATCACTTTTACAGCTGATTGAGCACCCACCTGCAACTTTTCAATCATCTCTTGAATTTCTTGTGTAGATTGCTGAGTTCTACTCGCCAATGTACGAACCTCATCAGCAACAACAGCAAAACCACGCCCTTGTTCACCAGCTCGAGCAGCTTCTATTGCCGCATTTAGTGCCAACAGGTTAGTTTGCTCAGCAATTCCCTTTATAACGTCGAGCACCGTACCTATATTTTCACTGTCTTTTTCTAACTGACCAATTACATTTGCTGCAGCATTAATTTCTGATGACAAACTCTCAATCGCGCTCATCGTACCTATAACCACTTTCTTTCCTTCTGCAGCAGCGCTATCAGCACTACTTGCAGCAGAAGCAGCTTCTGTCGCATTTCGCGCGACTTCCTGAACGGTAGCCGTCATTTCGTTCATAGCAGCAACAACCTGACTAGTTTCGGATTGTTGCTGCAGTGTGCCGCGATTTGTCTCAACCATAATAACTGACATTTCTTCTGCGGCAGATGCTAACTGAGTAGTTGATCCATAGACCTGGCTGACCATTGCACGCACTTTTTCTGCAAATCTATTGAATGCACCCGACAAGCGACTAATTTCATTATCGCCTCCTTCATCCAAGCGACGAGTAAGATCACCACCACCCTGAGCAATTTCATTCATTGCTTCAACTGCTTTGCATAGCGGGCCACCAATCAAGCGCGCAATAAAGCCAGCAATCATCAATCCTATAATTAAAGCGGCGACACCGATAATGATGGCTGTATTTCTCGCATTATTAATTGCATCGACATAATGACTTCGATCCATTCCAATTTCTAATACACCGACGGCATTACCATTAAAATCATCTATTCTATGTGCATACACTGCATAAGACTGATCACTATATTCACGTTCTGCTGTAACTGGACTACTCAATGCATCGGTTAGTTTCTCAACACTTAAAAATGGTTCGCCTGCTAATGTAGAGCCAAATTTTTTGAACTTCCCATCTGTATTTGTATATAAAGAAATGTCTACATTATATTTTTCTTTGAATTTTTCAAAAAATGGCTGCCCAAAGGACATTCCAAATTCAACAGACCCTACATGTTCTCCCGCAGAGAAAACCGGTGATATACCCCGAATACCTAAACCAGCTACACCCTTCTCTAAGCCAACAATATTTTCTTTTAACGTATTAGCAGCCACTACAGTTTTACGAAATGAAGATAAATCATCTCCAAATTTAGCCGGTTTATGCAAGCGCAAAAATGATGTGGCTGGAGGGGTGTGATATTGAAATTGACGTGCATGAAAGTCTTTCTTTATCACTTTGAAGACTGGCACTAATGCTTCAGCCAATTGATCACGCTCCCCATTAGCAACCATTGCGCTAAAGCTATCTATATTCGCTATCATTGATGCCAGCGCATTAGCTAATTGCCCTTCTGCCTCTATTTCGTTTTTAGCACTTTCAAATACCCCTTCTAATTCTCTCTTTTCGGCCTCTTCAACCACCGAAGTTACTGTGTTGATCACCAGTGGGATATTAACCAGAGTCACCAGCAACAACACGACTGTAAAGCTAACAGCCAGAAGGGTTCTTATATTGAAATTCTTTAGCATGGATAAATATCCTATTTTTTGAATTTTAATAATCAACCTATATCCGCTTAAATCTTCGAATACGCCAACTACATATTAATATTTAGTATAGAGCCTCAGCCTATTTATGCCTTATAAATTTTTATAAAATCTTTATCGGCAGAAACACAGTTTACTTAAGGAATAATACTCTTACGAAAAGACTCAGCCACTATAATGAATAATGCCTAATGAATTGAAATGTTGAGCATTTTTAATGAAATACATTGTTGTTATATAAAATCATTGAAAGCCAGCTGATATGCGTTTAATTACAATGTATCGCTATTACAATGTCTCGCTAAGTCAGGAAATAAAACAAGTATATTAGGTATTGTAATATTTGAATTTAGAAAGTCCTATTTGTGCGCTTATTACCCGATTGCGGATTATGACGATTAAGTCAGGCTTATTAGTACATGCTAATATACATGCTTTGCTGATTTACCACTATAATCTCTTAAGCAATAAGTCCCTAATTTCATTATCACTCATAACAATTGGGTTTGTTTTCATACTACTCCCACGACTATTAGCAACCACGTAATCCAACCCCTCTTCTACTAAACCATATTCTCTTAATCTAGGTAACTGCAATGCTTCAGTCCAGTTTTGCAAAATGTTACATAATGCTTGCCATGATTCATGATTATTGCCGTGCTTCTTCTGCATGAGAGTATCACCCAGTAGCGCATACTTATTTAATGCTGGATTAGCTGAATCTCTTTCTAGCATCAACTTAATATTCATATGGGTTGCTTCCGAAACCAGAGTTCCACACACCACGCCATGTGGTATAGGATAAAAGGCACCTAGTGGCGATGCCAAACCATGTACAGAGCCCAAGCCTGTTTGTGCTAAACAAACACCAGACATTAATGAAGCATAAGCCATTTTATCTTGTGCATCCGTATCATTTATATCTTCATATAATGCCAACAAACCATCCCGAACTGCATTTAATCCACTAATAGCAAGTGCATCAGTCATAGCATTTGAGTTAGTTGATACATATGCTTCTATAAGCTGTGTAAGCGCATCCATGCCGTTAGCAGCAACCACAGATTGTGGACATGTAGCTAATAGCTCTGGATCGATCACCGCATACTCAGCTACTAGCTGGTCATCTCTAAATGATTTTTTAAAACCTTCAATCCCCAATTTACTTAATACCGCATTTTTGGTTGCCTCAGAGCCTGTGCCTGCTGTTGTAGGAACTGCAATAAATGGAACGGCTGGGCCTTTATAAGTTAATTCTGGCCCCACCCCTTCTAGATACTCCATAACTGAACTATCTAGCTTTAACAAACCGGCTATGGCTTTTGCTGCGTCTAAAGCACTACCGCCACCAATACCTAACACAACATCTATATTATGATTTTTATACTGAAGAACAATATCATCAACTAGTTGAGGTGATGGCTCTCCCGGTATATTGCAGTATGATATTTCAATATTACACTCATGCATTTCATTCATTAATTGCAAATAGGCGTCACTTGCCTCAAATGATTTAGCACCCATCACCAGTAAAATTTTCTGTCCATACTGCAAACATAAATCAGGCAATTGCTTAATTGATCCACGTGAAAATATAATTCTCGGCAAGCGAGCAATAGAGAAGTCAAATAAATTCATAATAGTTTAAGAGGCTCATTTTTTAATTAAATTATAATACTCTATTCAAACTCGATAGTGTGTGACATGGCCAATAATAAAAATATTAGTGACTTAAAAGCATTAACGGATGTCAGTGTTGCTTTCCAAAAGATCGCTATAGCAGATCATCTACAGATAGCGCCTTCAGACAAATCAAGTCAGCACTACTCCCATGATACTCACAATATAAAGCCCCCATCCCGATCTCAATCCAACACCTAAAATCATCTCAGCTATGAAAATCTGCTGATAGCTGAAAAATGAGAATGCGACTTCGCCGATAAAATATACTTTAAAAATGTGTATTTATATAAAAACAACTAGATTTTGGTTAACATTAACTGCTAAATTCCTTCTCAGTAAAATTCAATCATTTGTAATATTATTAAAACAAGCAGCGAAATCAGCCATTTGAAAACCCAAGATATTTACACATGCCTATATCTCGATTAATCTTTTTCCCAAAAAACATTCAACAATTAGTTGATGATGCGTTAATACTTAAGACTATGACCGATATTGAATTCATCAATAACGTAGCATATAAAAAAAATCACTATCTACCCGGTGAACACTTTCTAAGCTTAATTACTTTTCTTGGTTGTTCACCAAATATAAATCTCCAACCCACACCTGATGAGCCCCACTGTTTTATATCAATTTTACAATCCTCAATTAAACCCCAACATCTGGGTCATACATCCACTTGCCACCCTAAATGCCCGAACTGCACTAAACGCATCGCTAACTGGAAAACGGATAAATGGCAACAAGAAGATAAATTATGCACCTGCGACAAATGTGGTTTCCAAACACCTTACGCTCAACTTAACTGGAAACAGGAATGCGGATTTGGATGTTGTGGCTTTGAAATTGCACATATTTACCCGCATGAAGCAGTACCGACTGATCAACTGTTAGAGGCTTTAGAAGAAAAAACAGGGATTAAATGGATGCACTGCTATACAAACAATTAAAGTAAATGTTCGATGGGTAACCAACTAAAAAAATACACCTTCAATTTACGAAACAGCCCAACTTTCGGTTCAGAGGTAAACTGCCTTAGTTCCCCCTCCTCTTCACTCTGCCATATCAGTGCTGAATTATTTGACTCATTACCTTTATCAAGCATTACTTGATAACTATTTTTACCTGATGAAATATCGGCGAATAGATTTAATAACTGATTGGACAATTCTTTATTATCAATAAATAAGCCTACCTCGGTATTCAAGTCAGCTGAACGAGGATCCATATTTGGTGAACCCATAAATAACTTACTTTTATCTATTATCACTATCTTTGCATGTAAGCTGGCTCGACTATCTGCTCGCAAAATTTTAAATCGTTTCCGATCCATTACATAAGCAGTTGCCTTGAGTTCAAATAAATTGACACCTAATTCCAGTAATGCATGGCGATATGCAGCATAGCCAGCATGTACAGCGGTTACATCTGTAGCTGCCAGAGAGTTGGTGAATATATTTACTTCAATACCTTTATTTATTAAATTCTCAAACCATTTCACACCCTCTTCACCTGGTACAAAATAAGGTGAGATAATTGTTAACTGTGCTTTAGCCATAGCAAAAACGTCATGCAAACTTTCTTTGAGCTGACTGCCATTACTATCCGGGGATATTTTATCTGGAAGATCATAAAATAATTTTGCCTTAGACCAGATAAAAGGTAATTCAGACATGGTTTTGTTCTTAGCTAAGTCAGACGCTTGAATCGTTTTTACATAATCAAGTTGCTTTATTTCATCTTGATATTTTTTAAGAATGACTTTTATTTTATTTAATGCATATCTTATTTTAGGACGACTATACAAAATACTCACCGGAACTGACCAACGACTATTCCAATACTCATCAAAGCTAATTGAAATGTTTATTACAACATTTCCTAGAGACAATAAATCAATATCGAGAAAAAGCGAATCTGGATCTGCCGAAAAATATACGTCACTAATATTTCGACCACCGACAATCGCCAATGAATTATCGGCTATAATAACCTTATTGTGCATGCGTCTACCAACTCGCGATAAGTCAACAATAAATTCTAAATAGCGTAGTAAGCCACGAAAATAAAATGGATTGAAAATACGGATTTCAATAGAAGGATGTGCGTTTAAAATTCTTATAGATTCATCTGCACCCAAAGTATCAATATCATCTAATAATACTCTGACTCGCACACCACGATCAGCCGCTTTAATTAAAGCCTGGGCAATTAACTTACCACTGACATCACCATGGAAAGAGTAATATTGAAGATCTAAGGTCTGCTGCGCTTGATTAATTAAATTGCATCGCGCAGTAAAAGCATCAATATTATTTTCTAATAAATAAAACCCAGATTCTTCCAAATGAATTTCAATCAGCTTTTTAATCGATTGATTTGTATGTGATGCATCTAATGCATAACTGACTGGCTTATGATGTATTTTATCAACTCGCCGCGCAGATAAGAATGTAAAAACCTTTAAAAATAATTCAACAACACTTTCTGCTATAAGCTTTATCATATTTCAAGTGATAGCTTTTTCAGTTGATCTATTTTATCTCTTAATGCCGAAGCTTCTTCAAATTCTAAATTTTGCGCATGTTTAAACATTTGTTTTTCCAGTATATCCATTTGCTTACTGAGCTCTTTCACTGTCATATGCGCATATTCTGCCTGTGCCTCCGCTATTTTTAAAGCTTCCTGTTGATAGCGTTGCTCATAACCGACACCCATAATATCGTGAATTGCTTTTTTAATACCTTTAGGCGTAATACCGTGCTTTTTATTATGTGCTAATTGCACTACACGTCGTCGATTGGTTTCATCTAATGCACGTTGTATAGATCCGGTTATTTTGTCTGCATACAAAATTGCATGACCATTCAAATTACGCGCAGCACGGCCAATGGTTTGTATTAATGATCTGTCGGAACGTAAGAACCCCTCTTTATCAGCATCCAGTATAGCCACTAGAGAAACTTCCGGTAAATCTAGACCTTCACGCAATAGGTTGATCCCCACCAGTACATCAAATTCACCCAGACGTAAATCACGCAAAATCTCCATACGCTCTACGGTATCCACATCGGAATGTAAATAACGTACTTTCACACCATGCTCGGTTAAATAATCAGTTAGATCTTCTGACATACGTTTAGTCAGGGTAGTAATTAATACACGTTCCTGCTTTGCGACACGAATATTAATTTCCGACAATACATCATCCACCTGCGAACCCACCGGGCGTATCTCTACGTCGGGATCAATTAAGCCGGTGGGTCGAACCACCTGCTCTGCAGTTTGCTGTGAATGATCGGCCTCATACTGACCGGGCGTTGCCGATACATAAATCGTTTGTGGCCGAAGTTTTTCAAACTCATCAAAACGCAGCGGCCGGTTATCTAATGCCGATGGCAATCTGAAACCATAGTTGACTAAATTCTCTTTACGCGACCGATCACCTTTATACATACCGCCTAATTGCGGCACTGTTACGTGACTTTCATCAATGATGAGTAAGGCGTTATCTTTTAAATAATCATACAGACAAGGTGGTGGATCACCGGGATCTCGCCCGGATAAATAGCGTGAATAATTTTCTATACCATTGCAGTAACCCAATTCACGCATCATTTCCAGATCGTACATAGTACGTTCTTCCAGACGTTGTGCTTCGACCAACTTATTATTGTCTCGTAGGTGCCCCAAGCGTTCTTTGAGCTCATCCTTAATTTTGTCGATAGCTTCTACAATGACATGGCGTGGGGTTACATAATGTGATTTGGGATAAATAGTAAGCCGCGTCACTTTGCGCAATACTTCGCCGGTAAGCGGATCGAAGTAGCTTAACTTTTCTACCTCATCATCAAACAGTTCAATGCGTACCGCTTCATGATCCGACTCCGCCGGATGCACATCAATGACTTCTCCACGCACTCGGTAACAACCACGAGCCAGCTCTACATCGTTACGCACATATTGCATGCCGGCAAGGCGATGCAAGATATCTCGCTGATTAATCATGTCGCCTTTCACTAGATGCAACATCATCTTTAAATAAGACTCAGGATCACCCAAACCATAAATAGATGACACCGAGGCAATAACGATGGTGTCTTCTCGCTCTAACATCGCCTTGGTGGCTGATAAACGCATTTGCTCTATATGCTCATTGACCGAGGCGTCTTTATCAATAAAGGTGTCACTGGAGACCACATAGGCCTCTGGCTGATAATAATCATAATAAGAAACAAAATATTCCACCGAGTTATTCGGGAACAACTCTTTCATTTCTCCATAAAGCTGAGCCGCCAGTGTTTTATTTGGCGCAAGAATCATCGCCGGGCGTTGTGTTTGCTGAATGACGTTGGCAATGGTGAAGGTTTTGCCCGATCCGGTTACCCCTAAAAGGGTTTGATCTAGCAAACCATCCTGCAAACCATCGACTAAGCATTTAATCGCTGCTGGCTGATCACCCGCCGGCGTCTTATCTGTATTAATTTCAAATTGTTTAGACATTACATAAAATCAAAAAAGTTTTGTTAACTAGCGCTTTTAGTAGAGGACAAGAGTGAGTATTTTTGATTATACTCACACACTAAACCTCTCATGCGAGAGCGAACGTATTCAAAAGAATAAACCGACAGGAATACTGACTTGGGCACACAAGCATCCAACCGAATTCAAAAAGTAAAACCCTCACCTACTTTGGCCGTTACTGCATTGGCT
>Ga0316204_10012849_pt1 | contig 10124 bp, 7 predicted proteins | sample 6monrhotite_MG_2_FD_205661 | JGI IMG/M metagenome (GOLD analysis project Ga0316204, IMG submission 205661) | Microbial mat bacterial communities from mineral coupon in-situ incubated in ocean water Damariscotta River, Maine, United States -... | ecosystem: Environmental > Aquatic > Marine >... | reverse complement strand
AGACGTGGCTATCTGCTGGCGACACGCGAAAGCAATATCGATAGTCTGATCGACAGTTTGTATGCCGGCTACGAGAAATCGCCTGCCGATTCGATACGCGTGCATACAACGCCCAAGCCTTGCTCCTATGCCGAAGCAGTTACAGCGGCTTGGGAGTCGGCGCCCAGAGGCGTTGACGTGTTGTCAGATCAGGCACTCATCAGACAGAGTTTTCCATCGCTAAGCCACGAAGTTAACAATGCCTTGCACGTTCGTCGGGCGGGCGACATCAATGGGCAGCAGCTCGGTCAGTACATGCTCGAGCGAATCAAAGAGACGAACGGGAGCAGACTTTCTGCCGAGGTGCTAAGTATAAAAAGTGGTCATGAATTTGTGGTCGAAGTAGAAGCTGTGAATGGGCGCAGACATATCACTGCTGACGTCATCGTCAATGCAGCCGGACCGTTCGCGAAGACAGTCGCGGCAATGATTGATGTCGATTTGCCCATCGACAATATTTATCATCAAAAAATCGCCTTCAATGACCAACAGTCTGTCATTCCCCGACAGCTCCCGTTCTCCTGCGACCTGGACGATATTTGCTTCGACTGGAATGCGGACGATCGCGCGTTGTTGGCAGAGGACGCAGAAACCGCATGGTTGACGCAAAAGCTTCCGGGCGGGGCCCACTGTCGACCGGAAGGCGGTGACAGAAGTACCTGGGTCAAGTTGGGTTGGGCATACAACAAGAGTCCGAGTGCAGCACAAGCGGATCTGGCGAACGAGCCGCTACGCAACCCGCAGTTTCCCGAGATCGCAATGCGAGCAGCTGCTCGCTTGAATCCTTCGCTGCGCGCGTATGTTGACAATTTTCCGAGTCAGTTTGTGCACTACGGTGGCTACTACTCAATGACCTGCGAAAACTGGCCGTTGATAGGGCCACTCAGTGTCGAGGGTGCCTATGTAGTTGGCGCCTTGTCTGGTTTTGGCAGCATGTCCGCCTGTGCTGCTGGCGCATTGTGTGCCGCATGGATTACTGGCGACGAATTGCCTGATTATGCGGCGCAACTGAGCATGGCGCGCTACGCCGACAGGGAACTAATGGCGGACCTGGAGAATGCTCAATCGCTGGGCATCCTTTAAGCGATCAAAGCGACAGCAGGTAGTCGCTCATGCGTTTGCGCATTGCCTGATCAGGAAGGCGTCCATAGCCCGCGCGGACATTGTCGATCGCGTGTTTTACGTCGCTGGTTTCCGTAACAACACAGGTCATGGCCGGGTGTGAAAGAATATATTTAAGCGAAAACTGCGCCCATGATTCGCAATCAAACTCTGCCGTCCATTCTGGTAGTTTCTGGCCACCGACGACTTCGAAAAATGCACCATCTTCAAATGCCTTAAAGGGTTCAGCGCCAATGACAGCCACGCCCTTGTCGATCGCGAGTGGCAAAACTCGCTCCTCAGGTTTTTGTTGGGTTATAGAGAATCCGGTCATCAGCATGTCCGGGCTTTCTTCTTTCATGAATTTTTCGAGCGGCGCATAGTCGGCGGTTCTGGTCAGACTTACACCGATGTAACGAACCTTGCCTTCTTCTTTCCATTGCTTCAGCGTCGGCCAGTGAACATCCATCTCTCGCATATTGTGAATCAGCAGCGCATCGATAGGGCGCTTGTTCAGATTAGCCACCAGCTTTTCAAGATGATCAATACCAGCCTGTTTCCCACTCACCGTAATCTTGCCGATCAGAAACAAATCGTCTGCAATCCCCATTTCCTGCAGAATTGGGCCGAGTACAGGTACATTCGGCCGGAAAAACGCAGGCGTGTCGATGACCGTACCACCGAGATCGACCATCGCTTGAACGACGGCCTTGGGCAGTTCTTTACCTTCGGGCGGGAGGTCGATGAATATTCGCGGTGCGCCAAGGCCGACAACCGGCAACTCCTCGCGGGTTCCGGGAATTGTCCGCGTGCGCATGCTTTGCTTCGCCAGAGCGCCCATGGGCAAAGATGTTGCGGCTGCCAGGGCGGCACTTTGTGCCAAAAACGTTCTGCGGCTGATGTCATTAAATATCGGCAATTTCGCTCTCCGGCGGTTTCTATCGATAAAATCAGCCAGTACTGTCGCAAAATCCGCATTGCATAGCAAATGCAGGAACAGGACCTAGTCGGGCAACCCGGTCTCCAATTCAAACAGCTCGGCGAGGATTCGCTGCCACTCCGCGTAGCGTTCCTCTACCCATCCTTCGAGCTCAGCAACACGCTCCTCAATCGCGGTGATTGTCGGGCCCATTTCATTCTCGAATCCCACCGCCCACTTTTCCTGCTCCTCGGCTGCTTGTCGGTCCCATTTGTACTGCTCATAGCGCTCGAGTATGCCTTCATAGCTGCCGCGCTCAGCATAGGACTTGGACGTTTGCACGCGCAGCGACTCTTCGCGCTGAAACTGATTGTATTTGCGACGATATTCCCGCCACAGCTCGTACACCGTCGCAACGTCGGCGCTCAGTTCACGAAACTTTGCGTCCACCGCATCCGTGAAAACATATTCAACGCCGCGGATGCGTTCGATGCGCTCCACCATGGGGTCGTTGCTCGCTGGCAAGCGCTTGATGGTGAATGTGTCATCCGGGTTTTGCTGTAGATAGGCGTCGAATGCGGCCGGCGCCAGCTGTTGTGCATAGCGCAATAAGGAAGTCTCAACAATGTTTCTGAGGGCCCTTTCATCCAGCATGCTACGTGCCGCAAGCAAGCTTGCTGCAAACTCCGTATACAGCTCCTGGTTATCTGTGCTTCCGGAAAAAACTCGATCTACCCATACGTGCCCGCGCGCATCGACGGCTCGAATTTGCAAGCTGAGAACGTCGCCGTCGGATCGGACAATAGTGCCGTAGATGAGTAGTTCTGCGGCGACATCTGAGTCCGGGACAACCCTGATCGCTCCCCATTGCCGTTGGCTGGTCAGTACATTGCGCAATACAAACGGCAAGTACAGCGACTCAATCTTTCGAACGCGCGGAAAAATCTGTAAGTCTCGATGCGTGGAGCGATCTTCCGGGATGCCGGGGTCAAACATGGCAATCGAAATATTCAACTCCGTTGGCAACCGAGCGTCAGTCGCTGAGAACGCAGCCGGCGCTAACAATAAGACCAGTACGACGATAATGAAACGCATCATGGAGTTATCTCGCCGGTGCTGCACACGCGCTTCATGCTGAGCGTTTCTACGCAATTGAAGTCCGACTCGGGCGGCTCGAAGCGCATGTAGACGCGATTAACCGTAAACGGCACGCGCGAGGCGCTGGAGGAGATGGTTGTTGCAACATGCAAACTCTGTTCGTCACCAGACATGGTGAACCGATGGCTTACGAGCAAGCCGTCGGGCAGCACCAGATATGAGACCAGTTGATGCCCATTCCAGCTGCAAACTTCGGCGCCGAATTCGCTTTCTGTGCGCTTTGCGTAGCCGTCATAAAACTCGCACAACATCGTGAAGTCATCTTTCCTCGCGACTTTGATCTCAAAGTCATCCTGGGTGATCGTCAGAACATCCGGTCGCGTGATCAGCTCTGCGAATCTCGCCAACGCGACGACCTTTGAAAGATCCTGAGACGCGGCCGGGTAACCCGAATCCGGCTGTGGTCGATAGATACGGCGCAGCGTGCTGTTCAGCACGCCTTGAATATCATCGCTGCGCGAATAGTCTCTTTCCCATGAACCGCTGAGGTCTGCCGGCATCCCGCCAGCGAAACTCTGAATCGATTCATCGATCGTGGGTTGGTTGGCAGAGCATGCAGCCAAAAGCAGGCATGCAATAGCACTGACTAATTTTCGAAGTTTGAGCATAGGTGCAAGGGTTCGACAGTCGGGGGGGCGATAGTTCTCAGGAATTCTCTTCGCTTGGTTGTTGCTCGTCCTGTTGCCTGGTTACGGCCTCCGCCCAGCCAGTCCGCAGATGCAGGTCGCGTTGTGGGAACGGAATTTCAATGCCGTACTCGCTCAGTTTCGTTTCCAGGGCCCACAGGTAAGCGGATCGCGTGCGTGTCGGTCGTCTGGCGCCCTGGCGGTTGACCCAGACCAACAGCAGAAAATTGAGGCTATTGTCGCCAAACTCGGTTAGCCAGGCGTCGGGCTCGCGGCCTTTCATGTGCGTCAAGGTGTATGGGACCTCTGCAGCGGCTTCAAGCGCCGCCTTCTTAACCAGATCCTTGTCGCTGCCGTATGCAACACCGAAGGGAATTCGGACGCGCAATATGCGCTCGCCAAGCGTCCAGTTTTGCAGTCTCGCGGTGACGAACTCGGAATTTGGCACGACAATGTCGATGTTGTCATTCGTATTGATCAAGGTGCTGCGTACGTTGATTGACTTGACCGTACCGGTGAGCCCGGTATCAAGCTCAATGTAGTCGCCAACGCGCAGTGAGTGTTCAAAGAGAATGATCAGGCCGGAGACGAAATTATTGACGATAGACTGCAGGCCAAAACCGATGCCGACACTGAGCGCACCAGCGACCAGCGCGAGGTTACCGAACTCGATGCCAACGGATGACAGAGCGATGAAGACGGCAAAAATGATGATGATGTAGTGAGTGAGTCGCCCAACCGTGTACAGCGATGCCTGGGTACCACTGGATTCACCATCGCCGACGCGGCGAATAGCGTGGCGGATGCCGCGCGACAACAACATGGCGGCCACCAGAATTAGCAGTACGCGGACAATGTCGCGCCCGGCCACCGGGGCTTCACCAATCGAAAAGAGCGTCGCGTCGGCGAGGCTGGCGCCGCGTTTATATGCCGTTTTGACACCAATCTTGATGTTCGTCAGCAATGCGCCGAACGCGCCCGTTTGTGCGGTTGCGACAACATCGACGGCGTCGGCAAGTAGCCGCAGGTCTTCAGCGGCCAGATTCAGCTCGGTAACGTGGGCCAGCGTTTCTTGTGCGGTGCCAAGGCGCTGATCGAGGAGTCGGCGTGACTCTCGACTGAGATCATCACGATTGGCACTTTGTACTGCCAATAGCTCTTCTTGCGTCGATTGTTGCCAATCAGGCGTCTGCGAGTCGAGCTCGCGAAGAAATTCGTTCCACGCAAGCAAAGAGTCGCTGATGAGGTCCATGTTTGGACCGGTCCCGAGTGTTAGCTGCAACCAACGTCGTTTCGCTTGTGTCTGTTCGACGTCGATTTGCGCCTGCGCAAGCGTCACTTCCGCAGCACGCACGCGCTGTTGCAACAGTCTTTGCTGCGAACGGCCATCAGCCGTATCGAACTCCAGGCTACTGGCGGCTAACTGCGCTTCGCGTAATGCTTCGCTGGCGCTATCGACGGCAGCCCTCTTGGTCGCCAGTATTTCGGCTATTTCGGGGAGTCCTGCGGACTCGAACGAAGTCGCCAAATGCCGCTTCGCAAAATCGACGCGCGCCGCAGTTTCTTCCGCATACGCGTTCGAATTTTCGAAACGCAACACCAGTAGCTCGAGACGGCGCGCGGCGATAGCCTGTGCCGACTTTGCTTGCAGAAGTCGCATGCCGGCGAGCCAGCGCTGGTCGCCCGCGTCGGCATCCACATAATTGCCGAACGCCGTATCGCGTCGGCGGCTGGCGCCCGCGAGGACGCGCTGTTCGCGTTCAACTTCCTGCAGCTCTTCCTGGGCCTCGGACGCAGCGTCGCGCGCCGCCCGCGCGAGCCGCAAAAGCTCGTCGATCGAATATTCGACCTGAGCCGGGTCAAGTTCTCTGGGTATGAGTTCAGGCTCATCGAGCAATGCAACGTATGCCGCGATGTTGTCGCGTACAGCCCGCAGCAGCGTGTTACCCGTTTCTTCGTTTTGCGGTTCGAGATCTGCGATCCCGGCTTCCACCGTGGCAAAGAAAGGGCCGACGCGTTGCTCCACCTCAGGTTTGGAACCCTCAAAGAATTCCCAACCACTGTTGTGCAGCTCCAGAACGTCGGGCATTTCTGGCGGCAGCGACTCGTCGGGCTCCTGTGCGCAGACATTTCCGGCCAGCACTGCGCCGAGCAGCATGGCCGCGAAGTATTTCGATTGAGCTTGTTTCATTTTCAGCATGTTCCTCACAGACGCATTCTACTTCAAAGTAGCGATGCTAATGCGTATCCTGAATGGAATGTCTCAAGTCGCCCAAAACTGGTTTTCGCATAAGCGCATTCGTGACGACCTGTACCTGATCACCGAGCCACATTATCACTGGTCTAATCGGGCGAATATATGGCTGATCCGTGGCCGCGATGCGGACATGCTGGTCGACACAGGGCTGGGAGTGTCGAGTCTCAAGACGTATCTGGCGCAACTGCTGGACAAGCCCCTCAAGGTGGTTGCCAGCCACGTGCATTTTGATCATGCGGGTAGCTGCCACGAGTTTGAGCAGGTACATATTCATGCCAACGAGCATGCTGCATTGAGCAGCGGTGATCAGGATGTGATGCTGGCAGCGCCACAGCACAATTTTATACCACAGGAAGACTTCGAACAGCTGCCGTATGCGGGTTTCACGGCTTCGGACTACGCGGTCCGCGCTTGCCCGCAAGCGACCAAGCTCAATCACGGCGACATTATCGATCTCGGCGACAAGGCCTTCGAGGTCCTGCATCTGCCAGGTCACTCGCCTGGGTCGATCGGTTTGTTTGACCGACGTGCGGGGCAGTTGTTCTCAGGTGATGTCGTGTATGACGGCGAGCTTCTTGACCAACTGGCAGAAAGCGTCATCGACGAATACGTCAGCAGTATGCAGACCCTGCTCGATCTGGAGGCAGACGAAGTCCATGCAGGGCACTACCGATCATTCGACCGGCGTCTTCTGCACGAGCTGGTGCGCAAGTACATAGACAGCAAACAGGCGCCTTTGTGTCCCGCCGAGGTAGTGTTACGCAGCTAGGGCAATAGTGCCGCTGCTATCTTAGCCGAACAGTTTCTTAATTCGACTCAAGCCGGACGGGGCCGTCAGCGCGATTTTGTGCGCGGCCAATTCTTCGCGGTCGTCTTGCAGGAACTCCGCAAGCTGCTCGGCGACCTCGCCAAGATGAGGTGCGTAATTGACCCAGCGCTTTTTGGAGCTCTGGTAAACCGGCTGACGTACCTGCCAGAGACTGGCCGTCTTCACGATTTTTTCCTTCTTGTAGTGGTCCAGGCCGTCGCCTTGCCACTGCAGCCCGCATCCTTCCAGCATCTGTCTGCCGTATATTTCCGGGTCTTCGACCAGGTTTTCATACCAGACGTCGATAATCTTCCCCTCGGGAAGAATCTTCTTGTAGTAACTCATCACTTCATGATGAAAACGATAGACCTCGGCGATCATCCGTAAATCGTCGGCCCACAGAATGCTGGCGAAATTCTGAAAGAAACACGACAGAGCAACATCCAGGGGGTGGCGCAAGGCGAAGATTATCGTCGCCTTGGGGAACAGGATCGAAATCAGCCAAAGGTGAAAATAATTGTCCGGTAACTTGTCGACGATTCGATCGGCATCCGGCCCGGCTTGGCGAAGTACCTGCAAATACTCGTCCGAATACTTGGCAATGTTTTCAGCGGTCAGGTTGGCGCGGACGGATGCCGCAAACTTGCGTGGATTGTCCTGCGACACGATTTGTTCGGCGATGTGTGGTATTTCGAGCAGCTCGCCGGCGCCGGCAACTTTGTCGCTGCTGGTAATCATGCGCTCCATCAAGGTTGTTCCCGAGCGAAACATACCGACGATAAAAATAGGCATGGTCGAGTCATTCCCCATCGCCTGAAGCTCGCGCAACGATTTTGCGGTAATTGTCTTCTTTATCTGCTCAAACAGCTTCCTGGTAGGGCGAATATCGTAGTCTTTCTTCTTTAGCAGGTTTGCCTGTCTGTAGTGTTCGAACGCTTTGTCCCATTGTTGGCAGTCGTCACGCATTTTCCCCAACGCAAAATGCAGGCAGAGTCGGTCCTTGGCCGGCATACCCTTTTTCAAGACCTTTTCAGCCTTCTCAATAAAGGCGCTGTCAGCCTCCGAAAATTTCTTCAGGCGCGCCAGGTGATCGTAGGCCCCGCCAAACATCCGATGTTGGCGTATCGTCTTCTCGAAGTGACGCACCGCATCTTCCACGCGCCCTGACTGGGCGAGGATGGTACCGTAGGTATAGTGAGCGTTAACGCTGTCCGGGAGTGAGCGGAGACCCTTTTCCGCATGCTTCAGTGCCAACTCGTGCTCGTTGTTTAGAGCCAGGGCCATCGCATAGTTGGTCTGAATCGCGCCGTCGCTGGGTTTAGCCTGCTGGGCTTTGCCGAGCAAACTGGTCGCTTTCTGGTAGTCGCCACGAGTCGTATAGATATAACCAAGTCCGTTGAGTACCGCGGGAATACCGTCGTCAATTTCCATGGCGCGCGTAAAAACGTCAGCGGCTTCCTCGCTGCGCCGTTCGGCCTGTAGCGCGAGGCCGAGAAAACCCAAATATCGCGCGTTGTCAGGCTCAAGTTCGACTGCATTCTCAAAGTGCTTAACCGCATGAAAGGCACTGTCCAGTGCCAGGCTCAGGCGGCCAAGCGCAATGCTCACAACAGCATCCAGATCATCTCGCTTTGCGATCTCATCGTGGATCAAAACCGCGTTAACACGGCGGCCACTTTGTAACTCGCGATTGGCTTTTTCGATTTCCGCGATTAACTGGCGGCTGGTGTTGGCATCGACTGTCATAGATTGCGAAGTACGATTGTCTCAACCAGTTTGTGGGTTACGCCTTCGTCATAGCCAAGTTCCAGCAGACGATCGCTAAATGTCTTTTGTAGACGCGCCTTGCCGTAAATACCCAGGGAATTGGTGCTGCAGAATTCCTGCATCTGACCGATCAAGGCGTGAAAGCGCTGCTCGATCTTGCGCTGTTTCTTCTTATTATCCTGAGAGGTGCCGGTGAAATATTCTTTGGCGACATCTGGCTGCACATGGCTGAATAAATCTTCCGCCAGCGCGGCACCAAATTCATCAATTTTACCGTTATCTTTCCAGAAAAATAAGCCCATGAAACTCCGCACCCACCAAGTAGCAATACAAGATGGGGGGAGTATAGAGCATAGAGAGCTATCCGGCTCGGCGTTGCCGACGTGCTTTTGAAGGTGGTCCACCGCGACGATTTCGCGAGGTCTTGTTCTGATTGTTCGATGATCGGTTGCCGCGCCCTTGCGTCAGCGGTTCAGCCTTAATGCGGCTGTCGGGCTCGTAGCCCTTCAGTACATTTTTCTCGATCTGCATGCCCAGTAGATTCTCAATATCCTTGAGCAGACCCAATTCGTCGACACAGACCAGCGATACGGCGTTGCCTTTCTGTCCGGCACGCGCAGTGCGGCCGATTCGATGCACGTAGTCTTCGGCGACAAACGGCAGTTCATAGTTCACAACATGTGGCAGCTTGTCGATGTCCAGACCGCGAGCGGCGATATCGGTTGCGACCAACACACGTACTTTGTTGGACTTGAAGTCAGCCAGCGCGCGGGTGCGTGCGCCCTGTGACTTATTGCCATGAATAGCGGCCGACTCGATGCCGTCCTGCTCAAGCTGCTCCGCCAGTCGATTGGCGCCGCGTTTGGTACGCGTAAAGACGAGCACCTGACGCCAGTTTTCTTTGCCGATGCGTTCCGACAGGAGTTGGCGTTTACGTCGCTTGTCGACTGGATGGACGACTTGCTTAACGAGGTCTGCTGGTTTGTTGCGTTGTGCAACTTCTATTTCAACCGGTGCGTCCAGCAAATCATTGGCGAGGCGCCGGATGTCGTCTGAAAAAGTCGCCGAGAACAACAGGTTCTGGCGTTCTTTGGGTAGCACCTTGAGCACTTTGCGAATATCGCGAATAAAGCCCATGTCGAGCATGCGATCGGCTTCATCAAGTACCAGGAACTCGACCTTCGAAAGATCGATGGTTTTCTGTTGCATGTGATCCAGAAGTCGACCGGGTGTAGCGACAACCACATCAACGCCATTACGCAGTTTTGTGATTTGCGACTTAATATTGACGCCGCCGAAAATGACCGCGGTCTTGAAAGGCAGGTGGGTACCGTAGTCACGCACGCTCTCCGCAACCTGTGCGGCGAGTTCGCGTGTCGGGGTCAGAACCAGTGCGCGAATACTGCGACGGTTCTTGTCTGACTGCTGCAACTTCTGCAGCATTGGTAA
>Ga0316204_10012848_pt1 | contig 10125 bp, 9 predicted proteins | sample 6monrhotite_MG_2_FD_205661 | JGI IMG/M metagenome (GOLD analysis project Ga0316204, IMG submission 205661) | Microbial mat bacterial communities from mineral coupon in-situ incubated in ocean water Damariscotta River, Maine, United States -... | ecosystem: Environmental > Aquatic > Marine >... | reverse complement strand
CAGTGAAAGATATAACACAAGGTAAAGTTAACGAAAGAAGATTAATTGATGGTACTACCTCACACGGTAGCCAATCTTTGCCTGTGTCTAAAGCAGCCGTGCCTATGAGTTATTATCGTCCAGGCACAGGTGTACAACTGGTCATTGAGGAGTTGTCGGGTGATAATGAATTACAAGTCGGGATCATAGGCTTAGGGGTAGGGGCGTTAGCAGCTTACGGTCAATCTGGAGACCATTATACTTTTTATGAACTGAATCCATTAGTCTCAGACTTTGCTACTAGATACTTTAGTTATTTGGACAGTACTAAGGCTGAATTGAAAGTCAAGCTAGGTGATGCTCGGGTCACGTTGCAAAAAGAACTAGATTTAGGGCAAAAAAATGCCTTTGATTTGCTTGTCATTGATGCTTTTTCAGGTGATTTAATTCCCACTCATTTGATGACCTATGAAGCGTTTTTATTGTATCAGCAGCATATCAAGACCCAAGGTGTGATGGCTTTACACATTTCCAATCGGCATTTGTCATTGTTGCCTGTCATCTTGCACCATAGTAGTAGCTTAAATATGCAGGTTATGTTGTTTGAAACCCCAGGCGGTGGCAATGAACATGATGCCCAGTGGGTAGTGCTGACAAATAATAGTCAATTGACCCAATCACCAAAGTTAATCTCTAAGCAAACCGTAATCTCTAAGGAACAATATCAAGAAGTATTATGGACAGATGATTATTCAAGTTTATTGCCAATTTTGAAGGTCTTAAACTAAAAAGTTACTATTTACCTAGTAGAATTTTTCCAAAGCTAGTCTTTAAGGTTTGTTCGATTTGCTTTTTGCCACTCAAACTAAATTTTGCACAAAGGTTCTTATCCGTTAGGTTTTGCAACAGTGCGGCCACCAGCAACCTTTGTTCTTGTGTTTCTAATTTTGAGAAAGAAGCCGGATTGACTATCAGGTACTCTTTTAAGAGGCGCTTGCAGGTTGAATATGCGCGTTTCCCGAAGGCAAACTGTCTAAGTATGAGCACATTTGTAAATCTTCCCACATTTGTGGTTTGCTCAAATAGTAGAATTTGTATAAGCAACTCTTCAGACACTCCTTGAAAGTTCTTATCCATCTGATACAGTAATTCTTGGTAAAATTGTTTGTGAATAGCCTCAAATATTTTCAATGCTTCATTTGTCAAAGATTTAATACAAACGCCACTGTGCTCACCACTTGATACTTCAGGTTTTGCGCTAAGTTTAGTTAGCAAAAAATCACTTTTGTTCCAAAACTTTAGGATGTCAGTATTGCAACCAAAAGACGTGGTTAAGAACTTAATATGTTGCTGTTTCGCTTGGTGCTCTACGTAGTCAATTAATTGTTTTCCAAGTCCTTTGCGCTGCTGTTCAGGGGCGATTGCAATTCTGCTAATACGCCACTGACGAGCTAACAGAAACGTGGGCGTGTTGTAGGATGACGCAATGTTTTGCGCAACTAAATGTCCCTTTACACGCCTGCTACAAGCAGCAATATTATCGGCTAGTTCAACAAAACTATCCCCACCTTCTTCGATTATTTGCGCCACACCAAACAAAGTGGTGCCCTTGGTCAATATAAAACATTTTATTTCAGGCGCGTCTAATAATCGTTGCAGATCATCTTGACTAGTTTGGTAGTGGGCGTCTATTAATAACCCAAAAAAATCTGCTAGTAGTTTTTTATCGTTGAGCAATTGTACTTTTGAGATGTGCCGACAGCTAATGGATTGGTTCACTGGCTCAACACTTTTACTACCTTGTCGCACATTATGGAATAGGGTGTTGAACCAGAATTGTTCTAACGTGTCGTGTTTATACCAGCGTATTGGTTGTGACATATGGATTCTTTTGAAATCAGGTTTTAGCACAGAGAGATGCTTTATAAAACGCATTTCAAAACCTCTGCCGCTGCCTTCATATCCATGAACCGTTGAACTAAAAACAATACGAGAAAACTTCTTCGCAAGTTTTGTAAGAATATGCACAGGAATTGCTGAGGCTTCATCTACTAACAATAAGTCTACTGTGCTTTCATCTTCTAATAATATGTCTATTGGCTTAAAAGTTAATGAACTTGAGTGATATGTCACACTATTAGCAGTTATTACAGCATCAGGTAATAAGCGTTTATTATGAACAAATACCTGTTCAACAGTGTGGAAATGCGGGGCCGTTATACATATAGTTTTTGCCGACCTTAGCATTAATTTAGCGGCTGCTATACCTAACGCTGAAGACTTACCCCTGCCTCTATCTGCGGTCAAAACCAAAGGTCTGTTTCTATGACCTTGAGCTACCTTACAGATCCTTCTTACAGCCATTTCTTGCTCGTGATATGTTTCTTTACCTAAGTTATCTTCTACAAAAAATGCCTTACCGGAAAATTTGTGAACAGTTAACATTGCGACGGCACTATCTTCTCCAAAGCAGTATGTTAAATGTTGAATAAAAAAACTATGTGCAATTTTTTGTTGGTAGCCATAAGAAATACGATTGATTTGTTGCGGATCAGTGTAGTTTGGCCATTCCGATAATGCAGGACACAGAATCACCATTAATCCATTTGCTCTGATTGTGCCACTTAACGCCATGGCAGCGTTGGCCCTAAATCCACTAAAGCAATTTAATATCACCCAGTCATACTCGTGCCCTAATTTAGAGCGGTAGTTTTTTACACTAATGTTTTCATATTCAATAGGAGCGTCTCCGACCCATAAAATTTTTTGGACGTCTTTATTAGGTAATAAGGTCATAGCAGCGTTTGTTGTCCATTCTTCCTGGCCTGTTATGACTAATAATTGTCTATGACATAACTTTGACTGACGTTGTTCAAACCACTGGAGTAGCTGCTTAGGTAAATTCACAAAAAATTCTAATTTAAGGCTTTTGAATGTTGATCGTTAGTGTATGTAAACTTACCCAAGAATACTAATGTGGTTTTGGGCAACCCAAGTATGCATCCAGATACAAATCTAGTGAAAATAACGCCATCGAATGTGAAATAATTAGTCCGTCAAATGATATGTCAGTTTCATATGTGTTAATTCAGAGGGAAAAGATATTGCTACTTAGAATCGTTTTACTAATAGGTATAAATCTATTAACAGCCTGCACTTCATTGGCAACTAATAATCCGAATTATAGCGTTTTAGAAGAGAGCAGTTTACCTGAAGAGTTAAAAGAGACTTCGGGTCTATACTGCCCAGAAGTCGGTTCAGCTTATACGGTCAATGATTCAGGAAATGAGCCCATTATTTATCAAATTGACAGTACTGGGCGTATCATGAGTAAAAAAGTAGTTTCTGCTGAGAACAGAGATTGGGAGGCATTGACTGGTGACCGCCAATATTTTTATATCGGTGACGTGGGTAACAACAATGGTAAACGAAAGTTTGTGCAGATCCACGCAGTACCCAAACAAGGCAATAAAGACAGTGAAACTAATGTCACTACATCAAGAGTGTTTTATATAAATAATTCGATTAAAAGGAACGAATATCTCAATCACGACTTTGACGCAGAAACCTTGGTTAATTTGCATGATAGCCTGTTTTTATTTTCTAAGAGTTGGAATACTGGCACCTTATTTATCTATCAACTAAATAAAATCGAAGCCAAGCAGTACGTTGAACATGTAAGTGAGATAGATGGGCTACCAGGCATTGTTACAGGAGGAGATTTTGATAGAAAAAACAATCGATTTATTTTGGTCGGTTATGAGATAAAGGCAATGGGAAGTTTTTCCCCTTTTATTGCCATTCTTAATAGGGATTTGACCTTGCAAAAGTTTTTCGAACTTTCTGGTTTTGGGCAAGTAGAAGGGATGTGCGTGACTCCAAACGGTGAAGTTTGGTTTACCCAAGAAGATTCGTTCTTTTCTAATCACAAAATAGTAAAACTGAACCTTGCAAAATAAATACTATTTTACTCTTACCATTTCTTATTCATCTATTGCGAAGGATCATATGCCTGTTACACTGCTTGCGCTTTGTGCAAAGTAACTAAACTGCTTGTATTTAGCACCAAGGGGAGCTTTTTGGCTGAGATTTGAGTAAACACTCATCAACCCTTATACCTGATCCGGATAATGCCGGCGTAGGAATGGTCAGACACTTATCCCCATTTACCTGCCGTAAAGCCGGATCTTTTCAAACAATACTGAAGAGATCCTTTGAAATGACATTTAATAAAACATCACTGGCTAGCTTAATAAGCCTATGTTTAATCAGTAATTATGTATCAGCACAAACCACTGGTGAACAACTTTCTGAAATAAATGAGTTAGAGCGTATTACCGTACGAGGAGCATTGTCTGCTACACCTTTGTCTGAAATGGCTACCAGTGTTTCTGTATTCGATGAGCAGGCAATACTAGAGCGCCAAGCTCAACATCTTGAAGATATATTGAATCGCGCCGCTAACGTTAACTTTGCCAGCGGCGCTAGCCGTGGACGCTTTATACAAATTCGTGGTATAGGTGAACGCAGTCAGTTTACGGATCCAATCAATCCTTCTGTTGGTTATCTGGTTGACGGAATCAATTATTCTGGCTTACTTGCCGGAGCGAGTACCTTTGATATCGAACAAGTTGAAATATTCAAAGGCCCAAATAGTGCACGTTTTGGTGCTGATGGTCTTGCTGGCATGATCAATGTGCTGAGCAAAGATGCATCAGACCAAACCAGTCTTGATGCCCAATTTGGTGTTGCAAATTACGGTAGCTGGCAAATGGGAGCCGCAGTAGGTGGTGGATTAAGCGACACAGTTGACTACCGTTTGTCGGTTCACCAAAATAGCAGCGATGGCTTTGTAGAAAATACTTGGCTAGGTAGAGATGATACTAATGGTGTGGACGAGTTAACTGCACGAGCCAAATTGAATTGGCAAGCTAGCGACGACTTATCTGTTAAAACAGTCATTCATTTAATAGATGTGGATAATGGTTATGATGCTTTTTCACTTAACAGAGATAGGACCACCTTATCTGATGAGCCTGGCGTTGACACTCAGGAAAGCGAAGCTGTAGGCCTCACCTTGGATTATCAAGGCCTAGGTTGGGCGAACGTGCAGCTTCAGAGCAGTTTTATGCAAGCCGATCTGGTTTATGGTTATGATGAAGATTGGAGTTATGTGGGCATAGCGCCAGGTTGGGAATATTCATCTACCGATTATTACTTCCGAGAGCGTGAAGACAGCACAATTCAAGCAAAACTAAGCAGCAAGGCTAACAAATCAAATACTTGGGTAATCGGATTTTACTTGGCTGATAAAATCGAAGATTTAACGCGTGAATATACTTGGTTAACAACACCGTTTGAAAGTCAGGTAGATCGTGTGGATAGTGCATTGTTTGGGCAATATAAACATGTGTTGTCAGATGAGCAATGGATTACCACAAGTGTGCGTTTAGCCTCACAAACACTCGATTATGATGACTCCAATATGATTAATGAAGACCTTGACCATAATGATTGGGGGGCTGAAATTAGCTATCATCAACAAGTTGGTGACAGCAGCATGCTTTATCTGAGTCTACTGCGCAGTTATAAAATGGGTGGGGTAAATGGTCAAGCCCTAGGTAAGATTGATGACGAAGACCTAGTTGAATTTAGACAAGATTTACTCGACAATGCAATTTTTGATGCAGAATCTTTAATAGGCATAGAATTTGGCATAAAAGGAGTCAATCAAGACGGCAGTTTGCTATTGGATTTCACCACTTTCTATCAAAAACGTAACGACGTGCAATACAAAAACTCTATTGTAAACGAGCAATCTTTTGTCGGTTTTTATAACAATGCGGCAGATGGAAAAAACTACGGTATTGAAGTCAGTCTAAATTACATGTTGTCTGATGCTATTGATACATTCGCTAACATTGGTTATCTCAAAACTGAGATTAGCGGTATCACGCGTAAAGATGGCAGCACTATTGATAAACGAGACCAAGCCCATGCACCTAGTTACCATGTTAACGCTGGTTTAAATTGGCGCGTTGCAGATAACTTGAACTGGTTAATTGAATTTGATGCCAAAGATGAGTTCTTTTATTCATTCGGTCACGATCAGCAATCAGATAGCATCTTCATTACTCATACTAGCCTCGATTACCAGATAGAAAATTGGTGCGTGAGTTTATATGCTCGTAACTTGTTCGACGAACAATATGCTAATCGTGGTTTTTACTTCGGCAACGACCCTCGTGATGCTTATGAAGACCATTTATACGAACAGTTTGGTGAGCCTCGCCGCGTGGGTATCAACTTCAAATATCAGTATTAATAATATATTAAGCCGGAGCAGACCTTTCTCTCTGGCTTTTATCATAAGGAGTCAATATGAAATTAGTCGCCGAAATATCCATGTATCCGCTAAAAGAGCAATACATTCCACCCATTCAGGAATTTATTGACCGATTAAATACTTATGAGTGTATAAAGGTTGAGACCACAGCCACAAGTACCACAGTAAGCGGTGAATATCTGCCCACCATGCAATTGTTAGCCGAAGAAATGCAACGTAGCCACGAAAAAGTAGGCAGGCCATATTTGTCTGCAAGTTTTTAAATGGTGACAAAATGAGTACTGAAATTTAATGGAAAGTTTTCTAGCGCAACTTGCCGCAACATCCTTTTTAGAGGGCATTGCGGTTGCTTTAGCTTTAGCTTATGTGTGGCTGGCGGCTAGGCAAAATATCTGGTGTTGGCCTTGTGCTTTGGTAAGCACCGCAATTTATACCTGGCTGTTTTGGAGCGTGTCGTTACCTTTTCATACGGGACTCAATTTCTACTATTTAATTATGGCTATTTATGGCTTGATAAAGTGGCGTAATAATCCTGCGGATACTTTTTCTGTGCAAAGTTGGTCATTATCCCGACATGTAATTTGTATTGCTGGGCTGACTGTTGGCGCCCTAACATTAAGCCATTTTGCTGGTACAGTGTTGGATGCCAATTATATATATCTAGATGCTTTTATCACTATTTTTAGTGTTTTTACGACTGTCCTTGTGGCCCATAAAGTGCGAGAGAATTGGTTATACTGGATTGTAATTAACCTATTTGCTGCCTACCTTTACTTTGCCAAAGATTTGGCCTTAACTGGAATATTGTTTTTATGCTATACCGGTTTTGCGGTATATGGTTTTATTCAATGGCGTATAGCGCCAGTTAATGTAAAAGGCCAAACAGAGGCAGTATGAACGATTTAAAAGGTATGATGGAAGCTGAACTAAAAGATCTGGATTTTATCCAGTCAGACTTTTATCTTGAAGCTTTTAATGGGGGGACAGTAAACAGCAGCTATCGCCTTGAAACATCTAACAAACGTTTTTTTGTTAAAACCTTTGAGTCAGATGAAATTGCGATATTAGATAGAAAAAAACTCTTCGAAATTCAACTGGTTCTTGCGACTAAGGGGTTTGCAGTTAAGCCAGTCTATCTGTCAAAGTCACTTAGTTTTCAAATTGATGAATGGCTTGATTCGCCAACCTTAGATCAGGCTGATTTATCTAATCTAATCATTACTAAGAGCTTAGCGTCTGCATTATCTAAATTACATAACACTCAGATAGATGCTCCAGAGCTAGATTTGCCCTACCAATGGCAACATTATATGCGTCTGATTGATGTGCCTATTTCAGATTCAGACCAGCAAACACTCGATCGTTATGCGGCTATATGGTATCAAGCCTGCTCAACTAAAAAGGTGTTTTGTCACAATGATTTGGCTGCATCCCATGTTACCCATACTCAGCCTAACAAAATTTTTGATTGGGAATACTGTGCCATATCTTGCCCTTATTTTGATCTGGCATCATGTGTTGCTGTAAATGGCTTTAGCGCAACGGATGAAGCCAGCTTATGTTTATTCTATGCACAAGAAAGTGAACAACGATTATCTGAAGTGATTGATCAAGTCACTATTATGAAACCCCTTGTTGAACTAACCAATAGACTTTGGTACGAGGCAGCACGATTGTCAATCTGAGTCTTTCGTTTTAGGTGGTATGGGTAGATAGCTTATAAAATGCGCAGTTGTGCATAAGATATCTACGGTACAAGCAAAATCACTTTACCTTTTGCTTCCCGTCAGTATAATTCAGCCGGTCAGCAGGAGTGTAGTTCCAATTGGTAGAACAGCGGTCTCCAAAACCGATGGTTGGGGGTTCGAATCCCTCCACTCCTGCCAAATAATTAAGAATCGGCCTGAGTAGATCTTTGGCTGCAAAGTGAAAAATGCTAATGCAGGTAGAGGGGTGAGAACGCCCATGGGTTTGACAAATCGTCTGGAACGATTTGAACCGCGACAGCGCCGCTTGCGGTCAGTTACATGGATGTAACTGAGGTAATCCCTCCACTCCTGCCAACTTTTCTTAAACGCCATATATCTTAATTAAATTCATGCTAACCTGTTAAAATGGAAAATACTTCTCATCTCGTATTAAGTGACTATCAACGCGCCGTCTTGAATGAAATGGATATCTCCTCTTGGCAGTTAGTTGGAGAAGAACAATCCCAAGTAAAAGTTGAAAACCAGTCCCATAAAGCGGTTGCGACTCCATCTAAAGTAAAATCAAAAGAACAGGCCCTGGCCAAGTTAAAACAACTCAAAGTACAAACTCAAACAAGTGAAGTTACAGATTCGGTGCTAGTAACCTTTTCAAAAAGTGATACCAATTTTCAAATGTTTACCGATGTATTAATAGCGTTAGGCTTAGAAAATAAGCAACAAAAACATATTTCGACTAACGAGCTGAATCATTATTCAAGTTATCCCCTGTATTGGACACAAGGCGAAAAGATTAACTTGAAGCATCAACAACTTATTACGCCAGCTTTATCAGAGTTACATCACTCAGATACCAAAAAGCAACTTTGGCAGCAGTTGCAACCTGCCTTGTCTCTTGCAACAAATTAACTAAATAGCGGACCTACTCAGTTCGATGAATCCACAATTTTCCCCTTTAACCGTTCAAAATAGTGAGCCCTATTTTGAGCTGCATAAACAAGGTCAGTTTTCACCTTGGTCCCGTAAAATATTTGAAGACTGTTTAACTCAACCTTATTTTGGTTATTCACTCGATAAAGACCATCAGCCATTAGGTTATTACATTGCTATGACAGTGCTAGATGAAGTGACATTGATGGATATAGTGGTCAGTGCAGCACATCAAGGCAATGGTTTGGGAAAATCCTTATTGCACCACCTTATGGATCACTGCAACCAAAATAGCATTCAACAAATTTGGCTTGAAGTGCGCGAGTCTAATGCTGCTGCAATTAACCTTTATGACAATGCCGGCTTTATTTTGGTCGAACAACGAGTGAATTATTACCCTAGTAAAAAAGGTAAAGAAGATGCTTTGATTATGTGCTGTTACTTGGGATAAAAACTACGTAGTGAGTTCTAAAAAATTAGGAAAAATATCAATTGAAGGGGAGGGAGGGGGACAAAAGCCCCCCAACTAAAATTTAACGACGTGCAGCCGTTACATTTAGATTTTCTGCCGTGTCTTGACTATCCACCGCTAATTTTACAAACTTAGATGAGTTGTAGTTACAGCCCACACACATAGCGATAAATTGGTTCATACTCGGCGCACCGATATTTTTTTCCCAATTTTCGTAAGTCTTACGAGTTTTCACATTAGCAAGTTTTGCCATTTTAACTGTAGTTAGCCCTGCATCAAGACGCATTTTTCTTAGATCCGCACCATTAATATACATTTTTAATTCCTCTTAGGATTATTGATACAACAGCAGAATAGTGAATTATTTTTATTATAAATCTCTGCTTTCATTCTCGATGTTAAGAGTACAAATAAAAATGTGGATTTGACTCCACGGGGTGAAATAATTGCACTTAATTGGGTAAGTTTATGATTCGTAAAGTTAAATTTTCAAGGTTTAAAATTAAATATTCAGTCCCTTACGGGACGAATAGATCTTTTATATGTAAACCTAGGCAAACATAGGCGGTTTTTGCTTAGAGCCAGCCGCGATTAACATAGGTGGTTTTTGCTTAGAGCCAGCCGCGATTAACATAGGCGGTTTTTGCTTAGAGCCAGCCGCGATTAACATAGGCGGTTTTTGCTTAGAGCCA
>Ga0316204_10012847_pt1 | contig 10125 bp, 6 predicted proteins | sample 6monrhotite_MG_2_FD_205661 | JGI IMG/M metagenome (GOLD analysis project Ga0316204, IMG submission 205661) | Microbial mat bacterial communities from mineral coupon in-situ incubated in ocean water Damariscotta River, Maine, United States -... | ecosystem: Environmental > Aquatic > Marine >... | reverse complement strand
CGCAGTGAATGAGCTGGCGATCTCCGCTCAAGATCCGGCTCGGGTCAAGGCGGTGGCTAAAGCCTTTTCCGAAAAATCAGACCTTCGAATTTTGTCCGTAAACACATCAGTTGATTTGGAGCAACGCCAGGTCACTGTCGCAATCTCAGCTGAGCCAAGAACGAATTTTCCAAAATCAATGGCCAGTCTCAAATCCATTGAATCCACTGCTACGGCGCGTCTATCTGGTCGCGGTGGAAACATCTGCATGATTGGATTGTCGCCGAGTGCGATAAGTACATTGAGGCTAATGAGTCGGGCGCAAATCACTGCAGATACTTGCGCCATTTACTCCAACTCAACGAGCACAGCTTCCATGTGGGTCGCGAGCACAGCAGCCGTCACGGCTGATCTGATCTGCGTTGCCGGAGGCTATCAAGGCAATACGAACGATGCATCCGGTGCTATGTTAGAAGATTGCTCACCTGTCAGTGATCCTCTGGCCATGCGTGATGGTCCGGAAGTTGGCGCTTGCGATTTTACCAACACCGTGATCCGCAATAGCCAATCACTTGACCCGGGCGTCTATTGCGGCGGTCTGATTGTTGATGGCGGATCAGCGCAACTCTCTTCGGGCGAGTATATTGTCACAGGGGGCCCGCTGAAGGTGACGAATAACGGAACATTAGAAGGTGAATATGTTGGCTTTTTCCTGAGTGGAACTGACGCAAAAATCCAATTTGATTATGATTCAAACATTGCCATTTCCGCACCCAAGGAAGGCGTAATGACGGGCCTGTTGCTCTATTCCAGTCCTTATGAGGATGCGGTTCAGATTTCACAGGGCACATCTCTCGCCAGGACGAATGGTGCCCAAGACCGGGTAAATCTCGCGCTGCGCAAGCGCGACGGTGTCACCAAAGAAGATCATTATATCCGCAGCGACAATGCCCGACGCCTGGTAGGCACGATCTATCTCCCAAATGGCAAACTGCTCATCGATGGTCGCCGCCCAATCGCAGACCGGTCGGAATATACAGTCATCATCGCTGACACATTTGAGCTCCAGGACGGGCCAAATCTTGTGTTGCGCACAGACTATCATCTCTCGGATATTCCAGTACCGGAGGGCGTGGGTCCAATGGAAGAAAAACAAGCCAGGTTGGTGAACTAAATGTTGGCACAAAGCTTATCCCAAACGCCGCCAGCCGGTTCACTCATGCAGCCTCTGTTTAAGAGTGCCCTGGTGATCGATGACGACCCGCTGTTTCAGATTGTCGTCTCAGAAGGCCTGATCGCTGGCGGCCTGAAACATGTCGAAATTGCTGATGATGGTGTTGAAGGAATGGAAAAGCTGGTCAATGCCCGCAATCCCATCGACTTGATCGCAGTTGATTTGCAAATGCCGAACATGACGGGTGTCGATGTGGTGCGGGAATTGGCGCGTATTGGTTTTCAAGGTGGGGTGATCATCATCTCAAGCGAAGAATCCAATCTGCTAAGATCAGTTCACAATCTCGCAAAAATGGTCGGCATAAACATTCTGGGCGCAATGGGGAAACCTCTTGATGTGACGGGTTTGCATGCGCTGATCCAAAAGAAATTTACCGAGCAAGATAAGCAACCCAAACGCGTTATCTCGCGAGCCCAAGTCATTGAGGCGCTCGCAAATGACGAGATCATTCCATACTATCAACCCAAGATTTGCCTTGCTGAGCATTCGATCACTGGATTTGAAGTGTTGGCGCGGCGCGTGACGGAAGACGACAAAACTTCAGCACCGATTGCCTATCTGGACGCTATTGAGAAATACGGCCTCAGTATCGAATTCTTGAGCAAGATGATTTCGAAAGCCGCGGAAGATACCCGCGAGTGGCGCGCGCAATTAGGATCGTTCAAACTTGCCTTCAATCTGACGCCCCTGGCGGTTCAGGATTCCGGCTTACCAGATCGCTTGCTTGCAATCGTCAAGAATGCCGGGCTGGAGCCGAGCTCGATCACATTTGAGATTACAGAGAACCATTTGCTGGAGTGCACTGCGGCGTCGCTGGAAGTGCTATCGTTGATGCGCCTGTACGGATTTGCGCTCAGCATTGATGATTTCGGCACAGGTGCGACCAGCATTGAGCAATTGCGGACATTCCCGTTCACCGAACTGAAAATTGACGGGCGGTTCATGATGGCCAGCGGCAATGACGAATTCTCGAGGCTGACAGTTGAGACAAGCGCCAAACTCGCTGGTATGCTGGGCATGAACGTTGTCGCAGAAGGGGTTGAAACCCCTGAGGCCATACAATTTGCCTGGAAGTCTGGCGCGCATGAAGTGCAGGGTTTTCACTTTGCCCGCGCGATGAGCGCAGAACGCGCCCTGAACTGGATCACGGCGCATAAGCAATCCCTCCCATGCGAGGTCGGCGCGTCATGACATTGATTGCGAATGCAGCCGAGCAGCAGGATGAAGATTTCCAACGCCGAGATGATCGGCGACGGGGAAACTTTGATGCGCGAGGCAGTGCGGTCGCAATCGACAAGATCGTCCTGGACGACGATGAGTTTGGCGGAATTTTGGACACGTTCGGATTTCCGTTGCTGATGGGAAGTGCCGCTATCGGCCTGTCTATCCTTTACGGTTTCGTTGTTTCAAACGCGTTTCCGCAGCTGACGGCGGCCGACATTCCGGCCCTGTCCGCCGGATTAGCGACGACTATCGCGATCCCGCTGACAATTATCGCGGCGATCCGTGAACGGCGCAAATGGCGCAGCCACCAGGCCCTTAGGTCCATCGCGTCCCTCGACCCGCTTACCGGGTTGATGAACCGTCGATCATTTTCAATTTCGCTCGACGAAGAATTGGACCGGATGACCCGAACCGGAAATGCGGCGGCGGTCATTCTGTTCGATCTGGATCATTTCAAGCGTCTGAACGACACGTTCGGGCACGGCATTGGCGATGAAGTGCTCACCCAGATTGCTTCCATTGCTTATTCAGAGCTTCGCAACCCGTTCGACCGGCTGGCGCGCTGGGGCGGTGAGGAGTTTGTCATTCTGCTGCACGATATGACGGAGGACACAGCTCGGACGGTTTGCGAGCGATTGCGATCGAAAATGCAGGATCTAATCGTATCTCATGGGACGCATGACGTCACAGTGACGGCGAGTTTCGGCGGCAGTCTATTGCGTCCGAACCAGCCCTTCACAGAAGCCTATCACTATGCGGACGAGGCTCTATACGAAGCAAAAGCCAGAGGTCGAAATCGCGTGGAATTCCGGCGTTGCATCCAATTGGCCGCCTAGCTGGCGCCTCGCGCAACGCTATCTGAGCACTATTTGATCACTGACCAATCCGCAGGTTTAAGCCCGGACACTGGCAACGCATACTGAATTTTCAGTATGTTCAAACGATCTCCCGCGTCGTTTTCTATCGCTACTTGTGAGGACCGCATTCAGAAAACGCATGCCCATTGCAAACAAGAACACCGAACACGAGAAGGTCGAACTGCCTGCTCGCGAGAATGTTCGATTATTTGTGCAAAAGCTTAAGCAAAAATACGACATTGGAACAGACGAGCCATTGCCAGATCAGGCAATCGAGCTGCTCAATCGCCTACACAGATTGAGACGTTCAAGCGGCCGCGATGATCAATAGCCTGTGCCCGCTGGGGACGGATGTGCTCAGACAAACTAAGCGCTGAGAATATGCTGCCAACGCCATTTTCCTAATGTCCGCTTTTGCTCGCGTTGCGGACCGTGAATATCGTGGGTTCGCTCACTAAACTTCGATTGTAATCGAAACCTCGAAACCACCTTGTTGGCCTTTGCCGTAGTGGAATTCGGCTTTGTCGCCGAAGGTTGATGTCAGGCGCTTGCGTACGTTTGCGAGGCCAATACTTTGTTTTGAAGCTAACGCCTCTTCTTCGACATCGGTAAGGCCCGGACCGTCATCGGCGAGCGTGAGGGTGACACCATTTGCGCCTTGCGTTGCCGTAAAACTCAACGTTGTCTGGCTCGTTCGTTTGCTGACAGCATGCTTGATCGCGTTCTCGAACAAGGGCTGCAACAACAAGACCGGAAGCTGCATATTTTTGACCTTCACGTCGATATCAAACTCCGTCGCCAGTCGATCGCCAAACCGAATTTTCTCGATCCCAAGATAGGTTTCGATGGCGTCGATTTCCTCCTCGAGCGAGTGGAAGAGATCACCATCATCATCGAGCGATACACGCAAGAAATCACCGATCCGGGCTAGCATTTCCATGGCATCTGTATCTTTACCCCGCTGGACGAGCGCGGAGACCGAGTTCAAGGCGTTGAGAAAGAAATGCGGATTGAGTTGGTATTTGAGCATGCGTAGTTGTGATTCCCGAAACAGTGTTTCAGCTTCCAGACGTTTCAGGTTTTCATGCTGGGCTTCCGCTTGCGCTTTCAATGCCAGGGTCTGCGCTTCGGCGGCAATCTGGCGTTGCTCAATCGAAAGGCGGTAATATTTCAGCGCGTGATACGACACTGACCAAGCTACGAATACGATCACTGACAGATTGATCCAGCCGCCCCAGTCCGAAAGTTCGATGACTTCCCCGGTGAGCCAAGTGAACGATGTAACCCGCCAAATCGTCCAAAATCCCGCAGCGACCAATACGGCCACGATGTTGATGATTGCCCGTGTGCTGATATTTAGGGTCCACGTGCGACGGGCGACGTATCGTAATGGATGGCTGATCAGAATGCCGACAACCGATTGCAAGGCGCTGTGCACCAAAGGCGCGAATTCGCCCGGCGTGTACCAGATGTTCAGGCTGAGGACGCTGAACATGGCCAGCGCGGTCCAGCCAGCGATCTGAAACAGCCAATATTGGCGATCGTTCAAAGCGGCCTGTTGCTTGGAAGCCATAGTGTTTAATTCCATGCGGCTGCCTCCTAGCAGGTAAATCTCGGACTGTGTAGTTGTCAGTGTAGAGATTGAATCCGCCCGTGATGTTTGGTTGCGCGGGTGCGCGGATCTGAACGGAGGGCGCTTGATGTTGAGAGCAATCGTTTGCGACGATGAGCAACCGGCGATCGATCTGATTTCAGATTTCCTTGAACAGAGCGACCAAGTCGAACTGGTCGCCAGGTGCCAATCAGCCGCTGATGCTTTGGCGATCATCGATCGCGGCGACATTGATCTCGTTTTCTTTGATGTGGAAATGCCAGAGCTTACTGGCGTTGCTGCAGCTACCCAAATCAACGTCGAGCCGAAACCGCTTCTGGTTTTTGTGACCGCTCATCCTGAATATGCGGTAGAAGCATTCGGAATTGACGCGATTGACTATGTATTGAAACCCGTTCGCCGAGACCGTCTGCTCAAATCAGTAGAAAAAGCGGTTCGAATGACTCGACTTATTGAAGAGAGCCGAAACAGAACTGTACCCTCTAAACAATTAGATTACCTCAGCGATACGGACGATGTGATCAAGATACAAGATGCGGGGTCGTTCCACTTCTTGCCTGTCAAAGACATTCTCTGGATTGAAGCGGCGGGAGACTATTCTTTGCTGCACAATACCGGGACTGAGATCGCGGTGAGACGAACAATATCGTCGTTAGAGACAGAATTACCTGGCAACCGATTTCTGCGAATCCATCGTTCCGCGATCATCTCTGTCGATCATATCTCCGAGATTCGACGCCTGGCTAAAGGCGAAGCGGAACTCAAAATGGGAGCCGACACCTGGGTGAAGTCCAGTCGGAGTTACCGCGATGTAATTGCTGGATTAATCGACTAGGAATTGGCACAGCGCGTCGTGGATGCTGGGATTGAGATGTAGCTCCGTAATCCAATCCACCGCATAAATCGGACAACTCATCGCAACTCCATTGAGCATCCCGCTGCCTTTTTGCAGCCTAGGCTCGGGAGGAAATTCGGTGATCTGGCTAGATAAGCAAAATATAACTTGGAGTCTGCTCGGGCTCGCAGCCTGCGTGAGCAGCGCTTGTGTACAAACCGATGATGTTTTGCCTGAAATTGACAGCGCTGTCTCAATAGCTCCAATGGTCGATATTGTGCCAACAGGCGAGCGCGACCTGGTCGCAGACGCGCAATGGCATACGGTATTCTTCGATGATTTTGAAGGCGATGCCTTGGATCGCTCCAAATGGACCCCGGAAGTCTCTTGCTGGGGCGGCGGGAATAATGAGCGCCAATGCTACACAGACCGCCCCGAAAATGTGAGCGTAGACAATGGCTTGCTGCGTCTGATCGCAAAACCGGAGATCCATACAGGCCCCTTATACCCACCTGCCATCGCGAATGCTTCAAACGAAACGAAAACGCAAAGCCACACGTCCGGCAAGGTCAGCACGCGTGGTCTCGCCGCTTACAAATACGGACGGTATTCAGCGCGAATTAAGCTCCCGGAAGGTCAAGGGATATGGCCTGCTTTCTGGATGATGTCGGAAACCGAGCCCTATGGCGCGTGGCCGCTGTCAGGTGAAATCGACATTATGGAAGCGGTCAATCTCGAGACACCCTGCGAACAATGCAAGGGCGGAATTGAGCGCCATACGTCTGGCGCGTTGCACTATGGCGCTGCCATTCCAGACAATGACTACCTATTCCAGAAAACCGGCGGCGATCGCGAGATTGGTCCATCGAAAGAATGGCGGGTCTATTCAGTAGAGTGGGCCGAAGGTGTGATCCAGTGGTTGGTCGATGGTGACGTCTACATGCGGCTCGATAGCGACGATTGGCATACGGCCTCACCAGCAGCGGAAGGGCGTCCGCACGCGCCGTTCGATCAAGCATTCTACGTGATGATTAACTTTGCCGTCGGCGGCAATCTGCCAGAGCGCTCAAATGGAGCAGGCTTTGATCCTGAATCATTCCCCGCCGAGCTGCAAGTCGATTGGGTGCGGATAGAGCAATGCCGAGAGGACTGGGAAACCGGACTGCCGTGTCTTTCAGAACATGACGGGCTCGAGAAACCACGAGGCCCTTGGGAAGTGCAAGCCCGATAGGACGAACGAAGGAACTACAGTTACAGGAATCATGGGAGGAAAATATGAAACCTGGAGAGCGAAAGAAGAAGTTGAATTTGGGGTTGATCCTGCTCGGCGGTGTATCATCGCTAGCGCTGGCGCAACCCACAATGGCGCAGGATGCACCAACGGATGATGAGGCCGTTGAGTCCGAAGCCCGTCAGGATGTCGTTGTTGTCACAGGGATCCGTAAGAGTTTGCAGGATTCTTCCGACATCAAGCGCGATGGTCAAGGTGTCGTCGATGCCATCACATCTGAAGACATGGGTAAATTCCCGGACACCAATCTCGCAGAATCTCTGCAGCGTATCTCTGGTGTCTCGATTGACCGTGCCAATGGCGAAGGTAGCCGCGTAACGGTTCGTGGATTTGGTCCAGACTTCAATCTGGTTCTTCTCAATGATCGGCAAATGCCGTCGGCGTTTCTCGAAGGCGGCGCGCCATCTTCGCGCAGCTTCGATTTCGGTAACTTGGCTTCCGAAGGTATCGCAGGCGTTGAAGTCTATAAGACAGGCCGCGCCGACCTTCCAACTGGCGGTATCGGTTCGACGCTCAATATCAAAACAGCTCGTCCTCTGGATGCGCCAGGTTTGCGTTTCTCGGTTGGGGCCAAAGGCGTCATGGACAATTCCGTCACTTCAATTGGCGACGACACCATCACGCCTGAATTGTCAGGTATTTTCTCCAACACGTTTGCAAATGACACATTCGGGATCTCCGCCGCAGCGAGTTTCCAGGAGCGTGAATCAGGTGTGGCGCAATTTGGAACCAGCAGTGGTTGGCGCGGTGCGTATCTAGGGTCTGAAAACAATTGGGGAACGCTTCCACAGCCTCCAGCAGATACCCAGGTAACCAATCGCCCAGGCGCTACGGATGTTTACTCAGTTCCACAAAACGGCAACTACTCGCTGACCAACACAAACCGCGAACGTATCAACGCTCAGGTCTCGCTTCAGTATCAGCCTGTTGAAACGCTGACAGCAACGTTAGACTATTTCTATTCTCAAAATAAGGTCGCGACTGAACGATCAGATCTGTCGGTTTGGTTCAATCACGGCAACACAACGAGTGCGTGGACAGATGGACCAATTGCAAGTCCATTGTTCTACTCAGAGGATTTCGGAACCGGTGGTTCTGATCTGTCCATGGGCGGAGCCAAATTTGCTACTAAAGGCGAAAACGACTCCATTGGTATCAACCTGGATTGGGAAGCTACAGATCGGCTGAGCCTCACATTTGATGCTCATTCTTCCAGCGCTGAGTCCGGTCAGGACAGTCCCTACGGTACGAGCTCTGTTGCAAGTACAGCCGACTTTGCGCTGCGATCTCAAGGCCTGGACTTTACAACTGAACTGCCAACGCTTTCGCTTGGGTTCCAAGCGCCGTTCACGGGCATCGATCCGGCGCGCATGATCGCCACGGGTAACGTGTTCTCGAACAGCTATATCAAAACTGAGATCGACCAGTATCAGTTGAACGGTAGCTATGATGTCGACCTATCGATCATCAAAAGTGTTGATTTCGGTGTGTCTTCTACAACCAACAATGTCCGGTCGGCATTTGCGAATGCGCAGCGTGATACTTGGGGCGGGGTCGGCACAGCAGCAGATCTTCCGGATGACATCTTTACACGCATGGATCTTGCCGGGAATTTCGATCAGTTTGATGGATCCGGCGCGACGCAGCAGGATTTCCTCGCGATCAATTTTGATCGTCTGATTGCGGCGCTGGATACGCCGGCGTTCGGATCGGTTTGTGGCGGTGATGGAATCTGCCGCTCGGATGATTTCTTGATTGACCGTAAGATCAAAGAAGAAAGCCAGGCAGCCTATTTCCAGCTCAATACTGAGTTCAACATTGGTGATATGCCAGCCTCGCTCAGCGGTGGTCTGCGTTATGAAACCACGGATGTGACATCACCATCGCAAGTTACAGTTCCAACCGGGACTCAATGGGTTGCTGCAAATGAGCTGAGCTTGATCGGACTGACGGATCCGAACAATGTCCAAACTCAGGAATTCGCTGGTGAATATGATTACTGGTTGCCAGCAATCGACTTCCAACTGAACCCTCGCGACGATATCGTCCTGAGAGCATCATTCAGCAAGACGCTAACCCGTCCGGGCTATGCAGACATTGCTGGCGGTTTGTCAGTTGATCAACTGTTCCGTGTCGATGGCGGCAATGGCACCAATGGTAACACCAATCTGAGGCCATTCACGTCGGAGAACTTCGATCTCTCGGCTGAGTGGTATTACGGAACCGGGTCTTACGTTTCGGTCGGTTACTTCAAAAAGGACGTCCAAAACTTCATCGCCTCGGGTGTTGTTTCACAGACACCGTTTGATGTTTACACACCGATTGGTGGTCAACGTTACAACGCTGCTGTTGCCGCATTGGGGACGGAAGATGGCGCGGCGATCAGACAGTGGATTTTCGAGAATTCGGATCCGACCACATTTGAGATCACCGGCACCGACACAAACGGTAACTTCACTGGGAACATCTTTGGTGTTGCCGGGCAGGATCCACTTGTGAACTTCAATATCGCCACGCCGGTGAACGAGCGAGAGGCCTCAGTTGATGGGCTTGAGTTCGCGGTTCAGCATTTCTTCGGTGACAGTGGATTTGGTGTCATTGCCAACTACACAATCGTTGATGGCGATGTTGAGTTCGACAACCTGCAGGTTCCATCGAGTGGTGATCCGCAATTTGCCATTACCGGGCTTAGCGACAGCTACAACCTGATTGGTTTTTATGACAAAAACGGAATCCAGGCACGCTTGGCTTATAACTGGCGAGACCAGTTCCTGACCTCAACCGTCGGGGTGAGCGGAACGCCGAACAACCCAATCTATCGGGAAGATTTCGGTCAGCTCGACTTTAATGCCAGCTATGATGTGACCGACAAAATCACGGTCTTCATGGAGGGGATTAACATCCTCGACGAAACCAGCCGCACAGTCGGTCGTACGTCGGGATATGTGAACTTCGCGACCCAAACTGGCTCGCGTTACAATCTTGGTGCTCGATACACGTTCTAGAGCTTCAAAGGGGATGGCCGGAGCAAAATTTACCGCTCCGGCCAACACCCACCGCCGAAGAAGATTTGGCAAATTCAATCTCACCGAT
>Ga0316204_10012844_pt1 | contig 10126 bp, 9 predicted proteins | sample 6monrhotite_MG_2_FD_205661 | JGI IMG/M metagenome (GOLD analysis project Ga0316204, IMG submission 205661) | Microbial mat bacterial communities from mineral coupon in-situ incubated in ocean water Damariscotta River, Maine, United States -... | ecosystem: Environmental > Aquatic > Marine >... | reverse complement strand
ATTTGAAGTTAAATTGGCGGAATATACCGGCGCTGCATATGCCATCGCGGTGGTCAATGGTACCGCCGCCCTTCATGCCTGTTTAACCCTGGTTGGTATACAACCTAATGACGAGGTGTTATGCCCTGCCCTCACCTTTGTAGCAACGGCCAATGCAATTACCTATTGCCATGCAACCCCCCATTTTGTTGACGCCAGTTTTAACACGCTTGGGGTGGACTGCGACAAACTGGTGGAATACCTGGATAAAAACACCAGCGTTAAAAACGATACCTGCTTTAACAACAACACTGGCAGACCAATACGCGCACTGATCGCCATGCACACATTTGGTCATCCGGTTGAAATCGACCGATTACAGGAAATTTGCAGCGCATTTTGCATAACGCTGGTAGAAGATGCGGCAGAGTCACTGGGCAGCCAATATGCCAATCAACACACAGGCACATTTGGCACCGTTTCAGCGTTAAGCTTTAACGGTAACAAAATCATCACCAGCGGTGGTGGCGGTGCAATACTGACAAATGACAAACACCTTGCAATGCGGGCCAAACATATTACCACCACCGCCAAAACAACGCATCCATGGGAACTCAACCATGATGAACTGGGGTATAATTATCGCTTACCCAATATTAATGCCGCGCTGGGAATGGCGCAACTGGAGCAGTTGGATACGTTTCTGGATTACAAACGGCAGCTTGCCGAACAATACCAGCAAACATTTAAGGACACACCCGGCGTTACCGTGTTTAAAGAGCCGGCCAACGCCCACAGTAATTACTGGCTCAATATTTTGCTGCTTGATGACGACCTATCCCCCACACGTGACCTCATATTAAGTGAACTTCATGCCAACGGCATTCTGTCGCGCCCGGCATGGCAGCTCATGCATCGGCTGCCAATGTATAATCAATGCCAAAAAATGACATTAACCAATGCTGAGCAGCTCTATCAGAAAATCATTTGCCTGCCCAGCAGCGTCGTTTAGCAAAACAGCTGATCAGGATACTTCGTAAATTGAATCACCTATTATGGCCACATGAGCAATCAATCTAACAAAATAAAAATAGCGGTGATAACAGGATCACGGGCTGATTATGGTCTGCTCTATACGCCATTAAAAGCCTTGCAACGTCATCCAGATTTTGATCTTCAGGTTTTAGTTACCGGTATGCACCTATCCCCGGAGTTTGGCAATACTTATACTATTATTGAGCAGGATGGCTTTTATATTAATCTCACGGTGGAAACATTACTGGCCTCTGATGATGCGGCCAGTGTCTGTAAATCCATCGGGCTTGGTGTAATGGGTTTTGCGGACGCATTCAAGCATCTCGCCCCGGATTTACTATTGGTACTGGGCGATCGTTATGAAATATTCGCCGCCGTGCAAGCCGCGCTTGTTCATAAAATACCCGTTGCACATCTGGCTGGCGGCGACACCACCGAAGGTGCATACGATGAAGCCCTTCGACATAGTATTACCAAAATGTCACACCTGCATTTTGCGACCAATGCTGCAGCTGCCCGGCGTATTATTCAAATGGGTGAAAATCCGGACCATGTCTATACTGTTGGCAGCCCCGGGCTGGATTTAATCAAAAACCTTAACCTGCTTGATAAAGCACAATTGGAAGAACGCCTGGGGATTACGTTTAGATCCAAAAACATTGTCATTACCTTTCACCCGACCACCTTGGATGATACAGATATTCATCAACAATGCGACGCACTTTTCCGCGCCCTGGATGCACTTGATACCGACGTGGGGTTGATTTTCACCAAGGCGAATGCCGACAACCAGGGCCGCACGATTAATGGGCTAATTGATCATTACGTGGCAGGCAACTCCAATGCCGTCGCCTATACCTCATTAGGACAACTCGGTTATTGCAGTCTGGTCGCCGTATGCGATGCTGTGGTAGGCAATTCATCAAGTGGTTTATATGAAGCACCCACCCTGAAAACACCAACGGTTAATATCGGCGACCGCCAAAAAGGTCGGCTATGTGCCGAATCAGTCATTCACTGCGCCACAAACCAGCATGACATTTACAGCGCAATCACAAAAGCCATGAGCATTAACCGCATAAACGCTGCAAAAGCGGTAACAAACCCCTATGGCGATGGAACTGCAACGCAACAGATCATGCAGGTATTGACTCAATTTAGCGCACCTGACAAACGCCACGCCCTCATTAAGAAACACTTTTTTAGTGTTGCCGGCATCGATGATATCTCAATATGAACCGATCACAGCCTACATACGTTATCGCCGAGGCCGGAGTCAATCACAACGGTTGTTTCGAAACGGCCATTAAGCTTATCGATGTGGCCTATGAGGCTGGCGCGGATGCCGTAAAGTTTCAAACCTTTGTTCCGGAAGCGATGGTTATTGCGTCAGCGCCCAAGGCCGGGTATCAGATAACACACACCGGCAGTGCTAGCACGCAATTGCAAATGCTGCAGTCACTCGCATTGAGTTTCGAGCAGCAGGAAAAACTTTTCAACTATTGCAATGACATTGGCATTGATTTTTTATCAACCCCATTTGATGATGCCAGCCAACAGTTTCTATGCCACACACTGAACCTGTCTCGTATAAAAATTGGTTCAGGGGACATCACCAATGGTCCTCTGTTATTACAAATTGCTCAGGCGAAAAAACACATCATTTTATCCACCGGAATGAGCGACCTTAATGAAATTCAACAAGCACTGGACGTCATTGCCTTCGGCTTTTCCGGGAACGCGGGCATTCAACCCTCAGGCATTGCATTTAAAACCGCATTTGAAGCAGAGCAGAATCAGATTACCCTGAAACAACAGGTAACCCTGCTGCACTGCACCACCGAATACCCCTGCCCTTACGACGATGTCAATTTACGCGCTATGGAAACGCTATCAAAGCGGTTTAATCTTGCGGTTGGTTATTCAGATCATACCCCTGGCATCTGCATTGCAACCGCGGCGGTGGCAAGAGGCGCCACTATCATCGAAAAACACTTCACCCTGGACAATAACCAAGCTGGACCTGACCACCAGGCGTCCATTGAACCTGGCCAACTCAAGCAAATGATCACTGATATACGGTCTACGGAAGCCTGTTTGGGTTCCGCGGAAAAAACCCCGACCCAAGGCGAACTCAAGAACCAATCCATTGCCAGAAAGCACCTGGTGGCGGCCCGTGATATCGAGAAAGGCACTGTATTTACACCCGATGACCTAACGGCAAAACGCACCGGACATGGGGTATCTCCCATGCATTATTGGCAATTACTACAGACAACGGCCAGTAAAAATTATCGGAAAGATGAGGTAATTATACCGTGAAAAATGACCGACCTGTCATCCTATTAGGCGCCGGCGGACACGCCAGAATGTTACTGGAAATGATCCGGCAACAAAAACTGACGTTATTAGGTTACGCCAGCCCTGTCATATCGGAACAAAAACCGTTTACCACACTAAAATGGATCGGACAGGACGAATTTGTGTTTGCCAAACCTGCTGATACGGTATTTGTGATAAATGCGCTGGGTTCGGTAGGTGATACGACCCGGCGGCGGCGGCTCTACAACCTTTTTAACGATCGCGATTATCACTTTAAAACACTCATACATCGTACCAGCACCATTTGCAAAAGCGGCGCCAGGTTTGGTGATGGTTTGCAGATTTTCCCGAACGTGATCATTAACACTAACGTTACAATTGGGCACAATGTGCTTGTCAATAGTGGCGCTATAGTGGAACACGACTGCATTATCGGTGATCATGTTCATATCGCCAGTGGTGCAGTGGTATGTGGAGGCTGTACCATTCAACAAAATTGTCATATTGGTGCCAATGCCACAATTAATCAAAACATCACCATTGGAGAAGGGGCAATCGTCGCATCCGGTGCAGTGGTAATCGACAATGTTGAACCCTATACGCTGGTTGCAGGCGTACCGGCTAAGGTTAAGCAGGAAGCCCAGCAGTAATCGCATTCTATGCGATTAAATTCAGCGGCTACGCTGCTCAGTCATCGCATTGAGTTGAGAGACGTTAGTTTTATTGTAGGCTGGTTTTTTCAAATAAAGTCGAATTCAAAATTAAAAGCAGCCTCTTTGGGGCCAATGGTTTCAAAATCACCCCTGCCGCTTAAATTGTGCAACTCGCCTGCCCCGGATTCCGGAATGATCTGCCAGGTGCTTTTAGCCACGCCATTCTCAAACCGACCGCTGTGTTGTATTGCAAAGCTGCCTGCACGACCATTCACACTGCCCTCGAATAGTTCAATGCCAATAAAGCTGGATGTTTTATCATTTTGATAACACATCGTATACTCAATGGAACCCTGCCCGGCAAACTCGCCAAAATACGATTGTTTTACACTGGCTCGACTGAACTTTCGACCATTACCTGATTCGTTATAAGGTTTTTCTTCCCAGGTATTAACCTGAAATGTACCTGATATTTTTTCCATAATACGATCCTTTCTTTGTGTTGCATAAATCCTGATTGCATCGGCCCGGGTTTCGTAAAATCCTGGCTACACAAATCATCATTACGTAAACCCTGGCGCTCCTAAAATAGCATTACCGGTATCAGGTGAACAAGTGCAGAAAATGCCCATTTTTCCAACTTGCGCAATAAATCACAGTATGGAGTAAATGGTATCATTGACAATCCACACACAAGTGTGATTCGAAAATTACGTGCCGCCTTCTTAAAAACCCACCTGCCAGGAAAACGCCTATTGATAGTTTTAAAACCCGCCAGGTCAATAAGGAGAAATTTATGGTTAACTCCTACACCCATAAATGGTACCCTTCGCAGTGCATCCGGGCACGCTTGCAACACCCGTATCATTATCCTAAATTAATCAGTTGGATCTACTGTGGACGCCTAATGCACTAAATCTAACGCGCTTTTTCATTTTTTAAGACTCATTCGTAGAGTGACTACGCGATCGCCTTAAAAAATGAAATAAGCACGCTATCTTCAGCGCCTTAGACGCCCTCGCTACGATCCCACTGATTAATTCAGGATTATTTAAATAAAACTTAAAATGTAGCGATGTGGCCTGCAAACGATGCCAGCCCATGGGAGGGGAACAATGATGAACATAAAAATCAAATTTTCAATCACAGGTAAGAAATACTTATGCTTAGCTGCGTGGCTTACCCTGACATTCTTGCCGTTATCCGCTGTTTCCAAGGTTGAAGGCGATACCATTACGCTTGGGGCTGCAATCTCCCTGACGGGTAAATACGCCACCAACGGCAAACACACCAAAAATGGGTACGACCTGGGGATGAAAATCATCAATGACAGTGGCGGTATCAAGGTTGGCAAAAAAACATACAAGCTTGCCATTAAATACTATGATGATGAATCCACGCCAGCTCGAGGTGTTCAGCTCGCAGAACGTTTAATTAATCAGGATGGCATTCGATTTTTGCTGGGCCCCTATGGTTCCGGGCTAACTAAGGCGATGGCACCAATTACCGAGAAGTACAAGGTCCCCATGGTGGAGGCCAATGGTGCCTCCTTAAGTTTATTCAACAATGGCTACCGTTATCTGTTTGCGATCCTCTCCACCACGGAACAATATCTACAGACCGCGGTATCCCTGATTGCTGACACCACCGGAAAGCCAGAAAAAATTCGCATTGCTGGCGCATTTGAAAATGACCCTTTTTCGCAGGATATTCGTAACGGCGTGTTTGATGACGCAAAACGCCTGGGGATGAAAATGGTTATCGATGACAAATTGCCGCCGGACCTCAATGACATGTCCGCCACCCTCACCAAAGTCAAAGCCTTAAGGCCGGATTTATTGGTGGTCTCCGGTCACGCCAAAGGCGCGGCACTGGCCATTCGACAAATTTCCGATATGAAAGTCAATGTGCCGATGCTGGCATTAACGCATTGTGATTCCGCCGACATTATTGGTAAATTTGGTAAAGCAGCAGAATACGCCTTATGCGCCTCGCAATGGGATCGTAGCCTTGCCTATAAGGACCAATTTTTTGGCTCTGCGGAAAATTTTGCCCAACGGTTTGAGAAAAACTTCGGTTATACGCCACCCTATCAGGCCGCTGAATCCGCCGCCGCGCTATTGGTTTATAAAGACGCGCTGGAGCGCGCGGGTTCATTTGAAACCGAACAGGTCAGGGATGCAATTGCAGCCACTGACATGCAAACCTTTTACGGCAATATCAAATTTGATGCGACGGGTAAAAATATTGCCAAGCCCATGGTGCTCTATCAGGTACAGGATGGCCAATATAAAGTGGTGGCACCAACCAAATGGGCAGCAAGCCAGCTTCGCTGGCCCACACCACCCTGGCATCAACGCTAGTCCCTCCGCTTACAAATACAAACAATATCATTATGCTGGACAATCTAACCATTCTGATTGATGCGCCCGTTTTTATCGTCGACTTATTGGTAAACGGAATATTAATTGGCGCTATATTTGTGCTGGCCGCCTATGGCATGGCATTAGTCTGGGGCGTCATGAATATTATCAACGTCGCCCAGGGCGAATATGTGATGCTGGGGGGCTTTGTTACCTTGCTGGTGGTGAAAGCCGGGTTGCATCCGTTGTGGGGTATTCCCATTGCCGCGTGCGTGCTTTTCATTTTGGGCCTGATACTCTATCGGCTTATCCTTTACCGGGTTGTTGATCGCGATATTTTTATTTCGTTACTGGCCACATTTGGTATTTCAATTTTATTGGCCCAACTCATTAATCAACTGTTTGGGGCAGATGTGCAAACCATCGACCCAGGCTTAGGCACCTGGCATTTTATGGATGGCATGGTAACCGTCTCTGTCACCAAAGTCATCGCCTTCTCCCTGGCATTGGGGCTTGGGCTATGCTTATGGTTTTTCCTGAAACACGCCCGTATCGGTCAGGCCATTCGCGCCACCGCTCAAAATGCACAGGCGGCCCGCATTCTGGGTATAGACACCCATCGGGTATATGCCATTACCTATGGAATTAATGCCGCCTTATGTGGCACCGCCGGCAGCCTGGTGATTATGGCGTGGGCCGTTCACCCGTACATGGGGCTGCCTTATACCGTGCGTTCGTTTATGGTGGTTATCGTCGCCGGCTTGGGAAATTTGCCCGGTGTGGTGCTGGCAGGACTGGGGTTGGGTGCCGCTGAAAATTTTGCCGGTTTTATCGCCGGTACAGAGTTTCAGATTGCATTTGTCTTTCTACTGATGATTGCAATACTCATTTGGCGAAACCGGGCATTAAAACGGCAACGCAGGTACCTGAAGTGAAAACCCAATATTCCCTACTGCTGTACCTGTCACTTTTGCTGGTCAGCCTGGCAGCGCCATTACTCTTGCCCGACTATCGCACCCAGCTGGCCTTGTTGTGGGTTATGGTGGTGTTTGCGCTAACCTGGGATATCATGGGCGGGCAAATGGGCTATAACTCGTTTGGCAATATACTCTTCTTTGGCGTTGGCATGTACGCCTGTGCGGTAATACAACGCGACAGCGGCCTGTCTTATTTTCCAGCGCTGTACCTGGGTATTGCCGCGGGTGGCATTGTCGCGTTATTACTCGCCTTAATTATTGGCAATGGATTGCTGGGATTAAGAGGGCATTATTTTGCCATTGGCACACTCGGTTTAGGTGTCGCGGCTGGCGAAATTGCTGGTGGCTGGGACTATATCGGTGCTGGTTCGGGCATGACACCTCCCCTATTCCCCGGTGAATTATCTGTGCGGGATACGTTTTTCTATTACGCTTTTTTTGTTTGGGCTACAATAACATTTTTTACCTTGCGCTGGCTCTATCAAGGCCGTTTCGGACTGGCCATTAATGCCATTCGTGACAATGAAGACAAGGCAGAAGCCATGGGGTTGCATACCACACGTTACAAAATTGCGGCCTGGTCAATCACCGCTTTTTTTCTGGGCGTAACCGGTGCAGCAATGGGGAACCTGATTGGGTTTATTGACCCAAAAGACGTGGCGTTTGCCGGTTCAACCTATGGCGTCTGGATGATACTCATGGCAATTGCCGGCGGAAAAGGCACCTTATGGGGGCCGGTGATTGGTGCCGTGCTGTTCCATATCACCCAGGAACTCTTCTGGACGCTGTTACTGGGATGGCAGCGCGTGGCACTCGGTCTTTTGATTATCATTATTGTATTGTTTTTTCCGCAGGGGATTCTGGGCTGGATACGGGAGCGATTTTCAAAACGCCGCCAGTCGGAACAACCTACCCTGGCGCATACTACGCCCCCCCGTAGTGAACAACAGGAGCAATCCACATGACACAACCCCTGCTGGAGGTTACGTCAGTGAGCAAATCCTTTGGCGGCGTGGAAGCCAATCGAAACATTGATCTATCCGTACCTGAAGGTAAAATCATTGGCCTCATCGGCCCTAATGGTTCCGGAAAAACAACGCTGTTTAATTCCATTGTCGGATACCATCCCGTCGATAACGGCAGCATTCGTTTTCAGCAAAAGGAAATCACCCAATTACTGGTGCCCGATATCGCCCGATTGGGCTTGCTACGCACCTTCCAGCAAACCCGCATTTATTCTGGCATGACATGCCTGCAGAACATGCAAATTAGTGCACCCGACACCACGACTGGCTTTAAATCCCTATTCGCTGCATTACCTATGGACCAAATGCAAAAAATCAATGAAATGCTGACGTTTGTTGGCCTGCATACGAAACGAGACATATTGGCCGGCGAGCTATCCTTTGGCCAGCAAAAACTACTGGAATTTGCCATGGCGCTGATTGCCTCGCCCAAACTCCTGCTCCTGGACGAACCAACCGCAGGCATTAATCCAACTTTAATCAATGGGCTTATTGAACGGCTTAAGATAGCCAATCAGCAACTGGGTATTACGTTGCTGATTATTGAACATAATATGCGTGTTATTATGAACCTCGCCGAACACATCTACTGTCTGGCCCACGGCCAGATATTAGCGCAAGGTACACCCCAACAAATTCAAAGCAACCCGATCGTTATCGACGCCTATCTGGGAGCATCATAATGAACCACGGTAGCGATAAAACACAGGGTTACGGCCTGGGTGCCGTTGACACCATTATTTCTGTCGACGATGTAAACCAGCAGGCCAGTCAAATTTCCGAGCAGGCCCCGGAACCTGAAGCGCTGCTCGCGTTGGCAGGCAACAAACCTTATATAGCCGTGAATCATCTCAGTGCAGGTTACGGCAAAATGGAAATTCTCCATAACCTGTCACTGATGGTAGGCGAAGGTCAATCACTTTGCTTAATTGGCCCCAACGGAGCCGGAAAGTCCACGGTATTGCACTCAATTTACGGATTCACCAACATCCACCACGGCGCTGTATTGAAAAATAACGCCAATATTACCGACCTCTCACCCAATGAGAAGCTAAAACAGGCCCGCATCGCCTACATACTTCAGGATAATTCAGTGTTTCCACAAATGACGGTGGAAGAAAACTTATTGATGGGCGGTTTCCTGTTACCCGACCAACAACAGGCAAAACAGGCGGTGGAAAAAGTACTGCAGAAGTACCCACGACTCGCGGCCCGGCATCGGCAATTGGCAGGCAGCCTTTCCGGTGGCGAACGACGGCTGTTAGAAATATCACGCGCCCTGATTATGGACCCCGACGTTCTCCTGGTTGATGAACCCTCCATTGGGCTGGAACCACGCTTTATTGACGCGGTGTTTGAGATTCTCGCGGAATTACAACAGTCAGATAACAAAACCATTATCATGGTGGAACAAAATGCCAAAAAAGGACTGGAATTTGCCGATATCGGCTATGTATTAGTCTCCGGCCAGGTAGCACTCGCTGCCCCGGCAGATGAACTGCTGCAAACACCGGACGTTGGGCGACTCTTTCTCGGGGGATAAATTGAGCGACAACAGGTTTTGTACAATTATGTTAATTCACGATTGCACCCAACAACATTACAAACCCCAGCATGCCCAACATTGAAAACAACCCCGGCATTTGACTGGGGCATAAAAACGATAAATACTTCGTGGCAGAAAGCCGTAAGAAGACTGCATCGAAACCCCACCAAAGGTAAATGCATGATAAATACCCTATTACATAACCAGCAGTTTCATCGCGAACGGT
>Ga0316204_10012843_pt1 | contig 10126 bp, 3 predicted proteins | sample 6monrhotite_MG_2_FD_205661 | JGI IMG/M metagenome (GOLD analysis project Ga0316204, IMG submission 205661) | Microbial mat bacterial communities from mineral coupon in-situ incubated in ocean water Damariscotta River, Maine, United States -... | ecosystem: Environmental > Aquatic > Marine >... | reverse complement strand
TGACCCGTTTCTTATTCCGGAATTAGGATCAAGCGGGCAAGATTATTTGGGCTACTACAATGGTGCTCCAGATAATCAGAAGATGTATATAACCAGTAATCTGTATGGTGCCTCAGGCGGAGGTTCTAGAGGACATAATTTTAATCATGCACGCAAAGGGCTTCTAAAAAAGATACAATATCCAACAAGAGGGTATAGCATCTTTAATTATGAACCCGCTGCGGTTACTACCACGGAAAGTACTACAAGTACCAACTGGATTGTGAAATCTACTCTCACTCATGGACCAACCACATTGCCGATTTTTGATGCTACTCAGTGTAATGATAACGGCGTTACGCCCAGTGCAGGGTTTAGTACGGCCTTTGAAATTACAGAGCTGGATGCCGGAAATCACTCTTATGTTTTTTCCAGAAGCGGTCCATTGGCTTCGGTGGCAGAAGAAGCCTATATCATTAAAGTAGCCGATGATACCACCGTGGTAACATGGGATGATGTTTTTGACGCCAACTGTGAAGAGTTAAATATTGAGGTTGTGTGGTCATTGCCTGCCAATTGGGATCAGATACCCGTGAGCGAACGCATTGTTTCTCTGGCTCCAGGATGGTACCAATTGGTACTTCCTGTGCATGATGCAACTGAAACAAAAACACTCACGATTGAGGGCCCAGATGTTATCATAGATTCAGAGACAATAGAGATTTCAAAAGCAGGTATTAGAATAGAAAACATAAAAGATTACTCCAGCGAAAATACCATTGCAGCTATCAAGGTATATGATTACTACGGTGTAGAACTTACACCTATTGAATTCTCTTATCAGACGGTTGAGAACAACATTTTTTTTGATATTAATTCAGGAAGTTCGGGAATTAATGCAAGAGAAACATTGCATAGGCCTACAAATTTTATCAATAGTGATAAACCACATGTAGGATACACACGGGTGATCGAAACAGTGAAGGATTTTAATAATACGGCAAACAACGGATCTACCACCTATAACTTTAATGTTTCGGGTTCATACATTTTTGGATCAGGAAATTACGCAAGACGCATCGGCAATGAGTCCGGTGCTTCCAATAATTTTGTTTTAGACAAACGGGAAGGAGCTCAAAGTGGAACATCAGGACCGGGGTATAAAAACACGTCCAGCTTTAATAACACTCAAAAACAACTGGTTTCCAGAGGAGGTTATTTAGGAGCTAATGGTAGCCATAATTACTATATGCCTGTTATTACAGAAGTAAATCCTCAAACGTTTGAACTTAATTTGATCGCCGGTACCGTAACGCTTGTTGGGGGGACGGCAAACTTTGTGGCTCCCAATCAAGAGGAGACAGATTCAGAAAATTTCAAACAAGAAATTGCACGTTTGGTGCTTCATCCTACCGAGATGTATGCTACTACCGCAGGAAATGTATCTGCGACTACTTCCGAAGAAATAACTTCTGAAGGCACTGTAGCAACAACAAGCACCTATACGTATACCGCTAACGACCTCGTTAGCACTCAAAGCGTCACAGACAGCAAGGGAGATGGCTATAGCACAGGATATTTCTATCCTAATGAAATTACTGGGCCAGGCTATAGCTATCTCGTTACCAATAATATGATTACCGCCCCAGTAAAGGTGGAACAAAAGAAAAATGGTACACTTCTTAGCACCCAACTCACAGAATATTTTAGTTCTGGTAATGGCATTGGAATGCCAGAATATATTAAGATTGCCAAGGGAAGTGATACTCCCGAAGAACGCATGCATATCGCAGCTTATGACTTAGGTAAAAATGTGCGCAAGGTCAGTCAGAGTTCAGGAACTTCTACCATCTACCTTTGGGGATATAATTTCAGGTATTTGATCGCCAAGATCGATGATGCTAATTTTACTGAGGTGAACAATGCGCTCACGGTAGACTATGGAGCCTTACAAAATTTGGAAGGAACAACTCTGGAAACCGAGTTGAACAATTTGCGTACAAACTTACCCGATAAGTTGATAACTACGTATATCTATGACCCATCTGTAGGTATTACCAGTATGACGGATCCCAGCGGACTTACGAGCACCTATCAGTATGATGATTTTAATCGCATGGAGCGCATCAAGGATTTTGAGGGTAATATTGTTAGAGAGGTTGAGTATAATACCATTGTTACCACTGGAGGTACTAGCAATCAAGTAGACGATCCGTATTCGGCCACCAATATAACGGTTTCTGAAAATGGAGGTAACGGGAACCCATACTTTGATGGAAGTGTTGTAGGACTTACCGGAGGGTCAGGTGCCTTCACCTTTACTTGGTATTACAGCCTAAACGAAGGAATGAGCTTTGTGGAGTTTGATGAAGGGAGTACCATTAATTATCAGCTACCCTTTGATGATGACCCCAACGGAGATTTCTGTGGAGGGGATATTATTATTAGGTGTCGCATAAAAGATAATGACACCAACAACACGGCTCCTACCATTTATGTCTATTCTAACTCACATAATGTGTTATGTGGATTCTAAAAACCCGAAAAAAATGAAAAACATACTATATATAGCATTCGTCATTATTGGGTTTCCCTTGGCCATGAGCGGACAGACCAATACCTTAAATTACGTAAAGACCACAGATTACCGTTTGGAAACACTCAACGGAACAACTACCACAACAGGAGCCGCTCTTGTGGATGACAACAAAATAGAGGCCATTTCCTATTATGACGGCTTAGGCCGCCCTATTCAAAGTATTTCGGCACGTGCCGGAGGAAATCGTGAAGATATTGTAAGCCATACTGTATATAACGAGTACAGCATGAGCCCCAAGCAATTTTTGCCGTGGGCCAATAGCGGTGCTAGTAGCCTCGATTATATCGCGGCGGGTACGCTGGAGAGCAATATCACTACCTTTTACGACACCGAGAAATATGAATTTACAGACAATCCGTTTAGCGAAACGGTCTATGAATTATCCCCTAGGTTGCGCCCTGTGGAGCAGGCCGCACCTGGAGAAGACTGGAAACTGGCCAATGGTCATACAGTGAAATCAGAGTACAGCGTCAATGAGGCTGCCGACAATGTATATCTATTTAATGTCACCTTGAGCGGAAACACACCAGATTTGGAATTGGGATTCGCCAATGTATATGTCCCAGGCTTACTTACAAAAAGCATTGTCAAGGATGAGAATTGGACCACAGGAGATGACCATACTACCCAGCAGTTTACCAATAAAACGGGACAAGTACTTTTAAAAAGAACCTTTGACCAAGGGCTAAAGCACGACACTTATTATATCTATGATGACTTCGGAAACTTAAGCTTTGTATTGTCTCCAGAGGCGTCAGACCAGATTATAAGTAACAATTTGTTAGTGACTGGCTACCAACAGGTGTTGGATGATTTGGGGTATCAATATCGTTATGATTATAGGAATCGTCTTATTGAGAAAAAGATTCCTGGGAAGGGATGGGAATATATTGTGTATAATCTACTAGATCAACCTATATTGACCCAAGATGCCAATTTACAAGCCAATGACCAGTGGCTGTTTACCACCTATGATGTCCTAGGAAGAGTGATCTATACTGGAAAAGTATCCAGCGTAAAAAACCGTAGCGGCCTGCAAACAGATGCCAATGCAGTACAAAACCCCTATGAGGCGAGAAGCGCCACCACAAACACCATTGCAGGAGTGTCTGTGTATTATACAGATCTAAAGTTCCCCAATACTATTGTTTCACAGGTTTTGACCGTAAATTATTATGATGACTATGTAGATACGGCAGATGCGGGGCTACCCCCAGCAGTGACCTCTTTGGGAACCACTCTTACCACCAACACCTTAGGCATGCCCACGGTGAGCAAGGTAAAAGTGATGGATGGAGGTAATGCTTGGGAATCCTGGGTCACCACCGTGACCGGCTATGATACTAGAAAAAGAGGGATTTATACCGCCAGTGCAAACACCTATCTTAACAAGATAGACAAGGCAGAGACCTTATTGGATTTCACAGGCAATGTACTAGAATCTGTAGCTACCCATAGTAATATAGGTGTAAATCCGGAGACCATAACTATACGAGATTACTTTAGTTATGATCATGCGGGGCGTGTATTGGCACAGGAGCAAAAAATAGACGACGAACCTGTACAGCTCATCGCTAAAAACACCTATGATGAACTAGGGCAACTCACTAAGAAAGATGTAGGAGGTGAAACCGTGATTGATGGATATACAGGGATTGTAAATGCGGATGTGACGGCTGGTAATGTGATAGAAAAAACAAGCGGAACCAACGCCTGGGATAGCGGTGCCAAGACTCGGGGAGAGATCTTGGAAAATGGCGGGCTGCGTTATACCATTGAAAGCGAGGCAGAATTTCGTATTGGACTTTTAAAAAACTCTAGCGCAGATGTGGGATGGAATGTCTTTGATTATGGAATCGAACATTCCGTAATCCCGGGTCCAGGAGGTGGTACCAAGTACGTGAAGGTGATTATTGATGGGGTGTTGGATAACACAGATAGGGACGATTTTGTCCCAGGAGATGAGTTTACCATTGAGCGTATTGATGATCGTGTATCCTTTAAAAGAAATGGGAATGAGTTTTATTCTGAAAACAATCTGGACACCGCCTCTCAGGAGGTAGAGCTCACTGGAAAGGTAGGCTTATATGCAAGCGGGGCCGATGTAAAAGACATGGAACTCTTTGGCCCTACTATAGATAAGGTATTGCAGGAAGTAGATTATGCCTATAATGTACGTGGTTGGCTTACAGATATTAATGATGTGGCCTATGCAGGGCACAAATCTCCAGACCTTTTTAATTTTAGGATTCACTACAATACCTTAGAGGTAGGCACTACGGGTACAAAACTATATAACGGGAATATTTCCCAGACCATATGGAAAACAGCAAATACCAATATCAATGCTCGGGCCTATGGTTATAGTTATGACGCCATAAACCGCATCAAGGGAGCCACAAGTTACAAAGGAGCTACAAACGGGACCTTAGTTCTGGCTCCGGGGCATGACCTGTCTAATATAGCTTATGACAAAAATGGAAACCTTACCACACTAGATAGACGTGGTAATAATGATACAGGAAGCAGTTATGATTGGTGGGACAAACTTGTGTATACATACAATGGAAATCAATTACAAGGAGTGGTTGATAATAGTACTGGCACGTTAACCGATAAAGGCTTTAAGGATGACACGGCGGGTAGTAATGCAGACTTCAGTTATGATGCCAATGGCAATATGACAATAGATAATAATAAAGGGATTACCAGTATGACCTATAATCACTTAAACCTCCCCACCAGTGTAATCTTTGGTACAACTGGCCAGATTGATTATATTTATGACGCTACAGGGATGAAACAAAAGAAAGTGGTTACAGAAAATGGCAATACAAATACAACAATCTATGCAGGTGGTTTTATGTATTTAAATAATGAGATGGAATTTTTTCCACATGCCGAGGGCTATGTCGAACCCGTAGCTCAGACTTCAGGATCTGTAAAAGGATCTTCGGGAGGTGTTACCACCTACTCAAGTTTTAAGTATGTATTTCAGTATAAAGACCACTTGGGTAACGTACGGCTCTCTTATGCAGACAACGATCTTAATGGAAGTATTAGTACTTCAGAGATTATAGAAGAAAGTAACTATTATCCATTTGGCTTAAAACAAAAGGGGTATAATAACACAATTTCTGGCGGAAATGACCTTGCTCAGAAATGGAAATACAATGGTATTGAGTATAATCAAGACCTGAGCCTTAATCTGTATGAGATGGCTTTTAGAAGCTATGACCCAGCAATAGGAAGATTTAACGGGATTGACCCCGTTACGCATTATTCAATGGGAACGTCAGTTGCTTTTGACAATAATCCTGTTTTCTGGGCCGACCCAAGTGGAGCTAATTCTAGTACAGGACCCTTGGCATTAAGACAGTATAATAAGACAGGAAATGCGGATGCTTTAGGAACGGGATTATTTGCATCTGGAACCTTTGATTTTATGAAGCCGAAACCGTCTGGTGGTGCTCAAAGCGGTTCGAACACATCGCCTGGATCAAGTTCAAATACTACAGGAAGCCCTCCAACGGATTATAAAAGGAAATTTGGACAAATGAGATCTGAATTTAAACAGGCTAATTCTCAGGGATTATCATTAAAAGAACATGGATCTATTTTAAGTCCTGCCTCAAGAATGGTTTCTACCACAGGGATTGTTCTGGGAGCTCATGGTTTGGGTAGATTGAGCCGTGGGCTTTATAAGACTACAGGTAGAGAAATAAAGGCACTATATTATCCAAATGGACAAGTTAGATCCGCTCGGGCAGCAAGCTTTGTAACTCAAATAAAACTTGTCAGATTTCTCAGTAACTCTGCTGCTATAACTGGAATAGGAATTGACGTAATAGGCTTGGATAATTATTTAAACGACCCAACAAGTGAGTTTGCTATAAGTCCTACAAAGTTTGCATTAAATACAGGCATGACGTTATACAGCTCATTAGGAGGCCGATGGGGTTGGGGGGTATCTACCGCGTACTTTTACGCAGACTTTATGAATACGTGGGCGACGCCTCGAGTACAACGCTCAATCCAAAAAAGCTTAGAAGAGGGTCTAAGCCCTGAAGAAATGAAAAGAAGACATTCTTGTTTTGTTCCGGGAACCAAAATAATAATGCATGATGGAACAACAAGGAATATCGAAGATGTAAAGGTTGGAGATGTAATACTAAGTGTAAATATTAAAAACATGAAAGTTGGGCCAGATATAGTTGTTGATATACCGGAGGCTACTAAAAGGTATAGAATGATTGAAGCTTCTTTTGAGAATGGTACGATTAATAAGTTCTCTCCGGCTCATCCTTATTGGGTTAAGGGCAAAGGATGGAGCGTCTTTGATATTGAAGAGGCAAGGAAAGAATTGAACTTTTCGGTTGATAAACTTGAAGTTGGAGACGTAGTTCTTTTTTATGAAAATGGAAAGCTTTTAGAAACTAAAGTCAAGAGCCTTTTGGATACCAAAGAGTATGTAGAAATGTATAATTTGGAATATGTAAAAGAAAACCATACCTTTTTTGCAAATGGTATTTTGGTTCATAATAAGTTGGAATAGTTATAAATAGAGTTGTCCTAATTCATAATAAGAAATAACATTATGTATTCATACGTATATTTTAGATTGTACAAACTTGCAAAAATTACGGAACGCCAGTGGGCTGAAGGTGCACGTATGCCAGAATGGATTGCTCTTTTTTTGCTTTTTCTTTTGGTAATATTTAACTTGTTTTCGCTTTTAATTTTTCTAAGGCGCTTTCTAGAACTGAGCATACCAAGCTTGAATAAATGGATTGCTGTAGTTGTGTTTATTTTTTTCATGATCATTAATTATTTTGTTTTTATACGAAATGACCGATTTGTAAGGATAGAAAAAAAGTATGATTCAATTTCTAATAAAGAAAAAGCAATTAGGTCTATTCTTTTTTGGATATATCTTGTTATAACAATAGGAGCTATGGTTGGAATTTTGACATTATTAGACCCAAAATAATGAGCATGTTCTTATATTGATTTTAAAAACCCGCCACGGTGACTATTTAGGTAGTGCCGTGGCTTTTTTGTGGGGCATGGTTTGTTTCGTGGGTTTGTCTTTTTCTTGAGTATAGTGGTTGTTTTTTGTAAAGAATTCCTGAAGCCTTGTAGGGAATTTAAAAAAACAACTATGATTATTGAGTGAAGCGAGATAAATACCTTAGAAAAAGTTCCCTTTTCTTTGCCTTCGTTTCTTTTGGGAAGGCAAAAGAAATGAAGAAAGAGCATTGCGTTAGCGATAGTAGTGGCATCCTTTTTTGTGCATTTTTATGAGTTTCAATTGCAGAGGAACACGTATTAATAACAAAAAAGATATAACGTATAGCGCGACCACGGCGAAGCTGTGGAAACGCCCAAATCATAAAGGCCAGATTGACTATATTTATGACGCCACAGGCATAAAACTAAGAAAGACCGGTTCTAGGAGTTGTTTTTCAACTCCAAGGGCATGACATATTTTAACGCAAGAATGATAGCATTTATACTTCATATAGGAATGATTTGAAGATTAAATAAAATCGGCAAGTATAGGAAAAACCCCACAAAAGGGCTATGGTTCGAGCCCAGTAGGGGTTATGATTTTTTAATTAACTCTTTGACAATGAGAAAAATGCGGTTCGATAATGAACTAATAGGGGGAGCTAGGCTCTCAGGAATGATCACTAAGTCATAAGAATGGGGTTCTCATGCCATTTTTATTCGGAAAGAATGTACTATTCTAGTAGGCCATTTTTTACAGAAAAACACCTGATCTACAGCAGAGATGGAGTTAATATATGGCACCTCCTTGCATTTCGAGTCTTAAAAGGCGAAGTAAACTGGAAGATTTAATTGGTTCTTAGATGCATGTTTAGCGCTACTCTATGCGTTTATTGGACTATAATTTTATGAGTTACGGTGCCCTCGTTCACAAATAACTTGAGTAGATAGATACCCTGAGCAATGCCCGATACGTCTATTTGAGCTGTATTCTTTATCTCCTTTATAATTTTTCCTGAAATGTCAAAAACCTGAACTTTAGTAACATCAGCGGCATCAATATATATCAGTCCACTTGTTGGATTTGGATATATACGTACCGCATTTTTTTCAAATTCCTCTATGTTTAACAGTGGGCCTTCTACATAGACCGTCTGTATATACCCCGATTCTATCGCTCCGGGATCATATACAGCAGTTACATGAGCGAAAAAACCTTCTCCATTATTAAAAAATAAAAAATCTTCTTCACAGTTTGACCCCTGTTCCAAATTATATAGCACCTTTTCTGTTTGAAATCTATACAATTCATCTTCCCTATAAACATTATAACCAATTAACTCATCGTGAGGGGATTCTGGTTCTTCCCATTCTAATATGAAGAAATTGTTGGGCGATATATAATATTGATCCCATGTTAAGTTAACAACTGGATTAATTTGTCCAAACGACTCGACACCGATCATCAATAAAATTCCTATAAGTAGTATTTTTTTCATTCTTAGTTACATGTTATCGTTTTCATTTTGTTTTGTATTCAGTCGTAACTGAGGTTTATTTAGTAGGGAAACGATTAAAGTTAGCGAAATTTTGGCAATGTGTTATATGCGTTGTTGACAGTAGTTTCTATTTATAGTTCTTTATTAATTTGTTAGGAACGAAATAAAGATTGTTTCTTGTTCTAGAACAGGCAACATAAAATTTATTTTCTCTGGCGCGCTTTTGAAAAGCGTGACTGAAATTACGGATTTGGTCTAACAAGGTTTTGCAATAGGTTTCAAAAAAATAGAGGTGACTCCTTAAAGACGAGCACGCTTTTCAAAAGCGCGCTAGGGGGATTTAATTGTAGGGGAGCGATTAAAGTTAACCAAATTTTGGCAATGAAAACATGCTGTTATGCATGGTTAATCGAGTAATACTTTTTCTTTCCCAAATAATTGAGACAAGTCTTTTTTGTATTGTTTAGGTAACTCCTCTTCATTAATCTTTCCATTTTGGAATTGAATTTCAGATACAAGAACATTATCAATAAGCGTATGCAGTTTTATATATAATGATAGATTTGCTAGAAAATTTTTTTTAGAGGCATCCATTATCGATAATCGTAACTCCTTATGTACACTTCGAATATTCTGATTTAAATTGACCAATGCCGCTAAAGAGTGATTAGACCAATTTTTGTTTAATGTAGATCCTAGTAATATTGCACTGAAGACTTCAGGAGAATCTATATCTTCATTGAAATTTCGCCACCCTTCTGTCCTCTGATTTAGTGAATCGATTTCACCCCATCTTTCTACTATTCTATAATGCGTAATGCATCCTTTTTGACTCATTGACAAATCTGTCTGAGAAACTTGGATTAGTTTGATCAACTCCTTCTTTTCATTTTTTGCTGTATTTTTATTATCGAAATCTACTGCGAGAAAAACTCCCAAAAATGTAGCATAAATTGTAACTACAAATGAATAAACCTCATCGTTCTTTCTTATTAATTTTCTAACTTTTTTATTTTGAAAAATTAAGATTATTAACAAA
>Ga0316204_10012842_pt1 | contig 10126 bp, 10 predicted proteins | sample 6monrhotite_MG_2_FD_205661 | JGI IMG/M metagenome (GOLD analysis project Ga0316204, IMG submission 205661) | Microbial mat bacterial communities from mineral coupon in-situ incubated in ocean water Damariscotta River, Maine, United States -... | ecosystem: Environmental > Aquatic > Marine >... | reverse complement strand
ATGGCAAAGCGATCAGCATCGACCTCTGTTCAAACATAGCTGCCAGGCAACTGCGGAATGGGTACTACGCGAGATGCAGGCTGAAGTCGGCGGCTATTTTTCCAGCCTGGATGCTGACAGTGAGGGCGAAGAAGGAAAGTTTTATGCCTGGACGCGAGAAGAAGTCGCCGAGCAACTCACTGACCTTGAGTACGATCTATTTGCCCAGCACTTTGGCTTAGATCAGAAAGCTAATTTTGAGGGTAAGTGGAATCCACACACCTCTATCGACACCCAAAATCTGGCTAAAACAAATAAATTGCTGTTAAGCGAAGTCGAAAAGCACCTTGAGAGTGCGCGAGTAAAACTCTTTAAAGCACGTGAAATGCGCATCCGCCCGGAAAGAGATGAAAAAATTCTCACCAGCTGGAATGCCCTGATGATTAAGGGTATGGCTCGCGCTGGACGCATATTCGATCAATCCAAATGGATCGATTCTGCTGAAAAGGCACTCGATTATCTCTATAGCAGGCACTGGGTTGACGGACGCCTGCTCGCTACCAGTAAAGATGGCAAAGCACACCTTAATGCCTATTTAGATGACTATGCCTATCTAATTGATGCTCTTCTGGAATTACTACAGTGTCGCTGGCGCAATCAAGATCTCAACTTTGCCTGTGAACTCGCCGATGTCTTACTTAATCACTTTGAAGATAAAACCAATGGGGGCTTTTACTTCACAGCAGATGATCACGAACAACTGATCCAAAGGATCAAGCCACTCAGCGATGATGCCATACCCTCAGGCAACGGTATTGCAGCCTATGCCTTGAACCGCCTCGGCTTTCTGCTGGGAGAAACACGTTATATCGATGCTGCCGAACGTGCACTCAAGGCCAGCTGGGGAGCCATAAGTCACATGCCCTATGCCCACCCCGGGCTACTGATCGCACTGCAGGAATCACTCGATCTGCCGGAAACACTGGTCATTCGCGCTGACCCTGATTCACTGCATGAATGGCATAGCCGTGCGCAAAACAAATACCACCCTTGGCGTCAGGTTTTTGCTATTTCATCACATACTGAAAACCTATCCGCCTCACTATCCCAGAAAAATTTCCCAGGCAAAAACATCGCCTACAGGTGCCAAGGGCTGCGATGTGATCCCCCTATTCTGCAAATAGATGCACTAAAGATGGAATAACCTAGGAACTAGCTCGTCTATAGAGCTATGCAAACGACAAAAAGCACATTGCTACAGAAATTTGGTCACAACCGCAAATTGCGCGCGCAGGTGTGTAATCAGCGTGAGCGACTCTACCGTATTGCCTGGTCTTGGTGCCACGACCAACACCTTGCCGATGATTTAGTTCAGGAAACGCAGGCCAAAGCGCTCGAGAAGCTTGACAGCCTCCGCGAAGAGTCTCGCCTTGCCGTATGGCTGACTCGCATCATGGCCAATATTTATCGTGATCATTTCCGCAAGAATCGTGAAGAAACCGGCTTGGAAATCGATGTTGCCATCGAAGATGAAACACCTGAATTATCAACTGATCGTATGCAACTTGTGCAACGAACTCGTGATGCCATAGCTTCACTGAGCGATGATCAGAGACAAATTATCTCTCTGGTTGATTTGGCCAGCTTCAGCTATGCCGACACAGCAAAGATCCTCGATATACCTGTCGGTACTGTTATGAGTCGTTTATCTCGCGCACGCAATAAACTGCGTGAACGCCTAGAACGCCCCATCTACCACACAAAGCAGAAAGTTGTACCTATAAGGAAACCGTCATGAGAAGGAACGACGATCTGGAACTCAACGCCTACGTTGATGGTGAACTCACCGCCGAAGAACAGGCCGAAATTCTGACAGCCATGCAGCGCAATCCCGAGCTGGCAAAAGAAGCCTGTGAGCTAAACAATCTAAAAAACCAGCTAAAACTGGCCTATGAGAACCCACCAGGGATCTCTTCATCTAGCGCCACACCAAACAAAACACCCTGGTACGCCATTGCCGCCAGTTTGGTCATGCTGGCAATGGGACTTGCGGGTGGCTTTTGGATGGGAACTCCCGCTAACCATAGCGACCGCTTTGTCATGCTTGATGCAGATGGCCGGGGACAAGCGCCTTCAACCATCGATAGCCCAGAAACCCGCATTGTTTTCCACCTAACCAGTGATCCAGAAGACGTTGCAGCCGAGGAGTTACTGGATGATATAGAGGACATGCTGAGCTCTTACAAAAAAGATGGTAATCCCCTGCGTGTTGAGATTGTTAGCCATGGCAAAGGATTATCTTTCATGCGAGAGCGCCTATCCCATCACAAAGCGCGCATTCATGAACTTGCTACGACATATAAAAACCTGACCTTCGTTGCCTGCAAAAACACCATAGATCGCCTTCAGGTCGAGCAAGGGGTTGAAATCAAGATTGTGCCTGAAGCAGAGGTGATTGATTCAGGCGTAAGTCACGTAGTCAAAAGACAAAAAGAGGGCTGGAGCTACATCAGGGTCTAAGCCCCCACAACACCACCAACAGGAAATGAGGATATAAGTATGAAAAGATTTACAACACTCGTAACAGCTCTACTAATGGGTTTTGGCCTATGGAGCACGCAGGCATTTGCGCTTAACGGCTATGCCAAACAAAAAGTGGTTTATCACGTGAACTACGATAACCCCAAAAAGCAAGCTGGCGCATTACGCAACATTCAAAATCATATCAATGCCGTCGGCGCAGAAAATCTCGACCTTAAAGTTGTTATGCATGGCCATGGCCTTTCTCTGCTACTTGAGCCAGAAGCCCTGGTTCGTGTACCAAAGTTCAAAAAGGCAAATGCAACCGAAAAAATGACCGCCAAAATTGACAACCTAAAAGGTCAAGGCGTTGATTTCTCCGTATGTGCCAACACAGTACGTGGCCGCAAAGTCAACGTGGACACCGATCTTTATAATGTAGAAAAAGGTGACATCGTACCAAGTGGTGTTGCTGAACTGGCTCATCTTCAAAGCCAGGGTTACGTTTACATTAAACCCTAATTTTACCTCCTCGGTAATTTTTTTGCCCGCCATGCGCGGGCTTTTTTATGCCTGGTAAAAATGAAAACCCGTGACCAACCATCCTGGCACCAGGTGCTGTTTGCTGAACATGCCTTAACTTGTTGCAAGGAAAAGCAAATCTCTCCGGTCTACTTGTTTATGCAAATAAACCAACTGAAATTTGAAGCCTTGCTAGAAGCTCATTACCGGCACAGGTTTATTCTGAAGAGACTGACATATATCTAGTAGTATCTCGTCAAAAGACTGCTGTTATTCATATCAACTCACACAAAGCCAATTTATGCTTTTGCATGCCGTCACAAATAAGGCATCTCTAGAAACACTCAGTACTGAGCACAACCCGAGTGAAATTCCTAAAATGCTACAAACCGGAGCTATTAGCGGCTTTTTTATCGATAATAAGCGCCCACAGCAATAAATTTCACTATGCTCCGGTCTTATTGTGCATGAATAACATGAAAGAACACTTTGACGCCCTCGTACGCGCCCTTTCACCGGAGCTCTACCGTTACGCCATGGGGATGTGCCACAACCCCGATGTCGCACAGGATCTGGTACAAGAAACCTTTATGCGTGCCTGGCGATCAAAGCAAAGCCTACGTGAAGCGAAGGCTGCGCGTGCCTGGCTTTACACCATATTGCGTAACGAACATGCCCGCTTATACGAGCGCCAACGCCCGATGGTGCAAGACCCCGCCACATTGCCAGCCGTGCCTGTAAAAGGTTACGACACAAGCACAGAGGCCTTTTCGCTACGCCGCGCTCTAGACCAGCTTGAACCCAGCTATCGAGAGCCCTTGCTCTTGCAAGTGATTGGCGGCTTTAGCTGTAAAGAAATTGGCGACATGCTCTCGCTCAAACCCAACACTGTGTTAACGCGACTATTTCGTGCACGCAAAGCGCTGCGCGCAAAACTCGAAGATGTAAACGAGTTGCAGGAGAACCATCATGAACTGTCTTGAATTTCGCCGTCGTCTGCTAGAAGATCCTTACGACACTGATATTGCACTCGCGCAACACGAAGATCACTGCGATCAATGCGCGCCTTATGCTCGCCAGATACGTGCACAAGAGACCCAGCTACGCGCCATGTTAAACGACATATCACCCCCTCCTGAGCTTGCCGAAAATATTCGTCTAGAAGCCAGCTTTGAACAGCAGGGTCGCTCGCGTCGTCAAGTCTGGTATGCCGCAGCGGCCAGCGTCTTGCTCATTATAGGTGCAACCACCGCCTCTCTCGTTACCGAAACATGGGAACGTGGCAACATGGCGCTGGCACAGAGTGTCCTCAATCACATTGATGACGAAGCTCACCACCTACGCAGTGCAGGACCTACCGCACCACAGCGTGTTGCCAATGTGTTTGAACGTTTTGGCGCCACTGTCACGGGTAATCTAGGGCAGGTGAATTTTGCTGCAGAATGTCTTATGCGTAAGAGCAATGGCGTGCACCTGGTTGTCCCCGGCAAACTTGGCCCAGTTACCGTATTTTATATTCCCGGTGAATACTCAGACACAGTCATTAATATTAATTCAAGTCGATTCCATGGCGTAATCACCCCTACCAGCTGGGGTAGCGTCGCCGTTGTAGGCGAGCAGGGAGAAACCCTGGATGCTATGGCCAGACAGATGGCTAACGCGGTGCAATGGGCAACGATTTAAGGTGAATCATCGAAGGAAAATTCTTAGGTCCCTCGCAGAAAAACATTCAAGCCCCGTCGTAATCTGTCACCTCGTCGCGACGGGGGTTGCGCAGTAACAAGATTGTTGAGCGACAATGTCGACAGCGAAAAAACTGGCTACGAGAGAAAAAACGCATCCAAAAACTACGGTGGTAGCGCATAAAGTCATTACCACCGCAGGTATGACATACCTTTTTACGTGTGAGTCGAGTCAAGACCGTATATTCCCCTGGCTACTTCTGGATTTATTCAGACAGGCACCAACTAGTCTACAACTCATAGACTTGAGCCAAAGACATTTTTGTAGCGCGCATCAAATTCTTCACGCGTGAAACTGTGGTTCTGTGGCCCCTGGCTCTCCATCTTGAAGGCACCCATCAAAGAAGCAATCTGGCCCGTAGTTTGCCAATCAAGATCATTCAGCAAGCCGTATAGCAAACCTCCGCGATAGGCATCACCGCAGCCCGTTGGATCGACCAACTCGGAAACTGGAACAACAGGAATATCCAAACATTCACCATTGGCGTAGATATATGAGCCTTCTCCACCACGTGTCACGATCACGGCTTTTACCTGATCAGCCAGCTGCTGCATGGATTTTCCAGTACGCTCTTCCATTAGCTTGGCTTCATAATCATTAAATGCCAGCCAGGTTGCCTGTTCGGCAAATTTATTTAGATCATCACCATCAAACATCGGCATACCCTGGCCAGGGTCAAACATGAAAGGCACCCCGGCATCGACGAACTGCTGAGCATGATCAATCATTCCCTGACGGCCATCAGGTGAAACAATTCCTAGGCTAACCCCAGAGTGATCACTCACTTTATTAAGGTGGGCATGATTCATTGCGCCAGGGTGAAAAGCCGTAATCTGATTGTCATCCTGATCTGTCGTAATAAAGGCCTGCGCAGTAAATTCTTCGGCTATTTCACGGATACCCACACGAGAAACACCTTTCATATCCATCCATGCTGCGTAGGGAGCGAAATCAGCACCGACCGTCGCCATCGGCAGTCCTTCTCCACCGAGCAAATTCAAATTGTAGGCAATATTACCTGCACAACCGCCGAAATTACGACGCATCTCTGGTACCAAAAATGAAACATTCAGGATGTGTACCTGATCCGGCAGGATGTGATTTTTAAACTGGTCCTGAAACACCATGATGGTATCAAAGGCCATAGAGCCGGTAATAAGTGCAGACATAGGTTTTCCTAATCAAATTGGTTATGGAGAGGGATGTATTCAGGCTATCGTGAATTAAAGGGAAAATTCGTCTCTGTGAATTTTACACCAAACAGTTCAAAACCAGCAGACGCCTAGTGCATCACCAAGTAGACGATGTTACCTTATGCAGCAACCGTATGCCGCACTACCTTGGTAATTGTGGCGCGATAATAATGACGCCACAAGGCGCACTTAACAATCGACCCTTTAAGGAGTGAGAAACACGATGAAAATCAAACAAATTTTGCTCGCAGCCACCGCTACAGCATTACTTTCTACCAGTGCTTTTGCATCAAGCCAGGCTGATTACGACAGTGCGGTTGCGGCCGCAACCGCTGAGTTAAAGGCCGCCAATAAAGCGGGTAATGAATGGCGTGATAGCGGCAAGCTGCTGAAAAAAGCTGCTGCTGCAGCAAAGAAAGGCGACTTAGCTAAAGCCACCAAACTGGCCAAAGCGGCCCAGTTCCAGGGTAAGATTGCACAACAGCAAGCTGCCGAACAGGCCCAGGCAGGCAACCCAGCCTATCTCTACGACTAAAATTTAAGCATTCACCAGATAAAAAAACCGCGAGTAGCGCGGTTTTTTTGTATCTGGTGAATACGTCTGACTGAGCCATACTCGCCTCAGGTCTCTGACGACTTCTACAAATAGCGCGGAAGCAGGATCAACGCCCAAACCAGCCCCGCAATTGTGATGGCTAAAAACACTGCGGCCGAGCCAATGTCCTTGGCACGCCCGGATAATTCATGCTGTTCATCACCAAAACGGTCAATTGCAGCCTCTATAGCCGAGTTAATCAGCTCAATCACCAACACCATCAACCAGGAAGCGATCATTACGGCCTGCTCAAGTCCCGTTTCTCCCAGCCACCAGGCCAAGGGAATCAACAGCACAGATAGGGCTACCTCCTGACGAAAGGCTGCTTCATAGGTAAAGCACTGTCGAAAACCCTGCATCGAATAGCCAAAGGCCTTAACAATACGCTCTATGCCACTAGTTTCATTGAAGACAGACAAATCTCTATCCTAATTTTCAGGGTTCCAGCGCAAATCCAGCTCGCGTGCCGCACGCACGTCATCGAGTCGGCGCACCGGCAAAGTATGAGGCGCAGACTTTACCGTATCTGGCTCATTCTCAGCCTCTTTTTGTATCGCTACCATGGCATCAACAAAGCCATCCAGTGCATCGGTTGCCTCACTTTCGGTTGGCTCAATCAGAAAACATTCTGGTACCAGTAACGGAAAATAAGTTGTTGGCGCATGAAAACCATAGTCGAGTAAACGCTTGGCAAAATCCATGGCATTGACCTTCAACTCTTTCGCCTGAGGTTTCAGGGTGACAATAAACTCATGTGTTGCCCGTCGTTCAGGATAGGCCAGCTCAAAACCAGCATCACGCAGGCGTGCAGCCATATAGTTGGCGTTCAGGGTGGCATACTCCGAGGCACGCACCATCCCTTCACCACCAAGCAAGCGGGCATAGACATAGGCGCGTATCAAGACGCCCGCATTTCCAGCAAAGCCCATCAGCTTACCAATCGATTGCGGACGCTCTTTCTCGGTCAGCCAGTAATAATCACCATGGCCATCTTTGGCCACCATAGGGATGGGCAGGAATGGCTTGAGACGCTCGGATACGCCCACAGGGCCAGCACCTGGGCCGCCACCACCATGTGGCGTAGAGAAGGTCTTGTGCAGATTCATATGAATCACATCAAATCCCATATCACCCGGGCGCGCCTTACCCATGATCGCATTCAGGTTGGCACCATCGTAGTACAGCAGGCCACCCACATCGTGTACCAGGCCAGCAATCTCTTTGATACTACGTTCAAACACGCCAACGGTTGAGGGATTGGTCAGCATGATGCCCGCAGTTTGCGGACCAAGAACTGCCTTAAGCGCATCCACATCGATATCACCATCCGATTTGGTTGGAATCTCTTTTACCTTGTAACCACACATCACAGCGGTTGCCGGGTTGGTACCATGCGCCGCATCCGGCACTATGATTTCACAACGTTCGGTATCGTTATTCGCATCATGATAGGCACGGATCATCGCAACACCTGCGAACTCGCCCTGGGCTCCTGCCGCAGGTACAAGAGAAACCTCTTTCATGCCAGTGATCTCTTTGAGCATTTCCTGTAGCTCAAACATGCAGCTCATATAACCCTGGCTATGCGACTCAGGTGCATGCGGGTGACGCGCCAACATGCCAGGCAACATGGCCAGACTGTTACAGGCACGCGGGTTATATTTCATGGTGCATGAACCCAGTGGATAAAACTCGGTATCAATCGAGAAATTTTTCTGTGAAAGACGGGTGTAATGGCGTACTGCCTGCATCTCTGATACTTCGGGCAGGGCTGCCACTCCATCACGCTGAAATTCTGCGGGTATACCGCTCAGCTCAGGACGCGTCTTGGGTGCCTGTGCAAAGGCGCGGCGACCGGCTTTGGACTGTTCGTAAATTAACATAACAATTTCTCGTTAGCTTAAACCGGGGCTTCAGGCCAGTGCAGCGATTGCAGCATCCATATCGGGTTCGCTGGCAATTTCAGGCACCTGCTGGGTATAGAGCACCTTATTGTCTTCATCCAGAACCACAACGGCACGTGCACAGAGACCTTCAAGCGGACCATCTGTAATCAAAACACCATAATCTTTAGCAAACTTTTTTGAACGTATGAGTGACAAGGTGGTAACACCTGTAGATGCCGCTTCGCAGGTGCGCCCCTGCGCAAAAGGCAGGTCTGCCGAAATGGCCAGGACTACAACATCATCACGGTCTGCCATTTTGTCGTAAAAATCTTTACTGCTATCAATACAGATACCAGTATCCAGGCTCACAACAATGTTGAGAATTTTTTTCTTACCCGCGTAATCGGCCAATGTCTTGTCGCTCATGTCAGCGGCAACCAGCTTGAAATCGGGCGCAACGCTGCCCACTGCCGGCAGTTCGCCATTGGTATTGATTGGATTTCCTTCAAGGGTTATCTGTGCCATTTTTATCTCCTTAATCAAACTTGGGGCCGACCGGACAGGTGGCCTGGGTTTGTGCATTGATAATGCGTGTCAGTTTATCGGTGTACTGAAGAATCTCATCGGCCGTACGTAGCTCAGTTGCACAGACCAGGAGTGCGTTATTACCCAGTTCCGGGTAATCATCACTCAAGTCATAGCCTCCCAGAATATTGTGTGATGCCAGGGCTCGCAGCGCCTCTTTGCTCGACATGGGCAAGTGTAAAACTCGCTCATGGAAGGCCGGGGAATCGAAGGTCTCCCCAATATTACCAATAGCCTTCAATGATTCGACCAGTGCGTTGGTATTGCTATGACAGCTGGCCGCCGCACGTGCCAGACCTTCACCACCCAGCAGAGACATGTGGATAGTTGCCGCGGTAACCAGCAGGCCCTGGTTGGTACAGATATTTGAAGTCGCTTTAGAACGACGAATATGCTGTTCACGTGCCTGCAAGGTCAGGCTGTAACCCGGCTTGCCATCCAGATCGACTGTCTTGCCAATAATCCGGCCAGGCATCTGACGAACCAGAGCCTGGGTACAACACATAAAGCCAAAGTAAGGCCCGCCTGAGGAGAGTGGCGCCCCCAGAGGCTGACCTTCTCCCACAACGATATCGGCGCCTTTCTCACCCCATTGACCGGGCGGCTTGATGACTGACATCACAAGAGGATTGACCACGCCGATGGCCAGCATGCCATTGGCATGTGCCCAGTCCGTCAGGGCATCGCTTTGCTCCATCACGCCGAAGAAATTCGGTTGTGGAATCACCAGGGCTGCAAAGTCTTCACCGGCATACTCTTCCAGTGCCTTTTGATCGACACAGCCTCTCTGTATATCGAAGGGCACCTCAATCAGTTCAATATTTTGATTCTTGACGATGGTATGCGCCACCTTGCGGTAAGCGGGATTCAGCGTACGCGGTACCAGAACGCGTTTTGATTTTGACTTTCGATTACCCCGTACCGCCATCAATACCGCTTCGGCCAGACCAGAAGCACCGTCATACAAGGAGGCGTTGGAAACATCCATTGCCATCAGTGCAGTCATCATCGATTGGTATTCATACAACAGCTGTAGCGTACCCTGACTGGCCTCTGCCTGATAAGGCGTATAGGCACTGTAATATTCACCACGCGTGGTGATC
>Ga0316204_10012840_pt1 | contig 10127 bp, 6 predicted proteins | sample 6monrhotite_MG_2_FD_205661 | JGI IMG/M metagenome (GOLD analysis project Ga0316204, IMG submission 205661) | Microbial mat bacterial communities from mineral coupon in-situ incubated in ocean water Damariscotta River, Maine, United States -... | ecosystem: Environmental > Aquatic > Marine >... | reverse complement strand
GTGTCCCGCTGCGAACGGATTGCTAAAAAAGCGATCAGTTTCGATTCCGAAGCCGAATCCGCGAGTTATGTCCGGAATCGACTAAGAAAACTTGTACCCGAGGTGTTCGACGGGCGTCCCGTCGGCTAAATCAATTTCGCGTGGCCCCCCGCAGAGCATTTGTTGCTGGTAATAACCAATCGCAAATCAGGCGGAGCCCGGTGATCGATCCTCGGCAAAAAACAACGACGCAGCCGTCGGCATGAACTCATCCAGAGATCATACGACAGGCCGCCAAGTGATCTCGGCTCCCTCGCGTGCCCCTTGCGACAGATCTCTCCGATCTCCTCCGCAGCGCACCGAGCCAAGCGTGTGCCCATGCAAATGGAACACCCGCGCACCGAGATGATGATGTCGGCTGCTGCCACACTTCAGTGAGCATCGAGTGCACATGCACCGCGCAACTTTCACAAACATACAGAACTCGCACAACGGCGCTCATGCGCTCGTGCAGCTATGTATTTGCGCACCGTGACAGGCTCACTGACCATTAAGGTCAGCAAACATGACAGACACACAAGACAACCCAGAAAACAACACCAACCCAACCAACGAATCCGAGCCAGCTCCTAAAACAACCAAGAAGACGACCAAGAAGAAAACAACAAAGAAGGCTGCTTCAAAGAAGACTACTAAGAAGAAGACATCCAAGCGGGCTGCCAAGAAAACAGCCAAGAAAACTTCTCGCGCAGAGGTTGAAGCAGAGCCCAAAGCTCAAGAGCACGATGCCCCCATTGCAGAGCCCGTCATCGAAGAGGCGGCGAAGCCCCATGAGCCCGAAGAAGCTGAAATCGCCGACGTGCGAGATGATTATTCAGAGCCAGAGCCAGAGCCAGAGCCAGAAGCAGATTCGGACACAGATTCTGATGCGCAAGATGAAGAGCGTTCGCCTACTCGCCGATCCCGATCGAAGAAGACTACAAAGAAAACCACTACAAAGAAGACAGTAAAGAAAACCACCAAGAAAATAGCTTCAACAAGGTCCAAGCCCGACAAGCCCGCACCACAAGCCGAGATGATCATCAACTATGTCCCCGGCGAAGAGTGCCGAATCGCGATGCTCGAAGATGGAAAACTCGAAGAGCTGATGGTCGAACCCACCGACCGCGTCTCGCGCGTTGGCAACATCTATGTTGGCAAGGTGATGAACATCGAGCCCTCGATCCAGGCGGTCTTTGTTGACTTTGGCAGCGAAGAAAACGGGTTCTTGCACATCTCAGACCTGCATCCCCAGTATTTCGCCTCTGGCGACGACAAAACTGAGCGAGTTGGCAAGAAGACCCCACGAAAGAGCCGCCCGCCGATTCAGGACTGTATCAAGCGTGGGCAAGAGATCACCGTCCAGATCCTCAAAGAGGGCGTGGGCACCAAGGGACCGACACTCACAAGCTACCTCTCAATCCCGGGTCGCTTCCTCGTCATGATGCCGGGGATGGACAAGGTCGGCGTCTCACGAAAAGAAGAAGACGAAGACAAGCGTAAAGCCGCCAAACAGATCTTGTCACAGCTTGATCTCCCCGATGGATTCGGATTCATCCTCCGCACCGCGGGGTTCGATCGCAACAAGGCCGAGCTCAAACGCGACCTGTCATATCTCGGGCGATTGTGGAAAGACATGGAAACCCGCCGCAAGGGTGGCAACAAGCCACGCTTGCTCTACACCGAGTCGGACCTGCTCGTCCGTTCGATCCGTGACCTGCTCACCAGCGAGGTCTCTCGCGTGGTGATCGATTCCGAGCCGGCGCTCAGACGCGTCGCCAGGTTTATTAAAATCGCCGCCCCGCGATCGGGCGCTAAGCTCTCGCACTACACCGGCACCAAACCAATCTTCCACGCCTTCGGAATCGAGCATCAGATAAATGAAATCCATGCCCGCGAAGTCATGCTCCCCTCGGGCGGACGACTTGTGATCGACCAGACCGAAGCGTTGGTTGCCATTGATGTCAACTCAGGCAAATCACGCGCTGCACGCGACGCCGAGACAAACGCGTTTAAGACCAATATGGAAGCCGTAGACGCCATCTGCCGCCAGCTTCGTCTGAGAGATCTCGGCGGGCTTGTCGTTAACGACATGATCGATATGAGATTCCACTCGCACCGCAAAGAAGTCGAGGCCCGCTTCAACGAACGCCTAAAGCGCGACCGCGCCAAGTCGAGCACCGCGCCTATCTCACCCTTTGGACTCCTCGAGATGACCCGCCAACGAATGCGCGGCTCGATGGAATCCCAGCACTTTGCCGATTGCCCGATGTGCCACGGACGCGGGCTCGTTAAACGCCCTGATTCTGTTGCCTCGACCGCCCTGCGTGATCTTGCAGCACTGCTCGATCACGAAAAAGTCTTCCGTGCAGAGCTGGTTGTAAACCCGCGCGTTGCAAGCGCCCTGCTCTCGACCCGTAGATCAAGCCTGACTCGGATCGAGCTGGTTTCGGGCAAGACACTCGATGTCCGCGTGTCCGAATCTCTGCCGATCGATCGAGTCTCGTTCTACGCATATGAAGAATCGGGCGCGGACATTTCAATCGAAAAACTGAAACCCGCCAAAGGCAAGAAGGCCGAACCGAGCGTGGTCGAATGGCGAGACGAGAACTCACCCGATGGCTCTTGGGCGATGGACCCCCTTGACGAGATTGACGAAACCACTGTCCAGAAACTTGCGGAAGAAATCGCTCGCAAGGCGGATCAGGCCGAGCATGTTGAGCTCCCTGTAGAGGGAGATATCGACGCCGACGGCGAACCATTCAAGAAGAAACGCCGACGCCGTCGCGGCGGGCGTGGCAAAGGCCGATCAGAAGAGGTGGCCGATTCAAATGATTCGAGTGATTCTTCGGGATCAAGCGAGCGCCAAGATTCCGATGATGCCGCCCAACGCGATACCGATCAGTCAGCGGATAGCGAACCAATCGAACTCGATGAGAACGGCGAGCCGATCAAGAAGAAGCGTCGCCGTCGTCGTCGCCGTGGGCGCGGCCGATCATCCGAAGGTGATAACGGACAAAGTTCAGAAGCTGATCATGATTCCTCCCCAAAGAGCGACTCCTCGCTTGCGGCCGAAGAGTCAGCAGACGCCACCCCAGAATCTTCAGCAGATCAAGGGTCTGAAGATTCATCCACCGAGCCTAAGCCGCGTCCGCGCCGCCGCCCGCGCCGTCGACCAACTCGAGACGGGCAAGCAGGCGGAACGAGCAACAACGATGCACCCGAGCAGGCAGAATCAGAATCAGCATCGGACAAACCCGAAACCGACCGCGTCACCGAGCCCAAGCCTCAGGCAAAGACCCGCAGACGATCCCGCTCCAAGAAACCAGTAGCTGAAAACTCAGAAGCGGGTTCAACAACGGAAACCAGTAGCCGCAGCTCATCGCGCAAGTCTTCTGCATCCAAGCCGACCGCCAAGCCCGCAGCCAAATCTACACAAGAGTCTGAGAAGCCAAAGCCCAAGCGGGGCCTCTACTCCAACTCACGCCGAGTTTTATCTGCAAGCGAGCTCGCGAAGCTTGGCTTAGAATAAATCGTGAATCTGCACCCGGTAAATATTGACTGAGCGAAAGGAAACCGAGTGAACGCGCACACGGACAGTTCGTCTCAAGATCGATCCGAGGCTCGGCGCGTGCTCGTGTTGGGATCCACAGGTTCCATCGGCGTGCAGACACTCGATGTCATCGACCACCTCAATCGACTTCACGGAGCTGATCCCGCTGCGCCGAGTTATGAAATCGTGGGACTTGCCGCGGGGTCGAACAGCGAAAAGCTCTTTGAACAAGCTAAAAAACGAGGCGTGCGAAACCTCGCTCTGATGGAATCCGTAAGCGAGCTCAATCAAGCAGGATTGAACCTCCGCATCGGTCAAAGCGCCGCTCGCAGACTCGTCGAGGAGGTGCCTTGCGATCTAGTCGTTGGAGCAATCGTCGGCATCGCAGGTCTCGATGCCGTCTTGCGAGCGATAGAGCTAGGAATCGATGTTGCCCTGGCCAACAAAGAAACTCTTGTAGCCGCCGGCTCGCTTGTTGTTGAAGCCGCAAGAAAATCTGGGGCATCGTTATTGCCGGTTGATTCTGAGCATTCAGGGATCTGGCAATGCCTTCGCTCGATGGCCCACCCAAGCTATTGCCCGCCGTTGCCCGCGCCTCCCGGTGTTGAACGCGTCGTGCTTACCGCTTCCGGCGGGGCTTTTCGTGATCAATCCCGCTGCCAGATCGAACGCGCAAGTGTCAAGGACGCGCTCAATCACCCAAACTGGTCGATGGGCGCCAAGGTCACGATCGACAGCGCAACCCTGATGAACAAAGCCCTCGAACTCATCGAAGCCCACTGGCTATTCGGGCTCGATGCCGATCACCTCGGGGCGGTCATCCATCCGCAATCAATTGTTCACGCACTCGTTGAATCAACTGATGGTTCCGTGATCGCTCAGTTAGGTGCGCCCGATATGAGGTTCCCTATCCAGCATGCCATCAGCTGGCCAAACCGAACCCGCGCCTGCGCACCCAAGCTCGATGTCACCAAGCTGAGCCGATTAGATTTTCTTGAGATCGACCACTCCCGGTTCCCCGCGATCAATCTCGCGTTCGAAGCAATTAAATCCGGAGGCAACGCGGGTGCGCTTCTCAACGCCGCCAACGAGCAAGCCGTCCTCGCGTTTATGAATGGACGGTTTGAGTTTGGGAAGATCGATGAGAGCGTCGCGGCCGTTATGAATGATGTGCATATCGAGCCGATCAGCTCGATTGATGATGTGTACAACGCCGATGCAATCGCACGAGAGTACATCGATCGGCTTTGTTCTGCGCGATTGGGAAGTCAATGATGAGTCCATCACCCAAAGGCAATCGATCGCGCACTCACGCAAAGCCCAAGCCTCCCGCAATTTCTCCGCACCAACACGCCCGCGTCCGCGAGCAGCTCACAGAAATCCTCAAGCTCTTAAAAAACGGGCACCTTGATCGTGCCGGCGCGTCTATTACGCAGCTTATCCGGAAGCACCCCCAGCTCCCAGAGGTTAATCATGTGGCATCGGGGTTCTTCGCGCAGTCCGGTTCCCAAGACCAAGCGATCTACTACGCGACCCGGGCTGTTGAGATCGATCCAGAAACACCCGAGTATCAGAGCGCACTGGGCACCCTGTTTGTCCAAGCAGACAAGCACGAGCAAGCGATCAAACATCTTACTGAAGCACTCACGATCAACCCGGTGCTTCAGCAAGCGCTCAGCGCCCTCGGCATCGCCTACCTGCAGACAGGGCAGATAGAAAAATCGAAAGAAACCCTCGACAAAGGCATCGCTCATTTCCCCGATGATCACGACGCCATCATGAACCGGGCATTGCTCGAATCCGACATCGCCAACGCGCACCAGGCCGTCGAACTCATGCGGGCCGCGGTCAAGCAGTTCCCGGACAACCCCGTGCTCCACGATAGCCTGTCAATGTTTGCCTGCTACGACGACCAGCTCACGCCCGAAGAAGTCTTCGAGATCCACAAAGCCTTTGGAAGGTGTGTGCAGTCTAAGGTTCGCCCACCAAAATCTTATCCAAACTCACCTGAGCCGGCGAAACGCATCCGCATCGGGTTCATTTCCCCAGACTTCAAGCAGCACTCGATCGCGTACTTCGTGGAGCCGATCTTCGAGTATATCAATCGCGATGAGTTTGAACTCTATGTGTATTCGACAAGCTCACACAACGACGGCATGACCGACAGGCTCAAATCTCACGCAGATTCATGGCGAGACTGCCACTCTGGTATCGCAGACACACATCAGCAAATCGTGAAAGATCAACTCGACATCCTCGTCGAACTCACCGGGCACTTTGCATCGAATATGCTGCCCATCTTCGGGGCTAGGCCTACACCAATCTCAATAACCATGATCGGCTATGGAAATACCACCGGGCTCGAATCCATAGATGCTCGGGTAATTGACTCAATTACCGACCCATCGCCCTTCGCAGACAGTATCTCTACCGAACAACTGATAAGAACAGATGGGTGCTTTCTGTGCTATCGCCCGCCACAAGATGCGCCAGAGATCGAACCAAACCCAAGCCCACGCCCGTTCACCTTTGGCTCGTTCAACGACCTCCGGAAGATGTCTCCTTCAGCACTTCGTGCATGGGCTCAGATCCTCAAAGCCAACCCTGATTCACGGCTGGTCCTCAAATCGTCCCGTCTTGGTCAACAAGAAGTGCGCGACGATATCCACGCCCGATTCGTCGCTCTTGAAATCAACCCCTCCCGCATCGATCTCCTGGGCAGAACGCCGACAACTAAAGATCACCTCAATCTCTACAACCAGATCGATTGCTCGCTCGATACCTTCCCATACACAGGCACAACGACAACCTGTGAATCACTCTGGATGGGCGTCCCGACGATCACCCTGATGGGCAAAGCACACGCCGGTCGCGTGAGCGCATCGCTGCTCACATCGATCGGGCGTGAAGACCTCATCGCAGAAGACCAACAAGCCTATATCAATCTCGCTACGCAACTCGCGGGCGAGGGAGTTCGATCCGCGAACAATCGAAACGATCTTAGAAACCAGCTCGCGAGTTCACCTCTTGTCGACGGGCCAGCATACACACGAAAGATTGAAAAAATCTATCACGCCTTATGGCAATCGTGGTGCCAAAAACAGGAGCCTAAGTAATGGGAATTGTCTGGCTCGCATCATATCCAAAGTCTGGCAACACCTGGGTCCGATTCCTGCTTTACTCCGCCATGTTCGGATCACCCAAAGGCTCGCTCGACATCGCCCGAAAAATCCCCGACATTCATCGCCCGATTCCCTTCGAGCCCTCACCCGATGGTCACCAGCTTTGCAAGACACACTTTGCCTACTCACCCAAGCATCCAAAGATCGCGGATACTGAAAAAGTAGTCCTCATCATCCGCGATCCTCGCGATGTCTTTTTCTCTGCCCTCAACTACCGGAGGCTCTCGGGGCTAACCAAAGAACAAATGTCCGATGAAACATTCGCCAAGCGCTTCATCGCAACAATGGGCGATCCAGACTTCAAATCTCTCGGCTTCGGCTCGTGGGCTTCGCACATCGACTCATGGAAACACAACAACACCTTTCCGGTCTGCACTGTAAAGTACGAAGACCTCAAGGCAGACTCTGCATCAGCGCTCAAACTCATCGGCGACTTTGTCGGCTACAACTTCGATGATCAAACCATTCAGAACGCAGTCAAAGCGAGTTCGTTCGATTCAATGCGAGCATTGGAGATCCGCGAGAAACACCAACAATCCCGCCAATCTAACGCACAGTCTCTCTTTGTTGGCGCAGACCAATCGCGAAAATCAAAGACCTACTTCATGAACACCGGTAAAACAGGCCAAACGCTCGCCTCAATCTCGCCGGCTGTTGAGCGAGCATTCAACAAAGCCTTCGCACCTGCAATGGAAGCGCACGGCTACACGCTCTAGCGGATTACGCCTCATATCCCAATAATGCACACGCCCGCTGATAATCACTGTTGCTGCGGAACGCCTCGAGCAACTCGTCGTCGATCGCTTTGCGAGGGAAGGACTGGATCTCCTTCTTCATCGAACCTCGACCTAATGCCGGGACAGTATCGCCTGTTATCGTTGTGTAGCGGTACCATTTGCTAGGATAATCTGGATCGAACGGCAACTCTAAATCATCACAGATCGAACGCAAGACCGAGCCGGGGTCTTTCGTAAAATCTTCATACCGATAGAACCCATGCTCGCTTGCATACTCGCTCATCCGCATGCACCCATAGAGATACTTTTCGAATTCAAGCTTCTCAGAAACCACAGCCAGACCAAGCAGCGAAAGATACTGGTCTATCGGATGTCGAACCGTCACGACCGATTTGATATCGTACGCCATTGAGAGCGCATCGCCTAGAGCAAAGCCAAACGCTGGCTTGGTGTAGGGCACGCCAATGTAATCAAGGTGCGACCAATCCCTAAGTACCAAGTGATCTCCCCGCCCGCTCGCCCGCGTCTCACAGATGGAAACAAACTGGAGCACGCTCGGGGGCCTCGTTTTCCATCGTGCGATGTCGTTCTTATTGATCAAACCGAACCATTGTTGGGCCTGCCTCATCGGAGCTGTTGTGATCAGATTTCCCGGATGAATTTCAGAGATCAGCGCCACCTTGTCCATACACCCGATGCACTTGCCAAAGAGTGTCCCCCCCGACCGGGCAAGGCTACGGATAACTCGAATCACAGGCTTGCGCGACATCAAGGATTCACAACTTCTTGGTGTGACCGCATCCAGTCCCACTGACGTTCGACCCCTTCACGGATCGAAGTTGTTGGCAGGTAGCCAAGTTCTCGACCCGATCGTTCAAGATCCGCCCAGGTCCGCTCAACATCGCCCGGCTGCATCCCTATCTCGTTTATATCAGGTTCTTGCCCCACAACTTGTCCGATCGTGCTGATTAACTCATTGAGCGTCGTTGGATGATCTCCCCCGAGATTCCAAATCCGGAAACCATGCTCATCGATACATTGATACGAACGAATAACCCCCGCAACGATGTCATCAATAAAAGTGTAATCTCGGCTCGTGGTCCCGTCGCCAAACTTGTTAATCGCTTCGCCCCGGCTCACCTTGTCGAGAAACAAACTAATCGCAAGGTCTGGGCGCTGACGCGGACCGAAGACTGTAAAGAACCTGAGCATGGCTACAGGCAGCTCGGTGAGATGATGATGAGCATGACCAGCAAGCTCGCAGCTCACCTTCGTCGCGGCATAAGGTGAGATCGGGTGGTTTACCTCGTCCGATTCACTAAACGGCACCTTCTTGTTATTCCCATAAACAGAACTCGACGAAGCACACACAGCCCGCTTGCACCCGGTCTGCGTCGCGGCGCTGAGCACGGACTGAGTCCCGAGCACATTAGCTCGCACATACCCGCAAGGATCAGAGATACTCGGGCGGACTCCCGCCTTGGCTGCAAGATGAATCACGCCTGTAGCGTCGATCGAACCTAGCGCTTCAACGAGCTCGTCGGTTTCACAGATATCAAGCTCGCGGAACGAATACCGCTGATGCTCATCACTGTTTTTAACAATCCCGATGTTGTAGTCTTTGCGAGCTCGCGAATAAAACGGATCGAAGTTATCAACCCCGATGACCCGTGCTCCATGCGCAAGAAGCGACTGGCATAGGTGCGACCCAATAAACCCGGCAGCTCCGGTGACAAGTATGCGTTCGTTGCTCAGCATCAAAGTAATCCGTTCAAGAAAACAATAAAGAATCAGCAGATGATATTGATCACCAACTCCAATCGTCTCTCTACGAACGAAGAGATTGAACTCTTGTAAAGATTCAATAAAAAAAGCAGGGCGCCATGTGTCCACGGCGCCCCGCTGGAGGAGAGAGAGATCTGGATAATAATGTACTTACAAACAGATACTCAAGTGTATAGATTGCTTACATACAGGAAAAGTTTACCTATTTTAAAGCAAAACCAAGCTTGTAAATATTTTGTTAGCATATAATTCTGCGCTGGGATTGTGGATATTGATCTTGGCCAACTTCCTTTTTCACGATACAGTACATGCCCGTCAGCGAGTAGCATCGGTTGGTATCGCCCGAGCAAGGGCACCGTGCGACAACGATGAACAGGCACAATGGAACAGTTTGCAGTCCGGCGATCAATCGAACATTGGTCATTCACGCCGAACAGAGCACTGAGAAATCATGGACGAACCCGATCGATCTTCCAGGCCTCCAACGGAGGCCGACGACCAACCCCCGCCTACCACTGCACCTTCGATAATAGTCGAAGTTCTCGATGCACTCGCTTTGCTCGATCAGAGCACATCGTGCAAACTCACCGATCTTGCATCACGCGCATTGTCATACCTGCCCAACAACGGCCAAGTTCGTGTGAAAATTGTTGACGATCAAAGAATGAGCGATGCACACGAGCAGTTCTCAGGAATCACGGGCACGACAGATGTCCTCACCTTCGATCTCGCCCAACCCACAGACTCCTTCGACGAAAAAACGCTCGATACAGATCTCACAATCTGCTTCGACGAAGCAAGCAGACAGGCCACCCGCCACGGGCATCCTGTCGAGCGTGAACTCCTCCTTTA
>Ga0316204_10012839_pt1 | contig 10127 bp, 7 predicted proteins | sample 6monrhotite_MG_2_FD_205661 | JGI IMG/M metagenome (GOLD analysis project Ga0316204, IMG submission 205661) | Microbial mat bacterial communities from mineral coupon in-situ incubated in ocean water Damariscotta River, Maine, United States -... | ecosystem: Environmental > Aquatic > Marine >... | reverse complement strand
GTCTTCCGGAATCGACCGGTTTGGCGATGAAGTCTTCGCTGCCGGTACGCGCTGCGCGCATATGGTTGATAATTTCGTCATGTGCCGTCAGGTACAATATGGGTACTTGCAAATAGGCATCACCCATTTGGCGAATAACGGACGCCAGTTCAAAACCATCGCAACCCGGCATTTCAATATCCAGAACGATAACATCCGGGCCAAAGCGAACCATTTCTTCGCTCGCCTTCATCGCATCATTCACGGCACATACGATCAATCCCGCTTCTTCCAGCACGACCTTGCAGAAACTTGTCAAATCCTGGTCATCATCGACGATCAGGACGCGGAATGCGGGTTTTTCTCTTTCTTCAATCAGACGTGTAAGTGTTTCGACCAGTTCATTAATGTCGATAGGTTTGACGATATAGCCGTCACTCCCTCCCCGGATTGCCTCCAGCCTTGCCGAAAAATCCTCGCGCCCGGAAACAAAAATGACGGGACAGGTAAGGCCTTGACCTTGTCGCAAACGATTGATCATGGCCAAACCGGCATCGCGGTCGCCGGGAAACATGATGTCCATGATCACGGCATCAGGCTGCATTTCATTGATCGCCGTTTCCAGCTCAGAGGGATGCGTCAGGACCCGGATCGAATAACCGTAATTGGTCAGGAGCTGTTCCAGCATCGCGGATTGTTCAATATCGTCATCGACCAGGATCAGGTTCTTCGTTCCCGGGTTTGATGCCGTTTCAACCATGGAGTCAGGAACGTGAATGGTGGGTTGTCGTTGGCTCATGGCGGCGTTAGCGCTGGATTCAGATTGTTCTCGCATCAGCGCGATCAACTCGCCAATCTGGTTCAGTTCCTGCGCCGGGAGCGCATCAGAATTTTCCCCGAGCGCCTGACAGGTCAGCTCAAGATTGCGGGCGGTGTGACCAAGATTAGCAAAGCCGTAGGTGCCGGCCGATCCGGCCAATTTATGAGCCAGCGCCTGAACAGCGTGCAGGGCATCGGCGTTGGCGTCGCCATCGGCAGCATCCCAAAGGGGTGCCGCCGCCTCTTCCATTTCCCGCACTTTATCCGTTAGTTTGGATAAAAAAGCTGCAGTCATGGCGGTCAGCTTGCTTTGTATGTCTGTCGCCATCGAGGTTCTCTTGATTACCTTGGTATGCTTCTCGAAAACCTAGAGCCAATCCAACCTATGGTCAATCATAGGGATCAGCAGCATCGCGCAAACCGTCGCCCAGGAAGTTGAACGCCAACACCGTAATGACCACCGGCAACATCGGCAACATCAACCACGGATAGAGCGCCACGGCCTCTATATTCTGGGCTTCCGCTAACAACACACCCCAGCTTGTGACCGGCGGCCTGAGCCCCAGGCCCAAGAAACTAAGGGCCGTTTCACCTAAAATCATCGACGGAATGGACAGTGTCGCCGAAGCGATCAGATGGCTCATGAAGTTGGGCAACAAATGGCGACTGATAATTCGTTTTGGTTTGGCCCCCATCAAGCGCGCCGCCGTGCAATAATCTTCTTCGCGCAGCGACAACAATTTCGACCGCACCGCACGGGCCAGCCCCGGCCAGTCAAGCAGCCCAAGAATAATGGTAATGCCAAAATATACCACGATTGGCGACCAGGTTACCGGCAATGCCGCCGACAGGGCCATCCACAAGGGCAATTCCGGCAAGGACCTGAGAATTTCGATTATTCGCTGGATAACATTGTCGACCCAACCGCCGAAATAACCGGCAATGCCACCAATGCTAATGCCCAGAATAAAGCTGATGGCGATGCCGATCAGGCCTACGCTCAAGGATATTCGACCGCCATAAAGCAGTCTTGAAAGCATGTCGCGGCCCAGCCTGTCCGTTCCAAGCAAGAACATCGTACCGCCTTCTGACGGGCAAACAAGATGGAAACTGGCATCGAACAAGCCCCAGAATTCATAAGACGATCCCGAACAGAAAAAACGTAACGGCATGACTTTGTTGGGGTCATCAGAATATTCCCTTTTCAAGGTATCCATATTCAACTTGAACTTATAGCCATAGACAAAGGGCCCGACGAATTCGCCTTCGTGAAACAAATGCACGGACTGCGGTGGCGCAAAGATATATTTCGAATTGCGATCGCTCAGGCCATAGGGAGCGAAAAATTCAGCGAAGAAAACCGCCAAATAGCTGATAATGAGGACGATCCCCGCCGCAATAGCCAATTTGTGGCGCGAGAACCGCCACCACATCATTTTCCACTGCGATGCCATATAGAGCTTTTCCAGAGCCGCCGATGGCGCATCCATGGCTTCCGGGTCAAACGGTTCCTGGCTAACGAAATGTTCCAGCCGGTCGCTCATCGTACGTTCCCCCCGCCCATTCGAATACGCGGATCAAGAAGTGCGAGCAGCACATCGGAAACGAACATTCCGATGACCGTCAGCATGGCGATAAACATCAGGAATGATCCCGCAAGATACATATCCTGACTTTGCAACGACGACAGCAGCATCGGCCCGGTTGTCGGCAACGACATCACCGTCGAAACGATCACCGAACCGGATATAACCTGAGGCAACAAATTGCCGATATCGGCTATGAAAGGATTAAGCGCCATGCGCAGTGGGTACTTGACGAGTAACCGACCGGGGCGCATGCCCTTCGAACGACCGGTAACAACATATTGCTTTTGCAATTCATCAAGCAGGTTTGCCCGCAATCGCCTGATCATGCCCGCCGTGCCCGAGGTGCCGATCACGACAACAGGCACCCACAGGTGTTCCAGTACGCTGAGCATCTTGTCGATGCTCCAGGCCTGATCCATATATTTCGGGTCCATCAGGCCACCGATGGTCGTGCCGAAAACCGTGTTTGCAACATACAGCAGGATCAGCGCCAGCAGGAAATTAGGCGTTGCCAACCCCAGAAACCCCAGGAACGACAGGCCATGATCCCCCCAACTGTATTGATGCGTTGCTGAATAAACGCCAATGGGAAACGACACGGCATAAATAAACAAAATGGAAACGAAATTGAGCACCAGTGACAGGAACATACGATCGCCGACAACCTCCTTGACCGGAAGATTATGTTCGAAGGAATATCCCAGGTCCCCCTGCATCAGCCCGCCGACCCAAAAGAAGTACTGATTGACCATGGACCGGTCGAGGCCATACTGAAGCCGCAGAAATTCGATCTTTTCCGGGCTGACCCGTTCACCCTGGCTTTGCAGCTCGGTAATATAAGACGTCAGGTAATCGCCCGGTGGCAACTGGATAATAATAAAAACCAAAACGCTGATCGACGCCATCGTGACGATCATCGTGACCACACGTTTCAGCAGAAAGGAAATCATTAGTCGTCCTTGCCGTTGGATCCGCCCTCGAACCAGAACGTATCGGGTCGGTACATGCCGAAGTGGGCACCGGGTTTCCAATTATAAACGCCGCGTTCAGGAACATTGTGCAGCCGATTGCTGATCACAACCGGCTGGGGCACACTGGCGACAATGCCGATGGAAAACACCTGATCGGCATGAATGTCCAGCATCGCGCGCCATATTTCGCTGCGCTGTTCTTTCGAAACTGCTGTGCGCCAGTCCTTGTTAAGCTGCAGCAGTTTGAGGGCAAGTTCCATATCTGGCTTTTCGCCACCCTTGCCCGACGTTTCATAATAATTACCCCAATTGGCCCATTGCAGCTGTTGCTGATTTGTCGGGGCCAGTTCATCGGGGGCCCAATCAGCAGTCGGCACAGCGTTTTCAATTCCAAACCAGACAGACATTTGCGTCTCACCGGCGAAGATGCGGTTACGCAGGTTTTCGCGTTGCAATGGCTTGACGAACATCTTGACCCCGATCTTGAGCCAATCTTCCTTGATCAGTTCCAGAATATCGGTCTGTTCGCTGTCTTCACCCGCCGTTTCGACAATAATGTCCAACGTACGTCCATCGGGCAGCAGGCGTACCCCCTGATCGTTACGCTTGGTCAAGCCAAGCCCGTCGAGCAATTTTCCGGCTTTTTTCAGATCATACGTCGCCCATTTGGTTCTGTATTCTTCCGTATAAAACGGGCTGCCTTCGAGAACCGTGTTGTTTCCTTCAGACCCCAGTCCGAAATAAACCGCCTGATTGATATCCGAACGGTTGACAGCCAACGACAGGGCGCGCCTGAAATCGGCCTTGCGGAACAAGTCGCGCCAGACCGGATCCTTGATCGTCAGGTTGGGATACAACGCGACCTGGGCTCCCTTCGCAGGCATCCAGCTGCGGACGGTATAGTTGTTTCGCTTTTCACCTTTTTTGACAAAGGTATAGTTATTGAATTGCAGGTAACGGGCCTGCAGGTCGACTTCACCACTGCCCGTTTTGGCCGGGATCAATTTGTTGTTGGAAATGATCATGATCATCTGGTCGATATAGGGAAGCTGTTGCCCTTTGCTATCGACCCGGTGAAAAAACGGATTGCGTTTGAAGATGAACCGTTCCGACGGCTTTTTGGTGGTGTTGATCCACGGCTGCAGCGACGGCATCTTGATGTTTTCGTTCTTGTATTGGATATCTTTCTTGAAATGCAATGACACCCAGTTGCGTTGCCCGGAATCCTTGACCATAGCAGCCATCTTTTCAGCTTCGACATACTTGGCGTGATACTGTTTCAGGTAGTGTGCCGGTCGATAGATATAAAGTGGCCGGGCACCCGCCAGGGCGGACAGGAAAAACGGGTTGGGTTTGGACCAGCTATAGCGAACGGTCGTTTCGTCGAGGAATTCCACCTTGGGCGCTTCACCGTCAACCAGCAGGGTCCGGGGCACGCCGGAAGGCGATATTTCCTTGTTATTGATGATATCTTCCCAAAAATAGCGAAAATCTTCCGATGTAAAAGGCACGCCATCGGACCACTTGTGGCCCTTGCGCAGATGAATGGTGAAGATACGCCCTTCTTCCACATCAATCGCCGATGCGATGTCGGGTTTCAGGTTGAAATCACTGTCAAAGCCAATCAGCCGGGCATAACCGTATACCACGGCCATGCGCACGTCCTTGACCCGCGCCATGAGCATCCGCAAGTTTCCGCCCTGCACGCCAAGCTCGGACTTTCCACCGTTACCATCAAATATGGCCGGATTTTGGGGGATCCGGTCAGCAATCGGCGGCAAGGCGCCCGATTTCACGGCGTCTGCATAATACGGCGTTTCAACCATAGTTTCAGCTTGCGCACGGACATTCATGCCCGACAGGGATAATACTACGACAGCCAATCCAATCGTCGAACGAAATAATCCAGACCGAACTTTCATAAATTGGCTCATCGTCATTCTCCAAATCTCCAAATCCAGACTATGGCTGTCCTTACGGTGCCCCGTGCGCCCGCACCAAATGTTCATTACCAACTTCTATCAGCCCGGCGCGTTCGCCTCTAGAATAAAAAGGTTCCGGCCAGGCTTCCGGAATCGACGCCTTACCTTCCATCAGGGCGGTAAAATCAAGCGGCCGATCCGGGTCCGGATAGGGCACAGCCGAAATCAGCGCTTTTGTATAGGGATGCACGGGGTTGGCAAACAGGACCTCTCGCGGGGCGATTTCCACCAACCGCCCGGCACACATCACAGCAATTCGGTCCGCCACATAATCGACGACCGCCAGATTGTGCGAGATGAACAAATAGGTCAGGCCCAATTTTTCCTGCAGGTCTTTTAAAAGATTAAGAACCTGCGCCTGGATCGAGACATCCAACGCCGATACGGGTTCATCGCATATCAATAATTCAGGTTTCAGGGCCAACGCCCGGCCGATGCCGATACGCTGGCGCTGGCCGCCGGAAAAACTGTGCGGATAGCGACTGCTATGCAGCGGGTCAAGACCAACCATTTTCATCAACTGGGCAACCATTTCGCCCCGCAAACTTGCGTCACCAATGTTGTGAATTTCCAAGGGTTCATTCAGGATATCGAACACCGTCATGCGCGGGTTTAAGGAACTGAACGGGTCTTGGAAAACATACTGGACCTTACAGCGCAGTTTCTCCATCTCCCGGTCGCCCAGCTTGAGAATATCCACTTGCTGGCCCTGGTCGTTGAATATGACCTCGCCCTGATCCGGTTCGATGGCCCGCATGATGATCTTGCTTACCGTCGACTTGCCGCTACCGCTTTCCCCGACCAACCCCAGGCATTCGCCCCGCCGAATATGCAGGCTGACATCGTCAACGGCCAGGACCTTGCTTTCTGAGGATCCGAAAAGGCCGCTGTTCTTGCGGGTCGTAAATTCTTTTGAAATAGACTTCACTTGCAGCAACGGCACCCTGGCATCTGATTCATGAAAGGCGATACCGTCGGCTATCAGGTCACCGACCTGGGTTTCGATCTTGCGCAAGGGTTGCAGGCGTTGGCCGGGCTTCATATCAAAGTGCGGTATGGTGTTGAATAGCCCTTTTAGATACGGGTGTTTTGGATGGCGAAAAATGTCCTCGATGGTTCCCGCTTCCATGACCTTGCCGCGAAAGACCACGACGACTTCGTCGGCCACATTCGCGACAACGCCCAGATCGTGGGTAATCAGCAATACAGCCATTCCCAATTCGGCCTGCAAATCTTTGATTAATTTAAGTATTTGCGCCTGAATGGTCACATCCAGGGCCGTACTGGGTTCGTCGGCAATCAGTAACGACGGGCCACAGATCAATGCCATGGCAATCATGGCGCGCTGCCGCAGGCCACCGGACAGTTCAAACGGAAAGGTATCATAGGCCGCGTCGGGATCGGGAAAACCGGTCAGGTCGAGCATCTTGACGGTTTGTTCCTTGACGTCTTTTTTGCTGATCTTCCGGTGAATGCACAAGGCCTCACCAATCTGGTCGCCAATGGTGTGCAACGGCGACAGCGACGTCATGGGTTCTTGAAAAATGATTGAAATGCGGTTTCCGCGTAACGCCTGATAGGTCCGGCTTTCCGGATCAACCTGTGTCAGGTCGTAAACTTCACCCGGTTCACCATCTTCTTGCTTACGCAAGCTATCGTCAAACAGGATGCGCCCACCGGTAATTTTCGCCGTCCGAGGCAGAATTCCCATGATCGCCTGCGATGTAACCGATTTTCCCGACCCGGATTCACCGACAATGGCAACCGTCGTGCCGGCACGAACCCGGAAAGAAATGCCATCAACCACCCGGACCGTACCGGTCTGCGTGGTGAATTCGACTTCCAGGTTTTCGACTCTCAGGATATCGCCCATGATAACTTATACGGTCTCTTGTTGGCTTGGGTTGATGAATATTTCCTTGGCTCCGAGCCATCGGCCCGCAGGGTGATTTGCAATCAGGCTTAAGGCCTGCTCCATAAACGTCCAGCTTTCATCGTCATGATCCAGATGATGAGTCAGTATCCCCGAGGGTTCGTCCCTGTCAACCCGGCCAAGGCGACGCGACGAAAGGTGATCAATCATTGCGCGAAGTGCCGCCCCCATGCCGATAAAGCCACGTGTACCATCCTTGCTTTGAATGATATCCACATGACAGTTACCAGCCAGCAAGCCCGGAACGGAATAGCAGGTTTTCCTTGCCTTGAAAGCAGAAATTCCAACCAGCCCCAACCGGGGCAGATTGCCCAGAAAGCGCACATCAATCCGGTTCCAGGGCGGCACGAACACCGGCAAGAAAGACTCCCATTCGGCGAGACGCTTCAGGCCCTCGCGCAGTTCAGATTCCACCGGCCCCACCTCCCGATTGGCACCAAATTCCGATTTCTTGATTCCTTCCGGTTCATGATTGGCATGTGCGTAACCATGTTGCAGCACGCTTATGCCTTCAAGACCGACAATACGCTGGCGCAACCCATCGGTGGCATGCGCCGGAATGACCGCCAAGGCAAGCGGCGTTCTTGTCTTTTTACAAATCTCGAGCATGGTTTCCAGAGCGCCGGTTACCTTAATCGCATCGTCATCACGCCACCAAAGTGTCGCGACCCGACCTTCCACCATCCAAGCGTCAAGTTCACGGGAGAGATCATCCCAACCGGCCCTGCGCATCCCCTCCTTCATGCGCCCAATTGCTCCCTGGCTTTTATGTCATTTGACGATGTTTCATCGCCTGCCAGTTCCGCAATTATCCGCGCCGTCGTTTCCGCCCCGGAAAAATCTATCCCGGAAACGGATGCTGGCTTTGTTTCAGCCATTTCATCAATAGAACGCGCCAGAAGCGCCGGTGTCAACCGGTCGTGTTCGATCAGGCGCAACAACCCGCGTTGCTGCAAAAGTTCGGCACGGAAGCACTGTTCGCTTTCGTCGGATTCAGAATACGGGGCAATGATGGCACTTGAACGCGCCAAAAGCACGTCCATGATCGTGTTGTAGCCCCCCTGGGATACCGAAACGAGGCAGTTTTTCAGCAAGACCGGGAAATCCGTCCGGTTCCGTTCGATGATAACCCCGTCAGGTGCTTCTTGCTGAAATCGTTGATAGGTTTCTTCATCCAGGTTGGGACCGCACAAGAAACGCCACGTCCGGTTCGATGTTTCAGCCAAAGGAAAAGCGGCAAGAGCCGTTTCAATCAACGGTTTTCCCGCCGCCCCACCGCCCATTGAAATAACAATTTCGCCGGATCCGACGCCGCCTTTCAGGCCATCGCCAATATCGTCGTTTGGCATCGCCACATAACCGGTATAGCGGATCAGGTGTTTGATAGGCTCGACTTCTGGAAACGTCATATCAAAAGTGGCCACCGATGGATCCCCATGAACAAGGACCATATCGAACCATTCGTTTGCCAGTTGAGCCATTTCCACATTGCGTTCAAGCTTGGTTTTTTGCACCAGAATATCGCGCACCGAAGAGACAACCCGGGGCCGGGGCGAAGCCCTGCGCGCGGCCTCGAGCAAGGGGATCAGTTCAAAACGGAACTGGCGCCTGCCAAAGGGAAACATTTCCAGCAACAAGACGTCGGGCTGAAGCTTCGCGAACAAATCAAGGAGCTTGTCTTTCCGAACCTCACGCCAGGCGTCATCGATTACCGTGCCGGTTTCATCCAGCAACACCTTGAAGGTGCCATCCGTGGCCCGCACCGGTGGCAGGTTGAAGACCTGGGCAGACCCAAAATCCACATCGGGTACATCCATGCCGCCGATCACCACGCTGACAGTCAACCCCCGCTTGGTCATCGCCCGGGCGATCACGGCGGCCCGCCTGACATGGCCGATGCCCAGCAAGTGCTGAACATAGAACATGATGTGCGACGGATTATGTGTGGTCATGTTTGAACGTCTTGCACGGGCTTCATCAACGAAATATTTAAACGCTCTACAGATGGTATTCCATTGTGATCAATGAGAAAACAATGTGCCGTTCCGTCGCGTAGCTTTTCGGGCGGGTCGTCGCGCATATCCCAGTTGCATGCCAAAGCATACAGGGCGCGGATGACTCCCTTGTGGCTAACCGCCGCCGTCGGTTGACGCAATTGACGCAGCCATCCGCCCAAACGGACTTGAATGTCTCGTGGGCTTTCACCGCCCGGAGGCCTGAAATCCAGTCCTCGTTTTTCGTTTTCCAGCATTTCAATGCCTAATTCGGCGCGCAGGTCCGGAAGGCGCAGGCCCTCCCAGTCGCCCCAGTTCATTTCAATCAATTGGGGTTCGACCCGGACCGGTTCAAGACCCAGAATCCGCGCCGTTTCACGGGCCCGGACAAGCGGGCTGACGACACAATCGAAATCCCTGAATGCGGGTTCCAGATACCAATTGCCAACAACATCACGCCCGGCATCACTCAGCGCGATATCGGATCGCCCCTGAATCCGTTTTTCGGCGTTCCACGCGGTCGGGCCGTGGCGAAGAATAACCAGGGGGATCATGCGTCAAACCTTTTCATCATGTCGTTTATGGCGCCATTCAAGGTGTCGCCACCTCCCTTCACACCATGGAATTCCACGGCACGTTTTTGCGCTGCTTGCCCCATAGCCTGACGCCGTTCATCATCGATCAGCAACAAACACACGGCGCTGGCAAACGCCACCTCATCTCCCTCACTGACAAGTACACCGCATTGGCCGTTTTCAACAATACCGGCGACGCCACCGGAATCACCGGCAATCACCGGCAAGCCTGCCGCCTGCGCTTCAAGAAATGCCATGCCATAGGCTTCCTTGATCGCCGGCCAG
>Ga0316204_10012838_pt1 | contig 10128 bp, 11 predicted proteins | sample 6monrhotite_MG_2_FD_205661 | JGI IMG/M metagenome (GOLD analysis project Ga0316204, IMG submission 205661) | Microbial mat bacterial communities from mineral coupon in-situ incubated in ocean water Damariscotta River, Maine, United States -... | ecosystem: Environmental > Aquatic > Marine >... | reverse complement strand
CTCCCGGAAGGTATTTATTGGCCCCAGGATAATTGGGCCTGACGCATTCCCAAGCTCCGCCTATCTCAGAACCTAGGCCTGTTCATACCTTTCGGCAATGCTTTCGATACGTTCCGCCAAATTTTCAATTTTTTCACTCAGTGCGTCTTCTGCCGTTAACATGGCCGCCGCCCCGTGGTCGGCGGTTTTGGCGACATCCAGCTCTGAATATACATCCGACAGTTCATCGGCGACCAGAAGGCTGACCATAACCAGAAGCTGCGCATCCCCCACCTGCCCGACCGCCGCGATCAGTTCCTTGACCCGGTTATCAACGTAGTTGCCGAGACGCGTCAGATGAGCTTCCTGTCCGTCGTCGCAGGAAATCTGGTATTTTCGTCCGTTGATATGCACACTGACCTGAGCCACGCCTAGTCTCCAATCGCCTGCTTGAAGCGGTTGATGGTGGTGCCAAGACGTTCAGAAACTTGTTTTTTCTGGTCGCGCAGACGACCGTTCTCCGTCTGCAAATCCTGCAAATCGTTCATCAACTGCGAAATTTTGGCCGATTCTTCGGTTGAGCCAGCGCCATCCTGCCCAGGAGACGAAGTAGACGAAGTAGACGATGTGGATGACAGCGCCAATTCCAGCCGTGCGACAGCGTCTGCCAGTCGTTCACGGGCGCGGTCCACCTTGGACGGTTTATGAATCGTTGATATTGTGACCAATGGTATTGCCTTCCCTCAAAAGCACCCTTGATTTTATTTCCCATAATTTACCCGCAGTCGCGACTGAACGTCAACCAAACGTTCAGAAAAAGCGTATAAATCATTATCAAAAAACGAATTTTCTCGATCATGAGAGTTGCGATCCGAACACATTTCGCTGAAATTTTTGCCCTCTTGGATTGTTTTCACTCCTGATCAGAAACATACTGATGGCGTCGATTCGCAACATAGTGATTGACTGATCCGGGCAATCGCACGATGGTCTGCGCCAATTTCAACGAATTTTCACTAATATTATCCCGCAGCGGAACAAATGACGGAGGATTAAATGACTGTACGTCTCGCGATCAATGGATTTGGTCGGATTGGCCGATTGGTTTTACGTGGCATCCTTGAAAGTGGTCGCAAAGATGTTGAGGTCGTTGGCATCAATGATCTCGGCTCAGTCGACATGAACGCGCTTTTGTTGCAGCGCGATTCCGTTCACGGCAGGCTGCCGATGGACGTCTCCGTCGACGGCGATTGTATCGTTGTCGGTGGCAGCAAGATCAAGGTCACGGCAGAGCGCGACCCGGCAAACCTGCCGTGGGCAGAACTCAATGTTGATGTCGCCATGGAATGCACGGGCATCTTCACGAGCAAGGAGACCGCGTCCAAGCACATTGCGGCCGGGGCCAAGAAGGTCCTGATTTCCGCTCCTGGCAAGGAAGTCGATAAAACCATCGTCTATGGCGTTAACCACCAGTTACTGGAAGCCTCAGATACGGTCGTCTCCAATGCGTCCTGCACCACCAACTGTCTGGCCCCGGTGGCTGACGTGCTCAATAAAGCCGTCGGCATCGAAAAAGGCTTCATGACCACCATCCACTCCTACACCGGCGATCAGCCCCCGCTCGACACGCTTCATTCCGACCCACGACGGGCGCGCGGCTGTGCGACGTCCATGATCCCGACCTCGACGGGTGCCGCCAAGGCTGTTGGGCTGGTGTTGCCAGAACTCGCAGGCAAACTGGACGGAACCTCGGTTCGGGTTCCGACACCGAACGTCTCACTGATCGACCTGACCTTCACCTCCGGGCGTGATACCACGGCTGAGGAAATCAACGCCGCCATCAAGGCCGCCGCCGACGGTGAGCTTAAAGGTGTGCTGGCTTTTAACGAGCTGCCGCTGGTGTCTATTGACTTCAACCACGATCCAGCAAGCTCGACCTTCGATTCCACCCAATCCCAGGTCGTCGGCGGCAACTTCGTTCGTGTATTGTCGTGGTATGACAACGAATGGGGCTTCTCGAACCGCATGTCGGACACGGCGGTTGCGATGATGAACGCCGGGTAAACCAGCGTTCAACGTGTTCTGAAAACGGTCGGGTGCCAACGCATCCGGCCGTTTTTTTGTGCAAAAATGAGAACAAGATATCCGCTTTTGCCGCCACGTATTCAACTTAGGAGCGTGACCTAGGCATTGTCGCTTAGTGATCCCTCGTCGTGCACCGTCTGAAGGATGATTTCGATCAGGCCGAATTGTGACAGGGCATTGACGTCCTCAAAGTACACATGGCTGGGTAAGGGCAGGCGGTTCAAGGCGTCATCGGGATTGCCGATTTCTTTACACACTCTCTTGATGGCGGATACGAAATCCACAGCAATTTCCTGAATTTCCTGTTTGGCGATGTCGAGATCGGCAATGCTGTTGCGATCCAGGCGCGGCGAACCGATGCCCGTGGTTAACGGGATGCCGCGTGCTATGGACTGATCCGCATAAAACGAGACGGGCACTTTGTCGGCGTCGAGCCGCATCATGAAATCACGGCAAACATCGTGCTTCAGGTCTGTCAATTGCAACAAATCAATGCCACCCGGCGAGCCCTTCCCGGCTTTGCGTCGCCGTGATTCACGGCCTTTAGGTTGCGCCTGAGTGACGAAGTCACCACGGTAATTGCAGTCGAATACGCGATCAGCCCAAGGCTTATCTTTGACCATGTACTGGATTGACCGGATGGCCATGTTTTTACAGTTTTCAGGCCCGATAAAGAACGGTGAGCCAGAGGCATCTGACAATTCGACCCATCCGTCTGGAAACTCGCTGATAAAATGATCGATCCATGGGGCAAGGATCAGATCGGCAATATGATCAAGCAATTCATTCACGTGATCCGGGTCCTGAAGAACCTCGACCAGCAACGGTTCCTGGCCGTAAATATCGGCTGCCAGGCTGTAGGGCGCGGTCAATTGTATCAAGGGTGGCATGCCGGTCAAACTCTGGTATTCCCGCAATATATCGTTGATGATCTTGGGGGTGCCCGTGGTGAAATCCGGGGTGGTGAGGACAGAGCGCCAGTTATCCTTGTTGACCAGCGGTGAATCCGGGTCTGCCCCGGGGGGAAACTTGTCCGGATACATGATCAACTGACCCGTGGCTTCACAGGTCAAAGCATAAAGCGCCCAGGTTATGTAATGTTTCGTCGCGCCCAGCAGGCAATTGGCCATCAGGTTGACCCGCGCATAGCGTTTCGGGTCCGTCTTGTAATACTCTGCGGCGGTAACGCCATATAGGTCGTTTAGAATATCCAGGCCCAGCATGTGAACCGATGCCGTGCTGTGAACCGCATCTGTTGGTGCAGGCTCGGCAAATTTGGCGTCGTAGTCGCCAGCAATTGTGAGGTCAATAAGTTCACGCATTGCCTGTCGCGCATTTGTGTCGCCCGCTTCCCATCGCGTCAACAAGTGAAGTCCTGCGGGGAATTCTAGATAGTCGGTCATCGGAAATTTCCTAATCGTACACCGAAATTATCTCAACAGAATATCAACTATTGGACTGATTGTAGATCGCCATTATAGAATAAAATGATAAGGCCAATTGTGATCGTGCAACCACGAAACAGACTTGACCGGGACACATGAGCGAACCGACTTTCATCATTCATGACCTCTCCCACGCCCTTGCTGTCGGCAGGGTGTCGATGGAACTGGGGCTGCCCGCAACGGTTCAGAGTGCGCCGGGGCTGGCGACGACGTTGGGGCCGGAGGCGTTTACGGCCTTGATTGAGGAAACCCTGCAGGCCTGCCCTGACGCCATGATTGTCGGCGTTCTGGATTGCGGGGATCAGGCCGGGACGGCCATCGGGGCGCTCAGGCGCGGCGTTAAACGGATTTCGGTAACTCTTGATGCACTGGTGGAGAACAAGGTCAGCGATATCGCCCGGCAACTGGATGCGGTGGTTGTACCGACATCCGACACAGCGCTTGATCTTCTTGGTGTTGCGGATATGGATAGGGTCATTCGCCAACACATGACCGATGGAAACCGACCATGAGCGACCTTCGCTGCCGCCTGTATTTGATCACCCCACCAAAATTCGACATCCCGGCCTTTTCGGAAAGTTTGCGCAGCGCCCTTGGTGAAGGCGACGTCGGGGCCCTGCAACTGCGCCTCAAGGATGTTGAGGACGATGTGATCCGTGGGGCAGCCGACGCCCTGCTGCCGATCACAAACGAATATAACGTGGCCCTGATCATGAATGACCGTCCGGATCTGGCGGCTGAAACGGGGTGCGACGGCGTTCATATCGGTCAGCAGGATGCCTCTTATGCTGAGGCTCGCAAAGCCATGGGGCCGGATGGTCTGGTTGGCGTTACCTGTCATGACTCACGCCATCTCGCTATGGAGGCCGGCGAACGCGGGGCTGACTATGTGGCCTTTGGCGCGTTTTTTCCGACAACCACCAAAGATGCCCTGTACAGGGCGGATGTTGAAATCCTGGAAATCTGGCATGAGTCCATGCTGGTTCCGTCCGTTGCCATTGGCGGTATCACTCTGGAAAACTGCCGCCCTCTGGTCGAGGCGGGGGCAGATTTTCTGGCCGTCGTCGCCGGTGTCTGGAAACATCCGGATGGACCGGCGAAAGCCGTCTCCGGCTTCAATCGAATATTCAACGAATAGCGGGTTTCCGGCGTTGATACTACCGGGGTGACCTGATAGGTTCCGCGCCCGTAAGACTTTCCATATCCTAGACGACGGACAAACCAATGAAAATCGATGGAAACGCCATCCGACCGGGTAATGTAATTGAACATCAGGGCCGGTTGTGGCGAGCGGTCAAAATCCAGCATACCCAACCGGGCAAAGGCGGCGCTTATCTTCAGGTTGAACTGAAGGAACTGCGCGATGGCACCAAGCTGAACGAACGGTTCCGGTCGTCGGAAAAAGTCGAAAAGGTTCGCCTGGATCAGAAGGAATATCAATTCCTGTTCGCTGACGATGATATGTTCACGTTTATGGACAATGAGACCTATGACCAGATTGCCGTTGATCGTGAGATGATCGGCGAGGATCAGGTCCCGTACCTGATGGACGGCATGCAGGTTAAGATCGAAAGCTATGAAGGCAGCCTGATTGGCGTGCAGTTACCCGATACCGTGGTTCTCGAAGTGACCGAAGCCGACGCCGTGGTCAAGGGACAGACGGCATCGTCTTCCTACAAACCGGGCGTGCTGGAAAATGGCGTGCGCATCCTGGTTCCGCCTCATATTGCCGCCGGAACCCGAGTTGTCGTCAACACAGCGGACGGCACCTACGTCGAACGCGCCAAGGACTGAGACCCGTAATCATGCAAACCCGTCGCACAGCACTTATCAACGTCATGGTCAACGCCGCCCAAAAGGCCGGGCGCGGGCTCAGGCGGGCTTTTGGTGAAATTGAAAAATTACAGGTCTCCAAAAAGGGGCCTGCCGATTATGTATCTGAAGCCGATCACCGGGCCGAAAAAACTATTTTTGAAGAACTCCGGCATGCGCGCCCGAACTTCGGGTTTCTGATGGAGGAATCAGGTATCGTTGAAGGCACGGACAACTCCAATCGCTGGATCATCGACCCGCTCGACGGAACCCTTAATTTCCTGCATGGCTTGCCGCATTTTGCCGTTTCCATCGGGCTTGAGCGGGACCGTGAAATTTTTGCCGGCGTCATCTATGAGCCCATCACCGACCAGCTGTTCTGGGCGGAAAAAGGCAAGGGTGCCTTTCTGAATGAAAACCGCCTACGGGTGTCTTCACGCCGAAATCTGGAAGAGTCACTGTTTGCCACTGGCATTCCCTTTGCCGGACGTGAAGGTCATAAACCGTTTCTGACACAGCTCGAAAACGTTATGGCGGTATCTGCGGGTGTTCGTCGTTACGGCTCGGCAGCCTTGGATTTGGCATATGTCGCCGCCGGGCGTTATGAAGGGTTCTGGGAACAAGGCATCAATGCCTGGGACATGGCCGCCGGGATTATCCTGGTTCGCGAAGCCGGTGGGTATGTCACGGATTTTGATGGCAAGAACAACATGATGGAGAACGGATCCATCATTGCGTCGAACGATCAACTCCACCGGCCCCTGAAAAAACTGATCGAAACACCCGCCGAGTAAGCTTAACGGCAAATGCATTGGTATTTTCGTGGTAAATCAGTTGTATGCCGTGAAAGCCTTGGTTATGTTGTCAGCAACGCTTCGCCGACGAATTACACGTGCGGGTGAAAGTGTTTAGAGAGAGCCATTTCAAAGGACTGAAAACTCTATGACAGGGCGTCGCGGCAAACAAAAAACCACCTTCAGATTCACCCGACCGGTACTGGCGAGCGCTGTGGTTATCGCCATCGGCCTGATCAGCAGTCCAAGCTGGAGCCAGTCGGATGGCCCGGTCAGTGTTGACCTCAGTGTCCTCAATGATGGCGGCGTTCAAGCCCCGTCAGCCCTTCCCGCTTATGCCGAAGGACGCAATCTTCTTGTTCCACCGCCAAAGGTTCCCGTTTCCCAGCTTCATGTCGCCCCGTCAGCCGCGCCTAAGTTGGTGTCTCCCGCACGGAAAGCTGCCCCGGCACCGAAAATGGTAGCCCCGGAAATGGTAGCTAAGGCCAAACCGAAGAAAATCGATCCGCCGATGCCGGTTGCAGAACCTGCACCAGCCCCCGCGCCGGCCCCCAAGGTTGCCGTCAGCGATGCTCCACCGCCGGCACCTCCCGCACCTCAGGAAATGAAAAAGGTCAAGGCGGTTATCGAGAAACCGGCTGAAGCACCGCCGCCAGCACCTGCACCGCCAGCACCGGTAAAAACAAAAGCTCCGCCGCCTCCACCAAAAGTAGCGACGGCTCCAAAACCGGCTGAGGTTCCAAAAACCATTGCCACAGCCAACGCCGGAATTGAGATCAAGCCTGGGTTGGCGACGCGCGTCGAATTTGGTGAAACAGCAACCAAAATTCCTGGCGAGTCAAAAGACCGGCTTCGTGCACTTGCGGAAGGCGTTCGTGACAAGGCCGATTTTCGTCTGCAGCTTATGGCCTATGCCGGAGCCGAAGGATTGTCGGCCAGCAAGGCGCGCAGGATGTCCTTATCGAGAGCCCTTTCTGTTCGCTCGTTCCTGATTGAGAACGGCGTCAGAAGCACACGCATCGATGTCCGTGCCCTTGGCAACAAGACATCCGAGAAACCGGCCAACCGAGTCGATGTCAATATCGCCAAGCGATGATTGCCGCGCGTCGGATTGACAGCGCTCGGGCTCTCGAAATTATATTTTTCATAGGGACCGCGCCCACATGACCCGTCCACATTCCTATGTCATTAAAATGATGCTGTTTCTGGCCGTACTGGCCGGTGTCTGCTTCATGTTGTTATTGCCGCTACGCGATGCCTTCATGGCCAATACAGTCCTCAACGGCCTGATTGTCGGCGTCCTGATTTTGGGGATTGGTTACAACTTCCGCCAGGTCATTCGTCTGTATCCGGAAGTTACCTGGATTGATGCGTTTCGCAAAACTACTGAACGTGACGGCTCCAGTATCGGCCTGTCCAATCTGAATGCGCCGAAGCTTTTGGCACCAATGGCAACGATGGTCAGTAACCGCCAGACCCTGTCGCTGTCCACTGTTGCCATGAGTACGTTGCTCGACGGTATAGCCTCCCGCCTTGATGAATCCCGCGACACTTCCAGATACACCATTGGCCTCCTTATCTTCTTAGGTTTGCTCGGCACCTTTTGGGGCCTGCTCGGCACCGTCAGCTCGATTAGTGGTGTCATTGCCGGGCTGGACGTAAACGGCGGTGATTCCAGTGCAATATTTAGCGATCTGAAGCGAGGTCTCCAGGCGCCGATGGAAGGAATGGGGACGGCCTTCTCCTCATCTCTTTTCGGGCTCGCTGGATCATTGGTTCTGGGGTTTCTCGATTTGCAGGCCAGTCAGGCACAAAACCGCTTTTACAATGACCTGGAGGAGTGGCTGTCTACGCTAACCCGCCTGTCCTCGGGAGCCATTGGTGCAGAAGGGGAGCAAGGGGTTCCGGCTTATGTGCAGGCCCTGCTGGAACAGACAGCAGAAAGCCTGGAGAACCTGCAACGCACCCTGGCGCGTGGCGAAGAAAGCCGCATTGCCGTTGATTCTCACTTGATTGGCGTTGGCGATAAAATCGAAACCCTGACCGATCACATGCGCACACAACAAGCCCTAATGCGCTCTCTGGCGGAGACCCAGGTCGAGTTGAAACCCATCCTCGCTCAGCTGGCCAGCGGCTCTGGTGCTGCCGGTGGAGGGGTCGATGAGGGCACACGCATGCATATCCGAAACCTGGATGTGTATCTCACCCGCCTGACAGATGAGATGAAATCCGGTCGGGAAGAAGTGGTCCAACAGATCCGAAGCGAGCTTAAACTGCTAGCACGCGTGATCGCCGCCTCCAGTGCGGGCAGCGGCCCGACCAGCCATGGCTAGTCTGTCCAGGCGCACCGACCGCAACACCCATATCTGGCCCGGATTTGTTGATGCGCTGGCCACCTTGCTGATGGTCATTATGTTTTTGTTGCTGGTCTTCGTGCTGGCAAATTTTTTTATCAATGATGCCCTGAACGGGCGGGACCAGGCTCTAAACAAACTTGAAGGTCAGGTGGCGGAACTGGCTGATCTATTGTCTCTGGAACGCAAAGACAATTCGGATTTACGCCTCAATCTGTCACAAATGTCTGAAGAGTTGCAGGTCTCAGTTGCCCTACGCGACAACCTGAAAACGGCGGTTTCGGATTTGCGGAAACGGGCAAATTTGACACAAGATAAATTATCGGCGATGACCACTGAAACACAGGGGCTACGCGCCGATGTTGCCGGCGCGAAGGAAAAAATTAGCGCCCAATTGGCTGAATTATCCGGCCTGAACCACGACATTGATGCTCTGAAGGCCTTGAAAACCGAGCTGGAGTCAGAAATTTCCGACCTAGCACGTGAGGTTAGTGATCGAGACAGACAGCTTAAAGCTCAGGACGATGAAATTGAAAAATTGGCCGAAGCCGGAGAAGAAAAGGATCGCAATATATCGAACTTGGCTGAATCCGTCGGAGACAAAGAACAGGAACTTGCAACGACAAAAACAACACTTCTAAAAGAACAGGAACTTTCAAAAAGTGCGCGGGCAGAGGTCGCATTGCTTAACCAGCAGATGTCGGCCCTTCGCCAGCAACTAGCGAAGATTCAACAAGTCCTCGACGCATCGGAGAAGAAAAGCAAGGAACAGAACGCACAGATCGCCAATCTGGGCAAACGCCTGAATGCGGCGCTGGCCAGCAAGGTTCAGGAATTATCAAAATATCGCTCGGAATTCTTTGGGCGACTTCGTGAAGTTCTTGGTAAACGTGAAGGCATACGCATTGTCGGTGACCGGTTTGTCTTCCAGTCCGAAGTTCTGTTTTCCAAAGGGTCTTCGGAGATGGGAGTTGGAGGAAAGCTACAACTTGATCAACTGGCCACCACGCTTCTGGAGATCGCTCTGGAAATTCCGGGAGAAATTGACTGGATTCTCCGGATTGACGGCCACACGGATAATGATCCGATCCACACTGCAAAATTCCCCTCAAATTGGGAACTTTCCACCGCACGTGCCATATCTGTGGTTAAACATTTGACCGACGCCGGGTTACCCGAAAACCGGCTGGTGGCGGCGGGTTTTGGTCAGTATCACCCCCTCGACAAACGCACGGACGAAATCGCCAAGCGACGCAACCGGCGCATTGAATTGAAACTCACGCAACGCTAGAGGCGTGAATTTTACAACTGATCGGTTGCTGGATGCCTATTCTCTTCTTCATTGTTGTCATCGACCTGATCGGGTTCGGCGTCATCATTCCACTATTGCCGTTTTATGCTGAATTTTATAATGCCAGCCCCGCCGAAGTTGGCTTTGTTATGGCAACATATTCGTTCACACAGTTCCTGGCGGCCCCGTTCTGGGGGCGGATGAGTGACCGGGTTGGACGCAGGCCGGTGCTGTTGATCAGTCTCGCCGGGGCGGCGTTGTCTTATATTTGGCTCGGGTATTGTGAGACCTTATGGGCATTGTTTGCGGCACGCGCAGTTGGTGGTTTCATGGCGGGCAATATATCCACCGCCTTCGCTTATGTCGCT
>Ga0316204_10012837_pt1 | contig 10128 bp, 6 predicted proteins | sample 6monrhotite_MG_2_FD_205661 | JGI IMG/M metagenome (GOLD analysis project Ga0316204, IMG submission 205661) | Microbial mat bacterial communities from mineral coupon in-situ incubated in ocean water Damariscotta River, Maine, United States -... | ecosystem: Environmental > Aquatic > Marine >... | reverse complement strand
CGTCCATATCATCAAGCGCAGCTTCCGAAGATGCATCATCGTCAGCGGTTTCACCTTCGCTGTCATCGCTTGTTTCAGCGCCGCTGGCATCGCCTTCATCGCCGTCGCCTTCTTCCGAATCCGCGTTGTCAGCGGCGTCGCCTTCGCCGTCATCCGGCTGCTGATTTTGGTCTTCGGGGTCAACCTGGTCGCCGTCACCGTCGCCAATAAGGTGCGAAATCATACTGCGGCTCACCACCGACAAGGCGCGCTGGTCTTCCAGCTTGTCATCAAGCGTGTCTAGCAGGTGGCCGATACTTTCCTCTAACCACTTACGCTGGCCTTCAACCGCAAGTGCAGCTTCAGTGGGTGCAGGCTCGCCCGTAAGGCGTTCGCGTACCATCAGCCTCATTACATCAGCCAAGCGGCCGTGTTCATCATCCGAGGGCCGCGACAGCCCAGCCTCCAGCGAACGCTTGGCTTCAAGAACCGCCAGATTGGCCTTGGTGCCGTCCATCCGGCGCGCGCCAATAGCCTCTACACGCGCAGTTTCAACAGCGTCGAAAATCGCCCGCGACAGACTGCCGCCAGGGGCCAGCTTCCGGTGTAGTTTTTCGTCGTGAAAACGGTGCTTCAAAGCATAACTATCGGCTTCACCGCGCATTTCTGCGATGCTTTGCCGCGTTACCTTATGAGGCAAATGCGCGATACGCGCTTCGCCGCTCGCCAACCCCGGCACATCAGCAGTGAAGCACACTTCAAGTTCGGCATCTTCCGAGACCGCACGTGTAGCGCAGCCAACAGCCTGCTCAAAAATCTCACGGTTTTTCTGGCTGCCATCGGCCACAGCGCTACACCTTATCTGTGCTCTATTTATCCAACCAGCAGGTTAGACCCGCTTTCCTTGAGGTCTTCACCAAAAGAACGCTGATAATATTCCGCAACAATGGCTCGCTCGGCTTCATCGCATTTATTGAGGAAGCTGACCTGAAATCCAAAGCCAACATCGCCAAAAATTGCTGCGTTTTGCGCCCAAGTCAGCACCGTGCGCGGGCTCATCACGGTGGAAATATCACCCGCCATAAAGCCTGTGCGCGACAGGTCTGCGACCCGCACCATATTTTCAATGGTCTTGCGGCCCTCTTCGGTTTGGTATGATGGTTCTTTGGCCAACATTATTTCAGTCTCGGTCGCGTGCGGCAGATAATTCAGCGTTGCCACGATATTCCAGCGGTCCATCTGGCCTTGATTTATCTGCTGCGTGCCGTGATACAGCCCCGTGGTATCGCCAAGCCCAACCGTATTGGCAGTTGCAAATATGCGAAAAGCCGGGTGCGGACGGATCACACGGTTTTGATCAAGAAGCGTAAGCTTGCCCTCTACCTCAAGGATGCGCTGAATAACAAACATCACATCCGGGCGACCGGCGTCATATTCGTCAAATACAATCGCTGTGGGGCTTTGCAGCGCCCACGGCAACATGCCTTCCTGAAATTCGGTAATTTGTTTACCGTCGCGCACAACAATCGCGTCTTTTCCCACCAGATCAATACGGCTGATGTGGCTATCCAGGTTAACCCGAATGGTGGGCCAATTGAGGCGTGCAGCAACCTGTTCAATATGGGTGGATTTCCCTGTGCCGTGATAGCCCTGGATCATCACCCGCCGATTGTGCGAAAAGCCCGCGAGAATGGCGAGCGTGGTGTCACGGTCGAATACATAAGCTTCGTCAAGCTCGGGCACATGCTCGGTACGCTCGGCAAATGCCGGCACCTGCATATCCACATCTATTCCAAAAACATCGCGAACCGACACAGACATTTCTGGCAGGTTCAGGTTTGGCAAATTTTCGGCCGCACTTGCGGTCATTGGGCTACCTCTTAACTTTATGCGCAGCATTTAAGCGGGCCACGCGCTTTATCTTACTTGATCCCCACCATAATAAGGGATTAATTGCTTTACCAGAAGCAGCAACTGCTGCAACCGTTAGATTTTATAAAGTTGAAAGTAAGGCGATCATGGGCGAAGTCACCAAACTGATTGAAAATAAGCTAACTGCGGCTCTATCCCCCACTTTGCTAGAAGTGATTAACGATAGCGAAAGCCACCGTGGGCACGCCGGGCATGACGGCAGCGGCGAGAGCCATTTTACCGTTATCATTGAGGCCGAGGCCTTCCGGGGCAAAAGCCGCGTAGCCCAGCAGCGGCTGGTGATGAGCGCATTGAAAGAAGAATTGGCGGGCAAAATCCATGCACTAGCAATAAAAGCAAGCACGCCTTAAATGGCAGACTACAAAGCTCTTTTGAACGTTCCTTGATGAAATATTTCTATAGAAATTTCTCTGCCATTCTATTGCTGGCTTATGCTTTTTCACCAATATTGTTTGTTTCAACAGCCTTCGCAAAGGAGAGTGTTGCACCGGCAATAAACCAGGCGCATCTCGTCAGTGTGGCAAAAAGAATTACGACTGCATATAGTGATCTGGGCTGGTTTAATGGGACAATTTTGGTAGCTAAAAATGGCAAACCCATTTTTGAGGCATCTTACGGATTAGCCGACAGGGAAGATTCAATCCCCAACCAACTTGATACAAAATATAATCTTGGCTCAATAATGAAGCATTATACGGCTGTGCTTGTTTTGCAGAAAGTAGAAGATGGCACCCTAAGCCTTGATGATACACTGGAAACCTTCCGGTTAGGCTTCCCTCAAAACATTGCCGGCCGCATCACTGTTCGTCAATTGCTGCACCACCGGTCCGGATTTGCAGATATTTTTACGGCAGATTACCGCGAAAATCAGCTTGCTTTTGACACTATTGACAAAAAACTGACGCTTCTTAAAAACGCGCCGCTTATTGCTGAACCAGACAGCAAGTTTCACTATTCGAATTACGGATATGTTGTTCTGGGCGCCATTCTTGAAAAAGCTACCGGTCAATCTTTTGAAAGCCTTTTGAAGCGAAATATTTTTAACAAACTGGGCTTGCAAAACTCTGTTTACCCTTACAACACGGCTACAACCAATCAATCCCTGCGCTATACTTTCAACCATGCAGGCGAACAAAAGCTGGTTGGTGTAACCGAGCACCACAGCCCGGACGGCGGCATTGAAGCAACGGTCTCCGATGTTTTGGCCTTTTACCGGGCGCTGTTTTACAGTGACAGGCTTTTGTCATCACAGCAGCAAACCATTCGTGAATATTTTGCAATAGATGGCAAACACTGGGCTGCTTTTGGCGGCGGAGCCGGGGTTAGCACAGCGGTAGAGTTGGACCTTGAAAATAGTTATCAGATTGTGGTGCTGGCCAATTCTGACAATCTTGTCGCCGAGCTAATTTCAGGCAGAATTTATTCCTATATCAAATCAGGGAGCTATGAAAATATAGCGCTGCCGCCTCACACCTATGCTTGGAAAAAGTATAAGGAAATGCCCCTATCCTCCTTTAAAGCTGATTTTGGTGCCGTTTACAAAGCAGATGGGTATACGCAGTTTTTAGGCCGTACTTTGAATGAATTGGGCATGGCGCTGGTAAATAATCAACAATGGGCTGAAGCCTTTGACATATTCAATACCCTGGTGGCTGCATATCCCGGTGCACCCCAAGTATATGATAGCTTGGCCTTCGCCTCTTTTCAAAAAGGCGACACAAAACAGGCCGCCTTAACATTCAAAAAAGCACTAGCGATACAGGCTGATTTTTCTAGTGATTACAAAGCTGACAATTACGGCACCAACAGTCCATAAGATAACGACCTTTTCAGGCCAGCAATTGAAAGAAAAACAGCGCGCCACACAGGACTGTACCAATCAAAGGGACAGCGGCCCATGTGGTAAAAAATTCGTGTGGCATACTATCCGCCACCGATATTCTATCGCGCCATTTGACAACAACAAGACCCGCGTTTACCAGCGTGAATATTGCCAGCACGATAAAGCTGGTAAGCTGCGCCAGTGTGGTAAGTGGCAACCACAAGGCAAAAATCAGCACGGCGGCCCCTGTTAGAATTGTAGCTATCACCGGTGTTTGTGTCGCCTCGGCCACATGGCCAAGCCAGGCATAAGCAATGCCTTGGTGCGCCATACCGTATATCACCCGTGACGCCATTATAATTTGCACCAGTGCGCCGTTAATAACCGCCACCAAGCTAATAAGGGTAATAAGGCGCGGTGAAAAACCGCCAGCCTGCACAATAACAGTGAGCGGTGCATCGCTTGCCGCCAACACATCGGCTGGCACGGCATAGAGCGCTACCAGCGCCACCACCACATATAAAAATACCGCGATGCTAACCGCCATCAATATAGCCAGCGGCAACACACGGCGCGGGTTTTTAATTTCCTCCACCAAATTGACCATGTCTTCGAAGCCAATGAAGGCATAAAAGGCAAGGAACGCGCCCAGCAACACCCCGATCATTTCGCCGCCCAAAGGCGGCGTGAATGCCGGGCTTATATTTTGTGGCACTGGTGCCGCCATGCCCGCATAGGCCACATAAACCAAACCGCCAATTTCCGCGATTGTTATAAGTGTTATCAAAAATGCTGACTGTTCAATGCCCCATGCAGCTACCACTCCCAGCGCTAGTACCAAAACCGCAATTGCCAGAGGCGCAGGAACAGAAAAAAAAACCGCCAAATACCCAGTGAAGCCATTGGCAATTGTAGCCGCAGATACGATGCCCGTAAGCACCACCAACCATCCGACGCCGCGCGCCAGGTGCACACTGCCAAAAGCTTTTTCTACATACAGCGCCACACCCGCGCTTTTAGGGAAACGCGATGCCAGTTCCGAATAGGAAAGCGCAGTAAAGGCAGCGATGATGCCAGCTATTAAAAACGCATAGGCAAGCTTATCGCCTGCAAGCCCGGCCACTTTTCCAATCAGCACATAAATGCCAGCGCCTACTATGGTGCCGAGCCCGTAAAAAGTAACAACCGGCAATGAAAGTGTGCGCTTCAGCGAAACAGGGCGGTGTTGCATCTATATCTCCGCATGACGGCAGAGCCTGCATCCAAGGCCCCAAACAAAAAGAAAATGACACATAGCGAATGTCATATGATACCTTTTATTCAAGACTTTGGTTCTATCATATAAATTCCTGAGGGGGAAATCATGGGTCAGCTATTCAAAACATTAATAGCAGCATGTTTGTTGGCGACCGCGCCGGCAATCGCAAATGCTGAAGATAACACGCTTAAACTGGCAGAGTTTCTGGATTTTGAAACTGTGGCTGGTCCGCGAATTTCCCCAGACGGAAAACAAATTATCTATACCCGCGGCTGGGTTGATAAAATGAAAGACCGCCGCGCCAATACACTGTGGATTATGAACGCAGACGGCAGTAAAAACCGCCAACTTGTAAAAGGTTTTGGTGCCCGCTGGTCTCCTGACGGTACACGTATTGCCTATGTGCAGCTTGACGAAAATAAAAAGCCGCAAATATTTGTACGCTGGATGGACGCGGAAGGCGCAACCACACAAGTAACACGCGGTGCACTTCGGTCACGCAGCATGGTCTGGTCGCCCGACGGTACGCAGATTGCTTTTGTGTCCCGTGTTCCGCACCCTACAAAATGGACCGTTAAGCTACCCGCCCGCCCAAAAGGCGCAAAATGGACTTCAAATCCCGAAATTATAGATACCTATCATTACCGTCAGGACAGGGTTGGGTCCTATAACGACAAACGTGACCATTTGTTTGTCGTACCAGCAGAAGGCGGTACACCCCGCCAGCTTACCAAAGGTAACTGGAATGTGGGCGCACGCAGAATTGGCGCAATAGCAACTTCGCCAAGCCTTAGTTGGTCCCCTGACGGCAAGAAAATCGCCTTTGACGGCAACGCTGGTGATGATTGGGAAATGAATTACTTCACTGCGCATATCTATACGGTTGATGTGGCGTCGGGCGAGCATACCGCGCTAACGGACGGTACCGGCTACTGGACAGACGCTAAATTTTCACCGGACGGCAAAAAAATTACCTACACTGGCGTTGCTGCTTGGGACCGTACCGCTCCCTTTGCGGATCTCTGGACAATGGACGCAAACGGCGACAACAAGAATATGATCGCCAGCGATTTGGCCGATAGTCCGGGCAACTTAATCTGGGCCAAAGGTGGTCGCGGCGTATATTTCACCATGTCAAAAGAAGGCAGCGTAAATACCTATCACGCCTCACTGAAGGGCAGCGTTACAGCCATCACCAAAGGCATGCAGGTGCTGCGCTTCTCAAACGTAAGCAACAAGGGCGTGGCCGTTGGCACACTTGAGAGTTTCACCAACCCACGCGATGTGGTGCGCTTCAATATTAAAGACGGCAGCAAAATAGCTGAACTTACAGATGTGAATTCCGATATTTTTGCAGGCAAAGATTTCGGCAGCATCGAGGAAGTTTGGTACACCTCCACCGAGGACACCCGCGTACAGGGTTGGATGCTGCGTCCGCCATCATTTGACGCGAGCAAAAAATACCCGCTCTATTTGATGATCCACGGCGGCCCACATGCCATGTATAATGCTGGCTTTAACTTTGCTCGGCTAGAGCAAGCGGCAAACGGTTATGTTGTGTTATATACCAACCCGCGCGGCTCAACCGGTTACGGCATGGCCTTCGCGAACGCTATCCAGGATGCTTACCCCGGCGAGCGGGATTATTCAGACCTAATGGCAGGTGTTGATACGGCAATCAGCAAAGGCTATGTGGACGAAAATCGCATGTATGTTGAAGGCTGTTCTGGTGGCGGTGTTTTGACCACATGGATTGTGGGACAGAACGACCGCTTCAAAGCAGCCGTAGCGCGCTGTCCTGTGGTGAACTGGGTTTCTATGGCCAACACCACCGACGTGGCAGGCTGGGCTTCAAATTTCTTCCAACCACGTTTCTGGGAAGACCCAAGCCTTTGGCTGGAGCATTCACCCATCATGCACGTTGGTAAAGTGAAAACACCCGTGCTGTTGATGACCGGCGACAAAGATCTGCGCACACCGATCGCGCAAGCCGAAGAATATTACGGCGCACTCAAGCTGCTTGGTGTGCCCACCAAGCTGATCCCGATGCGCGGGGAATATCACGGCACGGGCTCTATTCCGTCTAACTTCATGCGTACCCAGCTATATATCCGCAAGTGGTTCGATGAACACACACCGAAGGCCGCTGAGTAGCTGCAAAGGTTAAAACAGATAGAAAAGGCCTCCTTCAAAGGGGCCTTTTTTTTGGGGCGACCTGTTGCCGCCCTTTGCTGCGAACAGCACCGGGTCCTGGCACAAACCTCACGTCTTCGTCCTTGAGAAAATGCCCATCCCGCGACATAACCGCTACCTGCTGAATAGGCGCGTTTTTTCTGCGGTCGAGCATCTGCATGGGCTCACCTTCTGAACCAAAAATCCATTTATCGCCCCACTGCATCAGCCCGATTAAAACCGGGAACAGCGCATGACCCCGCTCAGAAAGGTGGTAACTGTACCGCTCAACACCCGGCTTGGTTTGCCTTCGTTCAAAAATTTGATTTTCGACCAAAACCGTAAGCCGGTCCGTAAGCACGTTGCGCGCAACATTCAATCTGCGCTGAAACTCGGAAAATGTCGAAACGCCAAGAAACGCATCGCGAATGATCAAAAGAGTCCATTTGTCGCCAATGATGTCCAGTGTTTGTGCGACGCTACAGTTAAATGTCTTTAGCGATGTACGGCTCATTCCAATGGTCCATATTTAGTTTTTAATTGAAACTATTTTTCTTGTTATAGACTTCCTAATTATTTTCATCAAACCATTACATACAAAAATGCATATCTTGAAACCATAATTATTGGTTGCTTAAAAAAACTAAATGAATATCTTCCTCTAGAGTATATAAAAAGGGGAATGTTGTGGTTACTAAAGAAAAAGATAATGAATGGAAAGCAACCGCCTGCGGTATTTGCTATTCTAATTGCGGCATTCTTGTTCAAACCGGCGGCGAGGGCGGCGGGCATATTGTTCGTGTGAAGGGTGACAAAAATCACCCTGTGTCAAAAGGCTATACCTGCAACAAGTGCCTGCGGCTTGATTATTACCAGAACGGCAAGGACCGACTGACAGAGCCGCTGCGCCGCAAACCAGACGGTAGCTTCGAAGTTATCAATTGGGATACAGCCATTGAGGAAGTCGCGGCCAAAATGGCAGCCATTCGCGACACCCACGGCGGTGATAAGATATTCCGCTATGGCGGCGGTGGGCAGGGCAACCACTTGGGCGGCGCCTATTTTGGTCCGGTCGCAAAAGCGCTCGGCATGAAATATAAAACCAACGCCTTGGCGCAGGAGAAAACCGGCCTCGCCTGGGTGCAGGGCCGCATGTTCGGTGCTAACGTTCACGGTGAACTGGAGCATGCCGATACGCTGTTTATTGTTGGTAAAAACCCTTGGCAGTCAAACGGCATCCAGCGCGCGCGTGTGCTGTTGAAGCAAGTTTCAAAAGATCCAAACCGCACGCTGATTGTGGTGGACCCGCGCCGCACAGAAAGCGCTGAACTTGCTGATATACATCTGGCTGTAAAGCCCGGGCGTGATGCTTGGCTGCTCACGGCCATGGTAGCGCATATCATCCAAGAAGATTTAATCTCGCACAATTGGCTTGAAGGCCACACCACCGGGTTTGAAGCGGTACAAGAACACTTTGGCACGCTGGATGTCGACACCTACGCCGAATTCGCAGGCATAAAACCCGAAGACGCAAAAAAGGCAGCGCACGCGATCGCTACGGCCAATAAGTCTGCACTTTATGAAGATTTGGGTGTGCAGATGGCCCCGCATTCTACGCTTGCATCCTATTTGAACCAGCTTTTGGTGAGCATCACCGGACATTTTGGCCGGGAGGGCACTACAGCGATCCTTTCTGCATTGCCTGGCGCTTTTTTCAGCATGTCTGACATCGGCAGGTCGGTCAAAGGTGACTATGAGACCAAATATAAAGCTACGCCTGTAACTGGCGCCCGTATTGTGGCGGGGCTGGTGCCCTGCAACAGCGTGCCCGACGAGATTTTGACCGACCATGAAAACCGCTTTCGCGCCATCTGGATAGAAAGCGGCAATCCGCTACATTCGATGGCGGATAGTGCTAAATGGCGCGAGGCCATGAAAGCCTTAGAGCTGGTTGTGGTGATTGATGTGGCGATGACCGAAACCGCCCGTGAAGCTGACTATATTTTCCCCGCCTGCACACAGTATGAAAAGCTGGAAGCCACATTCTTCAACTTTGAATTCCCGGCGAATAGCCACCATTTACGCCAGCCACTTTTCGAACCAAAAGGCAACACACTCAGTGAGCCTGAAATGCATGCACGGATGGTCGAAGCATTGGTGCCGTTCGATTTTGCACGCCTTAAACCCCTAAGGGCAGCCGCGAACCAAGGCCTTGACGCCTACGGCATGGCAGCATTCCAATTTATGGCAGAGAACCCTGATTTGATGCCCTATATGATCTATATCCTTTACCGAACGCTCGGGCCTACCTTGGGTGAAGGGCGTGAGGCTGCGGCGATTTATTTTGGCATGGCCCAGCGCTTTGCCGCAATGAACTCTGCCGAAGTGAAACGCGCCGGATTTGAAGGCGAAGGGCTAGCGCTTGGCAATGCCTTGTTCACCAGCCTTCTCAACGATCCATCAGGCACGGTTTTCTCGGTGAGCGACATTGAAGAAAGCTTCAAAAAGCTTGGCCATAAGGACAAGAAAATCCGTTTGGCGATCGGTGAACTGCTTGATGAAGTTGATGGGCTGACCAACATGGGTGACCTGGTGCAGCTAGACAGAGACTTCCCCTTCATTCTGGCAGCGGGTGAACGCCGTGCTTTTACTGGCAACACCTTGCTGCGCAACCCGGATTGGGTAAAAGGCAAAGATGCCATGGCAATGGCGATGCACCCAGACGATGCAGCGAGGAAAGGCATAGCGTGCGGTGAAGATGTAATGCTGATCACCCGAGCCGGAAAAGCAAAAACGCCGGTTATCCTTGATAGCCGTCTGCGCACAGGTACGCTTTCCATACCCAATGGGTTTGGCCTAATTTATCCTAATGAAGAAGGAGACGATATTATAACGGGCGTGGCGCCCAACGAGCTCACCTCGCTTGAGAGCAAAGACAAGTTTTTAGGAACACCCTTCCACAAAT
>Ga0316204_10012836_pt1 | contig 10129 bp, 10 predicted proteins | sample 6monrhotite_MG_2_FD_205661 | JGI IMG/M metagenome (GOLD analysis project Ga0316204, IMG submission 205661) | Microbial mat bacterial communities from mineral coupon in-situ incubated in ocean water Damariscotta River, Maine, United States -... | ecosystem: Environmental > Aquatic > Marine >... | reverse complement strand
TGGCCGGCCTGGGTAGTGGGGGGAGCCGTTCTGCTGATGGGCGCCATCACCATGTACATGATCCCGCATCCGCTTTGGATGATCATCGCAACGCCGATCATCACCGTCTTGGCCGTGATCCTGTCGATCCGTCTTTTCGCCGGAAAAGCCGCCTGACGCGGTTGAACTCCGACAAGGGCGGTTTTAGGTAGGAGAGGGATTCCCCTCTCCGGCGAAAGGTTGCCACATGTCCGAAATCTATGATGTCGTCATTATCGGCGGCGGTCCCGGTGGTTATAACTGTGCCATTCGTGCAGGACAGCTCGGTCTGAAAACCGCCTGCATTGAAATGCGCGACACGCTGGGCGGCACCTGTCTGAATGTAGGTTGCATCCCGTCAAAGGCATTGTTGCACGCCTCCGAACTCTACGAGACGGCGGACAAACACTTTTCCGGATACGGCATCAATGTCGACGGCCTGTCCTTCGATCTGGCCAAAATGATGGACGGCAAGGCAGAGGCCGTGAAGGGGCTGACCGAAGGCGTCGCCTTCCTGTTGAAGAAAAACAAGGTCGACCGGATCCAGGGCAAGGGCCGGATTCTCGGTAAAGGCAAGGTCGAGGTCGATGGGCCGGATGGCAAAACCATTCTTGAAACCAAAAACATTGTCATTGCGACCGGCTCGGAGGTCACGCCGCTGCCGGGTGTCGAAATTGACGAGGAGCGTATTGTGTCCTCGACGGGCGCTCTGGAACTCAAGGCGGTGCCGAAAAAACTCGTCCTCATCGGTGCCGGCGTCATCGGGCTGGAATTGGGTTCGGTCTGGCGGCGACTGGGCGCCGAAGTCACCGTGATCGAATTTCTCGATCGCATCATGCCGGGCATGGATTCCGAGATTGCCAAACAGGCACAGCGTATTTTCAAGAAACAGGGCTTTGCCTTCGAATTATCGCGCAAGGTGACCGGCATTGATAAGTCCGGTGACGGGCTCTCGATCCAGACGGAAGCGGCAGCAGGCGGCAAGGCGAAGAGTTTCGACGCTGATATCGCCATCGTCTGCATTGGCCGTCGCCCCTATACCGAAGGTCTGGGACTGGAAACGGTCGGGATTGAGACCGACAAGCGCGGCATTATCCCGAACACGCAACTCCAGACTTCGGCAGACGGCGTCTGGGTTGTAGGCGATTGTACTCACGGCCCGATGCTGGCTCACAAGGCCGAAGATGAAGGCACGGCCTGCGCCGAACGCATTGCGGGCAAGGCGGGTCATGTGAATTACAATGCCATTCCCGGCGTTGTGTACACCAATCCTGAAATCGCATCGGTCGGCGCCACCGAGGACCAGCTCAAGGAACAAGGCCGGAAATACAAGACCGGCAAATTCTCGTTCATGGCCAATTCGCGCGCGCGGGCGAACAGGGAAACCGATGGCATGGTCAAATTGCTGGCAGATGCCGAAACTGATGAATTGCTCGGTGCCCACATGATCGGCAAAGGTGTCGGCGAGATGATTGCCGAGCTTTGTCTGGCGCTCGAATTCCGTGCCTCTTCCGAGGATATTGCCCGCACATCGCATCCTCACCCGACGATGACTGAAGCCATAAGGCAGGCCGCCATGGGCGTTGAGGGTTGGACGATGCAAGCCTGATTTTCGCCTTTCTGACGAAAAGTTCAGGCGGGCAAAGTTGAAATCATGCTATTATCATTGCTTCAGAAGCATCGATTCATGACGCGAAGAATTGCGTTCGGATAGACGGATTGACCCCGTGGCTGCGCGAAGATTGCCAGCCCGTTGCACCCACAAGGCCCGCTCATGCTGGAACTGAATGCCGATCGATTGAAGCTTGTTGCGCTGGATGGACGCCTGGCCGGTCTGCAATCGCGCGCGCCAGCAGCTTTTTTCGAAACGCTGGGGGTACAGTCCGAGGCCAGTTGGCCGCCCGAGCTGATGGATCAGCCAGCCATGGATTGGTGTGAAGCCCGGCTGAAGGATAGTCCGGACCAGATCGGCTGGTATTTCTGGGCCTTCATCTGGCCCGGATTTACAGGCGGTATGGACCGCCTGGTCGGCGGTGGCGGCTTCAAGGGCCCGCCGGGCGAGGATGGCATCGTGGAAATCGGCTATTCGATGCTGACCTCGTTTCGCGAACAGGGTCTGGCCACAGAGGCGGTGGAAATGCTGGTCAATTGGGCCTTGTCGACCGGCCAAGTACAGGAAGTCATTGCTGAAACCCTGCCGCACCTCATTGCCTCGCAACGGGTGCTCGAGAAGACCGGCTTTGTTGAAGCCGGTCAGCGCGAGGAAGACGGCATGACAATTATCCGCTTTGCGTTGAAAAAAGAACGCCGCGCCGCCTAGCCGCCGGTCAAACGGCGCAATTCATTCAGATAGGCAATCCAGGCTTTGCGCCCGGCCGGCGTCAATGACAGCGTTGTGCGCGGGCGACGCCCGACAAAACTCTTCTCGATCGCGATATAGCCGGCCTCCTCCAGCTTGCGCATATGCACGGACAGATTCCCGTCGGAGGCGTCAGTCTTCTCTTTGAGTTCACCAAAACTCGCCGCGCTGACCGAGGAAAGATAGGCCATGATTCCAAGGCGCAGCTTTCCGTGAATGGCATCATCCAGCCGGGCTGAATCAAATGCCGGGTCAGTCATCGCCAGCGCCTGATTCGCGGCCTACCAGACGCAATCCCGGCACAACCGCTGCAAATAGAATGATGGCGGCCGCCAGAAGATATAATGGGGCGGTGCCGTAAAAGGCGGGCGATAGGCCGGCTCCGGCAATCGACATCCAGGCGGGGCCATAAAGCCATTTCTCTGTTGAAAGCGCTGCTGTGACGGCAAAGGCGATGGCATAGCCGAACAGGGCGACGGTCAGGATGGAATCAAACAGGATCGGACTGGCGTCCAGCGCGGTGACAGAGAACATGACGCCGGCAAAATAGACGCCAATGCCGATGCCGACATATTGCCAGGCGATGCGATTGACCCGGTTGCCGACAGAGCCAGTGCCGGGTTTGCGGGTCATCGTTCGAACAATGATCGCATTCCCGACGAGGCCCAGCATACCGTAAGCCAGCCAGACAGCGCCCAGCAGGGATGCGGCAATCGGCAATGTACCGGTCAGAATGCCCCAGTGAACCAGACAGGCAATGACGCCCAGCCCGCCCCAGAGAATCAGGAATCGTCCGCCGATGAGGGGCGCCTGTTCACCGGATTCGGCGACACGTCGCAAATAGTCGAGATCTGTTTCACTCGCATGATTCATGCCTGCCTCCAAATAACTTTATAATTCAAAGTAACAGATTTCGAATTTGAGGCAAGTTGCATTTCCGGTGATCTGAAAAGGGCGGTGGCGATCAGGACGGGCGCCGTCTCGCGCGGGGATGCGCAGCCGCATGAACCGCCGTCAGGTGCGCCCCCTCGACCGCCGCATAGCCCTGCGTTGTCGACAGGCTGGCATGGCCAAGCAATTCCTGGATCGTCCTGAGGTCACCGCCACCCGCGAGCAGATGGGTCGCAAAACTGTGACGCAAGGCATGGGGCGTTGCACTCGTCGGCAGGCCCAGACGGGACCGCAGATTGACCACCAATGCCTGAACCGCACGGGCACCAAGCGCCCCGCCGCGAACGGCGTGAAACACGGGCGCTTTGGGCTCCGGGCTGAACGGGCAAAGATCGATATAGCGCTCCATGGCATCGCGGACCGCTGGCAGAACCGGTACGAGCCGGGTTTTCTGACCCTTTCCGGTTACACGTAAAATATCGCCCAATGGCAAATCACTGGCTGTCAGGGCCAGCGCTTCGCTGATCCGCAATCCGCACCCGTAGAGCAACAGCAGTACGGCTTCATCGCGCGCCGCAATCCAGCCGGGCATGTTGCGCGCACCGGTTTCGGAAATCATCTTCTGTGCCGCATCAACGCTCACCGGCTTGGGCAGGCTTCGCGGAATTCTGGGTGTTTCCACAAGACCGATCGCGGCGCAGGCCAGGCCGCGTCTTTGTTCCAGATAGCGATAGAAGCTGCGCGCCGAAGACAGAAATCGCGCCAGCGACCGCGCTGATACGCCATCGCGTCGACGATCAGCCAGCCATGCGCGAAAGTCCGTGGCTTTAAGGTCAACCAGGGCATCAAGCGTCAGACGCGTGCCGGAATGGGCCGTCTGGAAGTTCAGAAAGGCCGAGACATCGCGGCCATAACTCTCAACGGTTTTGGGGCTGTAGCGTTTTTCTCCGGCCAGATAATCCAGCCAGTCTTTCAGCGCCGCATCGGCAGACGTGTTCAAGTCTCGCTCAGCCATTTATCCATCAGGCGTTCAACCGCTCGCGCCACGAAATTTAGGATCTCCGTTCCCTGCCCGGTAAAGAATTGATCGGCTTCACTGGCGGCCAGCGCCAATACCCCGACATGACCACCGGCGCTGATCCGGCACAGGGCATGGCTGCCCATTTCCTCACCATAAAGCGTGCGCGATGTGCGCTTTGCGCATCCGCCGGTATAATCATTCTCATCGCCGAGCAACTCATCGGCCAGTCCGCCACCGCAGGCATGAATGGCTTCCGAAACGATCATGGGTGTCGCGCCTTCCAGATAAAGACGGACTTTCTCCACACCGAGAGCGCTGGGCGCTTCCCAGGCGAGCTTGTAGTCCAGCTCGTCGATATTGGTGCATTCCATCAGCGACAGGACAAAGCCCTGCGCGCGCGCCAGCAGGGCCAGATTATTCCGGGCATGATCAGCGATCGCTTGTTGTCGCTGTTTCAGATCCCGGACCTCGCCCAGCAAGCGTTCACGCACGACAAAGCCAAGATCGGCAACGCCGTCTGCCGTTGACGCCGCAAGGTGCGACAGCAATTCGGTATCCTCGCGAACCCAATCGGGATTGGTCATCAGCATCTGGCGCACAAGTGCGCGATCCATCGCATCGGGCGCAGCGCCCGGCTGTGTTATAAAATCTGTCAATGTCCCACCATCCGTTTTCGGATTTGTATTGAGACCTGTCTAGCAGAGAGGGATTGTCCTTCCGTAAACGCGGAAGAGAGACTAGCGTTACAATCCAAGAACGTTGCCCTCGTTTCGAAGATGGAATCGAAGAATGGTATACCCCTTGCCCGTTCTGGCAGCATTGTCGGTTGGGATGGCGCTCTCGGCGTGTGGCCAACGTGGCACTTGCGAAAGCCGTGCTATAGACGTTGAATCGGCGTACAACGCAGCCTTAAATTGTTTTTCCGGGGAGTACTGCGGCCCGCCACCTTTCCAACGAAGCGATGCCTACGATACTTCGTATATGATAGACGAAAGTGTCCGCGAATCCTGCATGGCGACGCTCACATTTGCAGCGAGCATTTCTGCATGGGATTATACATCGCATGTGTTTCGGTGCGAAGTGGATGGCTGGATAGGTGAATTCAACGTCGCCGTGGATACGAGCCAGGACCGACTAAGATACTGTCGCCGAGTCTATTATCTATTTTTCGATCCGGATGAGGGTTACGCAGTTGGTCTTGTCACGGGCGCCGGACGAATTGGCAGCGTGACGGTTGAGCAGTCTCAAGCCAATTAATTTCGCCTGCCAAACCGAATGTACGAATTTCATTTATCAAGTGCTGAATCAGGGACGCGAGTGATCAGCTTGTTTCTCATGGAAGACGAAACCGGTTGCTGTGTGGCCAGCTCCGGTCGCTATAATGGTGACATGAGTCGCGCTCCCACCCTCAAAGCCAAGGCTTCCATTCTGTTTCCCATGCCCTTGCCGGAACCGTTTGATTATGCGGTGCCCGAAGGGATGGAATTGCGCGTCGGTGACCATGTCCGTGCGCCCTTGGGTAAACTCCGGCGTGAGCAGTTAGAATGATGTTTGGATTGGAAGAAATTGAATGAGCAAAATATTTGGAAATATTTTTCTGGGCACTCGCGAAATCGAGTTCGATATTCGCGCTCCGACCTGCAGAACCGGGAAAAAGGGATTCTATCGGTTTGATGTATATCGGGAAGGCGACGCCCTTAGAATTTCGATCAAATTGGAGTCGGTTTCGGCGAAATTCTTTCTGTATTTTGGCTATTTCATCGCGGTTGGATTTTTTGTCGGCAGTTTGATCTACCCGTCAAAACCTTGGCTATTTTACGGAGCGGTTGGTCTTATTCTGTGTAATCAGGGCTTAATGTTTCTGATGTTTCCGAAACGGATAGATAGTGATGATTGGGACCGCGAATGAGCATCCCGGCCGCGACACGAAATTTTTGAAAGTTTGCTCTTGTCCTCCCTCAAAGCCAAGGCTTCCATTCTGTTTCCCATGCCCTTGCCGGAACCGTTTGATTATGCGGTGCCCGAAGGGATGGAATTGCGCGTCGGTGACCATGTCCGTGCGCCCTTGGGCAAACGTTCGGCGCGCGGCATTGTCTGGGAATTGTCATCTGATGATGGCAGCCGCAATCTGAAAAGTGTCGAGAGCGTCTATCCCGCCCCGCCGCTTTCTGAAGCCATGATCGAATTTGTGAACTGGTCGGCGCGCTATCTGGTGCAATTGCCGGGAATCGTTTTGCGGACAATTCTGCGCAGCGAGGATTCCCTGCTGCCATCGCCCACCGAAATCCAGTTTGACGTCGCCGGCGATTTGCCGGCGCGCATGACGGATGCCCGGACACGTGTGATCGAGGCCGTCACCGAACATGGCCCGAATTCCGCGGCCGAGCTGGCCCGCCTCGCCGGTGTGACGCCGGGCGTGGTGTCGGGACTGGCAAAAGCCGGCGGGCTTGTCCGTATTGAACGCCCTGCCGACCAGCCTTTCGACGCGCCCGACCCGGACGGGCCGGGGGTTGCGCTGGTGCCGCAACAACAGGAGGCGGCCGATCAGCTGAAACGCATGATCAATGCCGGTGGATTTCAGGCGGCCTTGCTGGACGGCGTAACGGGCTCGGGCAAGACAGAAGTCTATTTCGAAGCCATCGCCCATACTCTGCGCCAGGACCCGGACGCACAGATCCTCGTCCTTCTGCCAGAGATCGCCCTGTCGCGGGCTGTCACTGCGCGTTTCCTTGAACGTTTCAAGGCCGAACCCGCCCTGTGGCATTCCGACCAGGGCCACCGGGAGCGCCGCCGCATCTGGCGTGAAGTCAATGAAAACCGGGCGCGGATTGTGATTGGCGCGCGCTCTGCTCTCTTTCTGCCATTCCAGAATTTACATCTCATCATCGTCGATGAGGAACATGATGCGACCTATAAACAGGGCGATGGCCTGCATTATCAGGCGCGCGATCTGGCTGTCGTTCGGGCACGGGCGTCCAAAGCCCCGATCATCATGGCGTCCGCCACGCCTTCGATTGAAAGCCTCGCCAATGCGCGGGCCGGGCGCTACGCCTACATTCAATTGCCCGACCGGATCGGCAAGGCCGTGCTTCCCGAGATCACCACCATCGATCTGCGCGAAAAACACAATCGCCCGGCCAGCGGCATGTGGCTGTCGGATACGCTGGTCGAGGCCATGGCCGAGACACTGGCGCGCAAGGAACAGGTGCTTCTCTATCTCAATCGCCGTGGATATGCGCCGCTGGTCCTGTGCCGGGATTGCGGACACAAGATGAAATCGCCCGATGTCGACGCCTATCTGACCGAGCATCGCTATACGGGCCGGCTGGTCTGTCATCTCACCGGTTTTTCCATGCCGCGCCCGGAAACCTGTCCCGAGTGCGGTGCGGCGGATTCCCTGACCAGTGTTGGTCCGGGGGTTGAACGCGTCGCCGAGGAAGCCAGGGCCCGTTTTCCCGATGCCCGGATTGAAATTCTCTCTTCGGATACCGCCCATTCGGCCGAAGCCTTGTTGTCATTGATCGACCGGATGGAACGCGGCGAGATTGATATTCTCGTCGGCACCCAGATCGCCGCCAAGGGTCATAACTTTCTCAACCTTACCCTTATTGGCGTGGTCGATGCCGATCTCGGTCTGGCGGGTGGCGATCCGCGCGCTGGCGAGCGAACCTATCAGACACTGGTACAGGTCGCCGGGCGGGCCGGTCGCGCGGATCGTCCGGGCCGGGCGCTTTTGCAGACCCATGAACCGGAACATGATGCCATTGCCGCGCTCGTGGCGGGGGATCGCGACCGATTCATGGAAACTGAAACCATGGCGCGCGAAGTTCTGGGCCTGCCGCCCTATGGGCGGCTGGCGGCCATCATTATTTCCGCGCGCGATCCGTCACAGGCCGATGCCGTCGCCAGAGACTGGGCCCGAAATGCGCCGGACACGACCGGCATTCAGATCTGGGGTCCGGCAGAACCGCGTTACGGCATGGTGCGCGGTTGGCACCGGCGGCGCATGTTGATTCGCGCGGATCGCGATGTGGATCTGTCTGCCTGGCTCTGGGCTTGGAAAAAACGGATGAAACCCGTCTCGTCTGTCCGCGTGACCATCGATATCGAGCCTTACAGCTTTGTTTGACGCGCCAGCGTGAAGGGGGAGAGGTCGACAGGCGGCGGTAAATCCAGCGCCAGCGCGACAGCCGCTTCGCCGACAGCCGGCGCAAACTTGTAGCCATGACCCGAACACGCCGCGACGATCACCATGCCGGTGTGTCCGGGCGCATGATCAATAATGAAGCGCGTATCACGCGTATTCGTGAACCGGCAAATCTCGAACCGGTCGGGCGGCGGACAATCGGGCAGCACCGCTTTCACACAATCGGTCAGGATACGGCGATCTGCGTCCTCTACATCGCTCGTTTCGCGATATTCCGGTCCGCACTGACCGCGATGGTGATAGAGTCCCAGCCGCCATCGCCCCGGTTTCGCGGCGGGCAGCACATAGATTCGCCGTCCATCCTCCATCAATTTCTGGAAGGGAGGCGTCCCGTCTTGCGGACCGTCGAAATAGGCCGCGACCTGGCGCTCGATTGTCAGAACGGCATTCATCTCGGCACAGAATTGACTGGCCCACGGTCCGGCGGCGTTGATGACACGCCGTACGGCCTGGACACTGCTGGCGGTGTGGATCAGGAAATGATCGCCGTCAGCCTCGATGGATTGAACCGCGCAGTCGTGGATCAGCTCGGCACCGTTTTCTATTGCCAGGCGCTCCATCGCGGCATTGGCAATATCGCTCAACAGAACGCCGCTTTCTGGCGCGTGCAGCACCGAATAATTTTCTGAAAGCTTCAGGGCGGGCCAAAGATTATTTGCGGTCGCCGCATCCATGCGAACATGACGATGCCCGGATTGGTCAGCGCTGGTGCGGGCCTCCCGCATGAAGGCACTATCTGTGGGCCCGACATCCAGCCCGCCGGTTACCTGTAGCAGGGCCTCGCCGCTGTCGGCTTCCAGTTCAGCCCACAGATCAAAACTTCGATCCAGCAGCGGCATGAAAACCGCGCCTTCGCTATAGATGCGGCGGATCATTCGCGTTTCGCCATGGCTTGAGCCAGACGCGTGGCCTCGCGAAAACTGCTCGAACCCGATCACGGAGGCGCCCGCCCGACGCGCGGCAACCGCACACGCCAACCCCATCGCGCCCAGCCCGATTATGCCGATATCCCGCATATTTTCCCTTCCCGCGGCCACTTTGTGCTATTTTGCGCGTCGATCAAGTATTGTCCGCGATGCCGCAACCGGGTTGCCGCCTTCAAGCCCCTATGCTAAGCGGGCGCGCAACTGGAGAAGCGGGCGTCAGGCAGACGAAAGCGCACTCCAAATTTCGTAATTATCTCAAGTGCTTGGTGGTTGAGCAAATCGACTCGCCAGCGCGACGGGCAGAGGCAGGCGACAGAACGATCCGATGAGTGGCGATCACGCGACAATCACCGGCGCAGCCGGACGGTATGCCAGCGCATTGTTCGAGCTGGCTTCGGACGCCAAGCTGGCGGCCAAGGTCGAAGCCGATATGGCGGATCTGGCCACCTTACTGGCCGACAATCCCGAGCTCACTACCGCGCTTGCCAGCCCGATGGTCGAGGGCGACGCAAAGTCAGGTATCCTGACCGCTGTGGCGGACAAGGCCGGTTTCGAGCAAATGACGAAGAACGCCCTCATGGTCATCGCCGAAAATGGCCGCGCCGGGGCGCTGGGCGGTATTGCAAAAATTTACGCCAGGCTGGCAGCGGCCGAGCGCGGAGTGGTGTCAGCCGACGTCACAACCGCAGCCAAGCTGACGGCCAAGG
>Ga0316204_10012835_pt1 | contig 10129 bp, 9 predicted proteins | sample 6monrhotite_MG_2_FD_205661 | JGI IMG/M metagenome (GOLD analysis project Ga0316204, IMG submission 205661) | Microbial mat bacterial communities from mineral coupon in-situ incubated in ocean water Damariscotta River, Maine, United States -... | ecosystem: Environmental > Aquatic > Marine >... | reverse complement strand
GCGAATTCCCCATAAAAGTCATGGGGAAGAATCATGTGGATTTTGAGATAACGGTAATGACGATTGTGACCAAGCATGTGCCCGATATTAACGAAGGGGCGCTTAAAACTCGTCCTAGTAGCAATGGCAAATTCGTCTCAATAACGGTAACCATACAGGCCGAAAGTAAAGACCAGCTCGACAACATCTATCGTGAGCTGTCTGGTCACGAGCTTGTTTTGATGGCTTTGTGAGCACTATTAACGATCATTTGATAGTGCGTGATTTAGGTTTGAGTGATTACGAGCCTACGCTTGAGAAGATGATCAGTTTTAGCCAGCAGCGTGATGAAAATACCGCGGATGAAATCTGGTTGTTAGAACACCCTCCTGTGTATACACTTGGAAAAAATAGCAAAGCACATCATGTGCTTAATCCAGGTGACATTCCTATTATCCAGATAGATCGTGGTGGTCAGGTAACTTATCATGGGCCTGGACAGTTAGTTGCTTATTTGTTGATAGATGTGCGTAGAAAAAATGTCGGAGTTCGCCGCATTGTAACGGCGATGGAAAATGCCATTATACAAGTGTTAGCCGGATTGGGTGTTGATGCAAAAGCGCTTGGCGATGCTCCCGGTGTTTATGTGAATGACGCAAAAATTGCAGCACTGGGTTTGCGAATAAAGAATGGTAAAAGTTATCATGGTTTAAGTTTTAATATAGACATGAATTTGGCGCCGTTTCAGGGCATAAACCCTTGTGGTTATGAAGGGCTTGAAATCACTCAGCTAAGTGACATAGTAAGTGAGTATTCAGTGGCTGATATAAAAAAATCCCTGATCGAATATTTTAAACATGCGTTGAGCTACAAGTATATTGCAATGCAGTAAAGAGACTAGTTAATGGAATCCAGAACGGAAAAGAAGAAAGTGATTCAAGGCGAAAAATTGCGCGGCGCAGAAAAGGTCGCACGTATTCCTGTGAAAGTTGAAAAAACTGTAAAACAGGCACGCAAACCTGCCTGGATTAGAGCAAAACTTCCAACTAGCAGTTCAGCGGTGAAGAATTTAAAAGCGGTTTTGCGAGAGCACAAACTACATACAGTTTGTGAGGAAGCCGCGTGCCCGAACTTAGGCGAATGTTTTAGTCATGGCACAGCAACTTTCATGATTATGGGTGATATTTGCACACGTCGTTGTCCGTTCTGTGATGTCGGCCATGGTCGACCATTGCCACTGGATCAGGATGAACCTAATAATCTGGCGAAAACTATTCGTGCGATGGATTTAAAATACGTGGTCATTACCTCGGTTGACCGCGATGATTTACGAGACGGTGGCGCGGAACATTTTGTCAATTGCATTAATGCAACACGTGAGCAAAGCCCTAAAACGAAAATAGAAGTATTGGTTCCTGATTTTCGCGGTCGAACAGATGTGGCGCTGGATATTTTGACCCAAGCGCCGCCCGATGTGTTTAATCACAATTTGGAAACGGTTCCACGTCTGTATAAGCAGGTGCGGCCTGGTGCAGATTATGGTGTATCGCATGAATTGATTCGTCGTTTTAAAGAGCTGTTCCCTGATGTCCCTGCAAAATCTGGTTTAATGTTGGGTGTTGGGGAAGAGATCGATGAAGTGAAACAGGTGATGCGTGATTTACGTGAATCTAACTGTGATATGTTGACGTTGGGACAGTATTTGCAGCCTAGTCTTCATCACCTTCCTGTTATACGCTATGTAGAACCCTCTGAATTTGATGCATTGGCGGAATATGGTTATGAAATAGGTTTTAGTAATGTTGCGAGCGGCCCAATGGTGCGTTCTTCCTATCATGCAGATCAGCAAGCAGCGGGTGAAGCCGTGAAATGATAGATTGTTATCAGTAGTTCCCGCTAATGGCTCGATGAAGAGAAGTCGGGATAAGAATGCACTTGGGACGGAAAATCAATCCTAACTCTGTTTCTGACGGGCGTCGCTGGATTTTTATACATACAGGATCACAATGGGGTAAAAGCGGGCGGTAAATTATTGCTCAGAACTTGTGTGCAACAACGACACTTGGTAATTTAACGTATTACAACTAACAAGGATGCATGGTGTGAATAGAGCTAAAATCTTTCTTTCCTGTTGTCTTTTATCAGTCGCATCATCAATCTATGCTGAAGAATCTTCGGTCGACAAGCAGTGCGTTCCTCAAGGTGAGTGGGTAACAAGCCAGGGGAAAACACTCGACAAAAACAATGTGATGAATACATTGAGTAAAACCAAAGTTGTTTTGCTTGGTGAAGACCACGACAATCCAGAACATCATCGCTGGCAATTACATACTATGGCTGGCATCTATGCTTATCAGTCCAATATGGCATTGGGGTTTGAATCTTTTCCACGATCTGCACAAAAATATCTTGATCAATGGGTCGCTGGTGAAATTGAAGAAAAAGAATTTCTTGAGGCGGTGGAATGGGACAAAGTCTGGCGTTTTGATAAAGATTTTTATATGCCCATGTTCTATTTTGCTCGTATGAATAAAATACCTATGTACGCACTGAATGTTGAGCGCAAGCTGGTTTCGATGGTTAGTCAGCAGGGTTGGGATAGTATTGATGAAAAAACTCGAGAAGGCGTAACAAAGCCTGCCTCTCCAAGTTTGGAATATCTTGAAATTCTAGCTGGTGTTTATGCGCAGCACTTGCCTAAACACGACTCTCCTAATCCGCATGAAAAAAACGCTGAGAACTCTGAGCTTTCTGAAGAGGAATTTAGAAAGATTATGGATATGCCAGGATTTAGGCGTTTTGTTGATGGTCAAACAGTATGGGATAGAGCAATGGCTGAAAAAATTCATCAAGCCATTACTAGAGATAAATACGCTATAGTTATTGGTATTATGGGAGCCGGGCATATCATGGGTGATTATGGTGTTCCACACCAACTCAACGACTTAGGCACAGAAAGTATTTCAACACTCATGGCCTGGGATGGAACTATTGAATGTGCTGAGCTAAAAAATGGAACGGTGGATATTGCTTATGGAATCCGTGTTGTTAATACCGTTGATGAAGAAGAGAAAAAACCACGTTTGGGTGTTTATTTAGATCATGTGGGCAGTAATGCAGTGATTGTTACACGTTTAGTTGAAAAAAGTGTGGCGGAAAAAACAGGTATCCAAGTCGATGATCAAATAGTAGAAGTGGCCGGTAAAAAAGTGACTAAAGTGATCGACGTTGTTGAGCGAGTAAAAGCGTCTGCCTTTGGAACATGGTTGCCCATTAAAGTTTTGCGTGGTGAAAAAGAGATTGAGCTTGTTGCTAAATTCCCACCACTGGAAGATTAACAATACTTGGAAAAGCAGTTGATCCTTAGAATATTCTACGTTCTATTTCCACGTCCATGTCCAACGGCTTTTTCTAAGATAATTGGTAACTGCTCATAGGGTTACAACTCACTGAGCGGCAGGTGCTATACAGGTTGGAGAAAACGTTGCCCGCATGGACGCGGGCGTCGAGCATCCACGGATTGATTTACTGCATTTTTCGTAAACTTGTATAGCACTCGGTGCGTATCGAAGCCAATGAGGTATGAGTAGATACGATAATCGTTTCATAATTGGAGCGTTAAGAATTGAAAAAAATCTTATGTCTTGTTGTTATCATATTCCTTGGCGGTTGTACGATTACTCCCATTAAGCCCTGGGAGCGTGACATTCTCGCTCGAGATAATATGGCGCTCGACGCCGATGCGATGCTTCAGCTTATGGATGAACAAATTTATTACAGTAAAGAAGCCGCTAGCGGTGGGAAAGGGATCGGAGGCGGTGGCTGTGGATGCAATTAAAATATAACCTAAATCCAGCAAGTGATCGCACTCGCTCAGCACAAACTCTTGATCCACGGAGCGATATGAAGCGTTTAGGAAACCACAATAAGGATTCTACTCAACGTTGTCATTCGCTTCCCGAATCAATATCTTGCACTGTGCAAGTACGATCACCTGCGGTATCTAGTTATAAATCCATCAGACAGCAACTAACCGTTGCAACCTGCAGTTTGCTCACCGCAATACCTGTATTAGCAATTGATACTTCTCCCCTCGACATATCGCTCTCATCCATGATTTATTCTGAAGATGGCCGTGTGCTTGTCAATGAAGATGTTATCGAGGTTCAGAAAGAGATTGATGATGACGAATTTGTTACGGTTCGTTATATTTTTGATGTGATGACGGGGCCATCTCATAATGGTTTACCTAAGCTTGATACTCCACAAACGTTAACATCTCCCTCTGGATCAACGGTTACCAGTAAAACTTCAGAAGAACCGACATTTGCTTTCCGTGACACGCGCCATGCGTTGAATCTTGAATGGGAAAAACCGATTACACGTCTATTAAGTACAACCAACGCTGTATCTATTTCAGGAGAATATGATTATTTATCTGCCGGCGGTAGTTCTTCCTGGAATTATGATATCAATGATCGACTCACAACGCTAACCGCGGGTGTTGCCGCAAACTACGATTTGATTACGCCAGTTGGCGGAACACCTCTTGGCTTGGGTAGCAGTGATAGTGAAAAGAATCTGGGTGATCAAAAGAAAGGTGAGCTTGACGCGTTGATTGGCATAACTCAAGTGATAGATCGCAAAACTTTATTGCAGGCAAATTATTCCATTGGCTACTCTAAAGGTTATCTAACCGATCCGTATAAGCTTGTGGCTTATTTGAATAATGTCGATCTTGTCCCCGTTTCTGATAATCCCTATTTCTATGAAAAAAGACCCAACACTCGGCTCACTCACGCGTTTTATTTGCAGCTAATTCGAGATTTTGATGATGATGTTTTACGCGCTGCTTATCGTTATTTTATTGATGATTGGCAGATAAAATCACATACCTATGAGTTGAAATACAGTTTTTCACTCTTGCATGAGAATGAACTACAGTTCCACTATCGTTATTACACACAAACTGCCGCTGATTTTTACCATTACTTTTTAATTAATGATGCCCGCGCAGGTGTCAATAATCACGATGTTGTTACAGAACTTTCTCAATTGGAATATGCAAGTGCTGATCATCGATTGGGTAATTTGAAGAGCGAAACAATCGGTGTCAAATATTCACAACGGTTTGTGAGCAAACAGAGCAAGCTGGATTTACGACTGGATAGGATGATTCAGCAGGATCAAAAAGGGAAGTTTAATGATTTGAAAGCATGGATTGCACAAATCGTCTTTAAATTCATTTATTAGCCCTTAGTCATCCCAGATAAATCTAATGACCTTGTCGCTTTTTGGATACATACAAGGACTCGATGATTTCTGGTAATAGTGGTTTAAACGCGATCCGAATAAAAATCGAACGATATGCGCTTGAGTTACATTTACAATGTGTATTATTTCATCATAATTAGTTAATAAAATCTTATCTTTATACCGTTTAATTCATCTGGTATAAACTCTGCACTAAGAATGGTCGATGCATGCAAATATAACAACATCATCTATAAGCGTGTACATATCTACTAATACTGTGGTTTTGAAATGACCGTGGTTTAATCCTGAATTGAGTAATTAACATGCAAACTAAAAATAAAATAAACGTTATTTTAAATTTTGTGCTGTCTGGTATTTTATTAGTGCTAAGCGTCGGTTGTGCCTACGAACCAGTAAAGCCCTGGCATCGTGGCGTGTTAGCTGCAGATAGTGCGCAGCTTGTACCTGATGCCCTGGAAAATGAATCAGACGAACATATCTATTTTAGCAAAGAAGCCGCCAAAGGCGGTCAAGGCGTTGGTGGCGGAGGTTGTGGATGCAACTAAAACAACCGAAATCTATTCGTCGGCAATTAACCATTGCAACTTCTTCATTGCTTGTCGCAGCTCCACTACAATCAATTGCAGTAGAAAATTCCGTTGATCAAATGGATGATATTACTGTTGAAATTTCTCGGCTTTATTATTCTGAAGATGATCGCGTAACGGTTAACAAGACTCAGGCACTTATTACCAACGAGTTGTCTGAAGATAATCGAATAAAAGTGAATGTTACTTATGACACTATGTCCGGGTCATCTCCTAATGGGCGTATTTATACTGGCGGGGGGGATGGCTCCGGGACAGTTGCTGTTACGACAGCTTCCGGTTTTTCTTTTAATGCTGCTAACAATGCTTCTTCAGCAAGTAAAAATACTTGGCTAACTCCGTTTAGTGATAATCGAATAGCAGCCAATATGGAATGGGAAACGAGTTTAACGAATTTTTCCAAAGCGGTGCTCGGCGGCGGTGCATCATTTGAGAACGATTATGAGTCTTATAGTACCGGTGGAAAGTTGTTATGGGATTTGAATCAACGTCGAACAACATTGACAGCTGGAATTGGTTATAACTCCGATACCGTAAAGCCGGAAGCTGGTGTGCCAGAAGGGTTGGGAGAGTTATGGTGTGGTACAACGGCGATTGATCTCGATTGGCTCTCTTCTTGTGCGGATCAGGATCAGATATTCTATAAACCTGCTAACAAAACTGTAGTGGATTACTTTTTTGGAATCACACAAGTCTGGAATCGAAACACGCTATTTCAATTAAACTATTCACAAGGTGATGAGAGTGGTTATTTAACCGATCCCTATAAACAGGTGAGTGTGATCGATCCCGAATTCGGTAATCAAGAGCTTGCCGTGTTGTATGAAAAAAGACCGGATTCTCGTTTAACACAAAGTTTGTATTTTAAGGCAATAAACGTTTCCAGTGAAAACATTACCTCATATATTTCTTATCGTTATTTCTGGGATGATTGGGATATACAGGCGCATACGGTTGACGCCAAGATTAGAATTAACTTGGGTACTAAATCATATATTCAACCACATGTTCGTGCGAGCTATCAATCTGCCGCTTCTTTTTCGTCGAGCTATATTTCAGTTGATGATGCCGAATTTGTGAACGAGCCACAATATATTAGTGCAGACCATCGCTTGAGTGAGCAGGGCACAGTAACGGCTGGGATTAAGTATGGTAGAAAGCTTGGAAAGGTTGGCAAATTTGGAGCTCGTGTTGAGCAAATGCGTCAGAAATATAATGATGGAGTTCTACCAGACATGAAAGCTTGGATAGTCAACTTATTGTTGTCGATGCGATTTTAGCAAATAGAAAGATGTTTCACTGCAATGTTCGCATGAAAGGTTCTCTATATAAATGAAAAACTCCAGTCTGCAATTAATTGATGAGACCTGGGTTGGTCGTTTTGAAGCGATGGCTAGTCCTTGTGAAGTGCTTGTCGATACTCCTGAAAAAAATCTGGCTCAAAAGGCCCTGGATCTTGCGCTTCAGGAAACACGTCGTATTGAGCAAAAATACAGTCGTTATCGGAATGATAACATCGTTTATCAAATCAATAATGCCAAGGGTAAAGTCATTGAAGTCGATGCAGAAACTGCAGGTTTGCTCGACTACTCTCAACAATGTTATGAGTTGAGCGAAGGGATGTTTGATGTGACATCGGGGGTTTTGCGTAAAGCCTGGAAGTTTGATGGTAGCGATAATATTCCTTCACAAAAGCAAGTGTCAGAAGTATTGCAACATGTTGGCTGGTCGAAACTTCAATGGCGAAATCATACGCTACGGCTTAATGCCGGGATGGAAATTGATTTTGGAGGTGTCGGAAAAGAGTATGCTGTTGATCGTTCAGCATTGCTCATTAGCGCTTTGAATATTGATTCTGTTTTAGTCAATTATGGTGGTGATTTGATGGCCCTTGGTCCTCGCGCAAGTGGTAAGCCGTGGGAAATTGGACTACAAAATCCTGATAATTCATTAACGAAAATGATCGGAAAAATAGAATTGTTTCGTGGCGGTGTTGCTACGAGTGGGGATTTACATCGGTTTCTATTAAAAGACGGTGTGCGTTATAGCCATATCTTAAATCCTAAAACTGGTTGGCCTGTTGAAAAAGCATTCAGACAAGTTACGGTGTTAGCGAATAGCTGCATGGAAGCAGGAATGTTAGCCACTTTTGCATTGTTGCAGGGAGAAAGTGCAGAAGAATTCATCAAAGCACAAGATGTTGAATACCGAGTAGTTCGTTAATTACCCGAATGAAACTTAATAATGGCATTAATTGCCAACGTGTAATAAGATTAGCCCGAGTCTAAAACTGATGTTCTAATAAAAATAAAATAAACGGTAATGCTGTATGCATTTTGTTCAATACGCTCCTGTCTCACTATCTCTTCTTCTACTTCTTAGCGCTTGTAATCTCGAAAACATCTCTAATGTCTATGAGTCTGGCGTTCAATCCAGTAACAGCTCAAATATGGCAATAAGCTCCAGGCTTAATACTTCCATGGATGTTGAGTATTCATACAATTCAGATGAATTGCTTCACGAATCAGAAGTGAACATAGAAGATCGAATTACTATTCCAAATGCCAAATTAAATGTTGGTTTAGGTGTTTTAGACGTTGATTTCAGCGACGAATATTCAGATTCAAAAATGTCGTTAAATGCTTTAACCGGCAAATTTATAGTAGGAAAGCGGAAGCAGAACATGCTTCATAGTATAGGGACTGATGTAAGTGGTGATCCGCTAGCAATTTCTATTGAAGATACTGATGCCTTAAAAGTCGAGATAAACACATTTGATGCAGTGATAGATGGAGAAAACAATACTATCTACATACAAAGCGATTTTGAGCTGAGTATGGAAGTGACAAATGTGAATGGCGAGTTCTCCTCAGATATTTTTCACAATGCAGAAAATCCCAATGATCAAAGATTAACAGGAACCATTTCGATAGAAATACCCGCTGATACGACACTTGTTGTTGATAAGTTTGAGGAAGGATTCGGGCGTGCAAAAATCACAAAAATAGTGAATGGTGGCCCCATGACTTTGCAAGGCTCAAATTATTTTTCTTTTAATGAAACAATCACTGTTGGTGAATGTTTTATTTGGGAAGATGACTATCTTGAATTTGGTAGTGGCTTTGAGCGGATTAATTGTCCGATGTAATGTGTCGAATGAATGTGAATGGTAAAAAGGCGAACATAAAGTTCGCTTTTTTTGTTTAAGTTATCACCAAAACTAGCACTAAAGTACTAGTTGAAAAGACTTTGTCATCTTCTTGAATTTGCGGTTAGTATTTAGATTAGTTTGTGCTAACATTGCTATGTATTTAATCTTCAAAAAAGATAAAAATAATCAGGGTTGAATTGTGCAAAGTAATAATACCGTGGAAGTCTCAGGGAGGTTAAAAGCAGTTGCTCGACAGTTCGAAATTTCATGTTGTTATTTGAAATGTCTGGAAGAATTGGATTTGCCTGATGAACTGGGTAATTGTGTGGTCATCTACTATTTTGAACGTGAGGACGAGGCTGCACTTAATAAACTTGTTAACCTTCTGCATCATCACCCCAAGTTGAAAATAATATTCTCGAGTGAAGTATTTAGTGAAAGCCTGGCAATATGGGCTTTAAGATCAAGGATTTATGACTACGTCACCTATCCATCAGAATATAATTATTTACTAAAATTATTCGAAGAATTTTTTGGAGGTCAATTATATTATGTATCACCTAGTAAAAGCGTGTTCGATCTAGATCTTGAGTTACAGTGTGTGCATTCGAATACAGATTTGCATAAAAAAAGAACAGTCGCAGCCCAGCAGTATATCGATAAATACTTTTCTGAAAAAATAAAAATATCCTATCTCGCTCAGCTTTGTTTTATGTCGCGTGATTATTTTAGCCGAGTATTTAAGTCGGAATATAGAATAACACCACAAGAATATATTAAACGAAAGCGTCTTAACAAAGCTAAAGCACTGCTCCGCGAGAGCACATACACCATTCAACAAATATCCTACCAAGTTGGTTATTCAAATCAAAGTCAATTTAATTTGTTATTCAAGCAATCATTCTCACTAACCCCAAACGATTTTAGAAATATAGCGGAATAATATAAAATTTTTCCGGATTAGTATTGCTGATTTTTGTATGGTAAATGGTTTAATAGAAAGCAATAATTTCTATTGGCTAAGTGGTTTTTTATCCACATACACAAGAATTAAGCGCACCTATGAAAATAAAAACATATAAGTTTACTCTGCAATTATTAGTTTTCCTTGCAATGGTTTTTTGTTTTGGGAGTG
>Ga0316204_10012834_pt1 | contig 10129 bp, 10 predicted proteins | sample 6monrhotite_MG_2_FD_205661 | JGI IMG/M metagenome (GOLD analysis project Ga0316204, IMG submission 205661) | Microbial mat bacterial communities from mineral coupon in-situ incubated in ocean water Damariscotta River, Maine, United States -... | ecosystem: Environmental > Aquatic > Marine >... | reverse complement strand
ATACTTTCCGCACGAGTAAGTGCCTTTTCTACAGCTTGTATTTTAAACGATTGAGTGAATTTTGGTTTCATTTTTATCTACCTCTAACTAATTATTAGAGGCGACAACTATCCTGACACAGGGGGATTATGGCTCTGTGCCGTTTGTTTCCAACCTCAGCATAACCCACGTCGTTTGAGGTTGGATAGGTCAATACATAATGTCTAGTATGAATAATGTCATAATGTAGCGAATTCTCGGTACTGTAAGATTTTTGTATACTGGCTAGACAATAGAGTTTGATTAATAAGTCCTCACAGTTACTATAATCTCAACTTATTGCGATTTGCAGCACTGTTCTTTTTCTATTCTTTTCGGATAGTGTAAATATTCGTTTCTTTTTTGTGGATGCGCTTTCGCTTATCCATAAAACAATTAGAAAGCATTAGCGATATCATTTGGGGCACCCATTATTTAATGGTTCCTTTGTACATGTTGCCACTAGGCAAATGAACCACTGTGCACTATCATTCAACTCTTCTGTTATGTTGATATTCAGGTCTTTTGTATCAATAGTCAATCAATACTGTTATAGGCCATAAAGTAAAAGAGATATGAATAACGTTAAAGATCACATTAAACAATTAGAAGAAAAATTATTACATACTGATGTAAGGGGAAACCCGGAAATTCTTAACGAGCTACTGAGTGAAGATTTTGAAGAAATAGGAAGTATCGGTAAAATCTCTTCTCGAGAAGAAGTCGCCAATTGGTTAGTGACAAAAGACAAAGACATCGAATGGACGTTAAGCGAGTTTAGAGTTAGAGAGTTAACACCCGAGCTAGTCTTGGTAAATTATCGTGCGAATAAAAAGGGACAGCTAAGTAATAATTCAAAAGGGTCTCTTAGAAGTTCAATATGGAAGTTGTGTGATGATAAGTGGAAAATGATATTTCATCAAGGCACAAAGATTCTAGATTGTTAGGGAGTGGTGTCAGGAATACGAATATGCATAAACAGCTAGCATTCGTATCAACCTACCCCAATAAATTCTTATTACTGATCTAATATTTAGTGGGCCAGGGGGCGTGCCTGTATTACTGTATATATGATTTTATTTAAATACAAAAGTACAAGCACGATCACATTACTTTGAAATTCTGAAATTAAGCTGAGCAGTAACCTTTCATTTTTCACATAGGATTACGATTGATTAAGGATTCCCATTCACCGCCAACCAGAAAGGAAAACTAGCAAGACTAAATAATTTAACAACTTCCAGTGTTTTTGTGTCAATCACCACTAATTTATCATCCGCTGTCACTACAACATAAATCCAACGACTGTCCTTACTAGCACGTACACCATGTGGACCAAATCCTACCTTGATTTGTTTCACTACTTCCAGTGTTTTACTGTCGATCACTGTGACAATATCATCTGCAATGGCGCCGGTTATCACCAGTTTGCCATTCGGAATCACATCAATTCCGGCGTGTCCCTGGCCAACAGAAATGATTTTTTTAATTTTACCGGATGTCAAATCCATCACGCCAACATTGTTTGAGGTATCTCGAATAAATGCGGTTTTACCATCTTTTGACAAATCAATGTTGTGTGCGCCGAACAAACCCGGCGTCGGAATCACGTTTAGAACTTTTCGTGTTTGGGTATCAATAACACCCAAACCGGCACCACCTTGTAGGGTCACATAAGCCAGTTTGCCATCGTCACTGAAACGCACATTATGTGGCATATCTTCGACTGGAATAGTGGCAACAACTTCATAGCTATCCAGGTTTACCACGCTGATTGAAGCAGCGCCTTCGTTGGCCACATAAACTTCCTTGCCATTGGGTGAAACTTTTAGACCCTTGGAATCTTTACCCACTTTTATCTGCGCTAGAATTATTCCTGTGCTCGTATCAAACACATAAATACTCGCCATTTTAGGACTACTAACCACCAACCGTTTGGCATCCGGGGTGATTGAGTTATATAACATTACCGGCTCACCCTGCCATAGTATCTGCGCTCCGAATTTCGCAACCTGACCGGAGTCTTTTAAGGTTGAGAAAATATCTTCCGGAAATAACTCATCGGCATAAACATTAGCAAAACCGCTTAATAATAACAAAGCCGCCAGTCCTGCACTTTTTGTTTGTTTAAAATTAATATTTTTTTTCATTTTTTCTTCCCAGTCTTTTGTTAGTTGAATGTACTATCACAATCAGGTATAAAACATTTTCTGAATCATTGTCTCTACATTGTCCGGATCCATATCTGCAGAATATAAAACCAAAATCGATAAATTTTTTCCAGATTTGATTAATTTCCAGGGCATTGTTACTACTTCTCCCTGTTGTGCTTGCCAGAAGGCAGTATCAAACTCGCCTTGTTTAATGAATAAATGCACTTCACCTTTAGCTTTGCCATTGACTTGTATGTGTGTTGTTTTTAAGCCATCAATAGTGCAGAGCTTGGTCATTTTTACCGGCATGGAGGCTGGTGGCAGTTGCATATCATGAATAGCGAGTATAGTTTCCAAGGGAATGGATAAGCCAATATTGTGTTTTACATCACTGATAATATCGTAGGCTGCTGCATCTACGAATGCTGGTGTTTTCAATATCTGAATACTGACGAAAAATGCAAGCGAAAAACTCGCAACAAGTGCCAGTCCTGGCCGCCACCATTGCGTTCGTTTTGTGTTAGTTTGCATCTGCGTTTGCCAGTTGCTACGAATGTGCTTTTCCAATTCTTCAGGTACTTCCAGAGTATTTAATTTTCGCTTGAGATTGTCATCATGATTCACTGTTCTGACCTCTTTTGATATCAGTTAATTTAATTACCTTGTTTTCGTTTGACTGATCCAGCTTTTGTAGGGCAGCACGTGCCCGTGCGAGACGACTCATAACGGTGCCGGCAGGAATTTCTAACAACTTGGCGATTTCCTCATAACTGAAGCCGTGTAAATAAAACAATAAAAACACTTCGCGATGCTGTATGGATAATTTGTCCAGCATGTCGTAAATCGCCACTAAGGAATAAGCGTCGCTGGTTGGTAACTCAGTTTCCATTAAACTTAATTGAGTCAGTACTTCCACTTGTCGATATTGGTAACGCTGCTCCCGATACACTGCTCGACGCAATATTGTGATCAGCCAGGGTAAAACCTTATCTGTATCCTGTAACTTGTCGATGGATAACCAGGCCTGATAAAACGTTTCCTGTACGGCATCCATGGCGTTATCCGGATTGCCTGTCATCCAGAATGCGTGCTTGTAAAGCACAGCGTGATGATCGCTTATCCACTCATCAAACTGGCTTTTGATTTTGTTTCCCCCAAATATCTTCAATGACCTGATTTCCGGTAATTTATCAGTCTTCATGTATATAGTGCGTAGCAGTGGAAGATTTATTCCCTGTAGAGTAAAAATAATGTGAGATGTTTGAGATTAAGGAAATAACAAGCTAAAAACAGCCGACATACACAACGAGCATCGAATAAAAATTCAATGTGGCTGAATTACTATACTTCTACGCGATCCCAGTATGGCATGTCAGAAACCCGCTCTACCATAAAGTCTACAAACGCTCGCACTTTGGGTGACAGATGTTGTCGCTGGGGATAGATGATGTAAATGGAAAGTTCTAGCGTTTCATAATTGGACAACACGGGTTGCAGTCTTCCGGCTTTGATGTCGGCACCCACAATAAATGTCGGTGTCAACGTGATTCCTCCACCCTGCAAAAGCGTCTCGCGTAGCGCCAGACTGTTGTTCATTTGAATAGAACCAGAGACGGGAACAGAAACGTATCTTCCTTCGGGAGAAAGAAAGCGCCACTCGCTCGGGGACTCCTGGTAACTGAAGGTAATGGTATTGTGTTCGCGCAGATCTTCCGGTGTTTGCGGTATGCCATGACGCTGAAGATATTCAGGGGATGCACATACAACGTGGCGGCAGGGACCAAGTCTCCGCGCCACTAAAGATGAGTCGGGAAGGTCTGAAATTCGAATCGCCAGATCAAAACCTTCTTCGATCAGATCCACCTTCCTGTCGTCCAAATTCATGTCTACTGACAATTCAGGATAGCGGGAAAGAAAATCCGGTAGCGCTGGAGCGATATGTAGAATTCCAAAAGACATAGGAGTGTTAATCCTCAATGACCCTCGCGGTGCACTTTGAAGGTGCAATACCTCAGCGTTTGCTTCTTCAAGTTCCTGCAAACCCCGCTGACTTCGAGTATAGAAGGCGTGTCCAATTTCCGTAAGGCTGATACGGCGAGTGCTGCGATTTAACAACCGCGCGCCCAAGCGATTTTCCAGTCGAGTAACGTACTTGCTTACCACTGACTTGGATAGCTTTAATCGTTCAGCCGCAGTAGTGAAGCTACCGCTATCCACCACCTGCACGAAGACAGCAGCATCAGTAAGGTTTTCCAAGGCCTGTCTCTATTAGTAAAGATTCGTGAACAGTATTGTGCAATTAAGCTAGATTATCAATAGAAACGAAATCAATTACTATCTGGCTCGTCATTATCGATTATCTGTCTGCACATCAGGACAACGAATAGGAAATCAAAATTGAAACTAACTCTCGTAAATTTTATCCCTCGCCTGGCGCTAGCTGTGTCCCTCACTTGTGTCGGAACCGTCGTCTGGGCGGCCGAGCAAGTCGGAAAAAGTTCCTGGGGTCCCAACGATGAGATTGGCCGCCTCAATCTCATGAACGACGCTTCACGCTTTGCGGTTCTATCACGCATCAACAGCGGTAAAGTGTACGATTTAAGTGTTGAATATTATGTCGGCATGCCGAGTTGGTATGCCATTGGTGATCCACGTTACCAGTACTGGCTGACCCACACTCCACGCGGTACTGTGGTGGATGACCCACTCAATGTTGGCAATAAAAAGAACGAGCGGGTGAGTTACACCGGTGATGCAGTGTCCATGTATACCCACATGGGGACACACATTGATGCACTGAACCACTTCGGCCTCAACGGTAAAATTTGGAATGGCTTCGAAGCGGACAAACATCTAGGCGACCGTGGCTGGAAGAAAGCAGGTGCCGAGACTATCCCACCTATCATTGCTAAGGGCGTACTGATTGATGTTGCTGCAAGCAAGGGGCTGAAGATGTTGCCGCCTTCCTATCGTGTCACAGCGGATGATCTTCGCGAAGCGCTTAAGCATCAGAACGTGGATCTTCAATCTGGAGATGTTGTTCTTATTCGCACTGGTAGGATGCAACATTATCATGACGAAACTGTATTCATGTTTGAGCCGCCAGGTCTAAGCTTGGGAGCAGCGCGATATCTCGTTGAAGAAAAAGGTGTAATGGGTGTCGGTGCTGATAACCTCAGCTTTGAGACCTTCCCGCCTGAAGTTGAGAACAACTGGATTCCGGTTCACACTTATTTGCTCGCACAACATGGCGTGACCATCATGGAACTGGTGTATCTAGAGGAGTTGGCGAAAGATGGCATCTATGAATTTGCATTTATCGGTGCCTCACTCAAATTCCGTGGCGCGAGTGCCGGACCAATGCGTCCTGTCGCTATTCCCATTCGGACTCAGAAAAACTGAAGTGAGTAATTATCTTTCAAGGTTGTTTTTGTAAAAAATTGGAGAGTGACATGAATACAAAAGATGCGATTAATACTCGTCGCGCCATTAAAGAATTTGACCGTGAACATGTGCTGACGGACGAGGAAGAAAAAGAATTATTATCTTTAGCTATGTTGTCGCCGACAGCATTTAATATTCAGCATTGGAGATTTGTGCTTGTAAAGAACAGTGAGTTAAGAGAAAAAATAAAGAAAGCTGCTGGTGGGCAAACACAAGTCACTGATAGCTCTGTATTAGTTATTATTTGTGCAGATTCAAAAGCCTGGGAGAGAAACCCTATTCGATATTGGGCTGACGCGCCAAAACAAGTCCAGGAATTTATGCTTGCGACTGTTAACGATTATTACCAAGGGAGAGAGCAGGTTCAACGAGATGAGGTAATGCGGTCTTGTGGCATTGCAGCTCAAACCTTAATGCTTGCCGCCAAAGACATGGGGTATGACTCTTGCCCTATGGACGGTTTTGATTTTGAAAAGGTGGCCCAGCTTATTCATCTACCCGATGATCATATCATTGCGATGTTTGTGGCGATTGGTAAAGGCACAAAAGAGCCATGGCCTAGAAGCGGACAGCTTAATATGGAAGAAGTAGTTATAAAAGATAGATTTGAAAAGTAGGTGATACAAACTGTTAAATCAGCGGGTCGAATATAAAGAAGTGACAATGAAAATTATAAATTTACAATCTCATTTATTAGTATTGCTAGCGACGATACTTGTTGCAGGATCATTTATAGCGTCAGAAAAACTTGCCGGTATTGTTAATTCTTTTTCGCTGACGCTGTTGCGTTTTATAGGGGCTTCTTTGCTTTTAATGCCAGTCATTTTTTACAAAAAAAAGTGGCGAAATAAGATATTAACAACCTTGCCTAGGGCTATGATTATAAGCTTTTTCTATACCGCGTTTTTTATTGGCTTGTTCGAGTCTCTTAATACAACCACTGCTCTGAACACAGGTACACTATTTACTTTGGTGCCGCTTGTCACAGCACTACTAGCGGTAATTTTATTGCGCGATAAAATGAACAGTAGACAATTGTTTGTCTATTTGTTGGGAGCTATAGGCACTATCTGGGTTGTTTTTGACGGCCAAATAGAACAACTCCTATTATTATCCTTAAACAAAGGAGATCTCATTTTCTTATTGGCAGTACTATCGATGTGTTGTTATTCAATTTCCATGAAGTTGCTTTATAAAGATGATGAAATGATCGTTTTAGTTTTTTGTACCCTGCTTGGAGGATCGTTCTGGATGGCGCTTGCGTTACTATTTACAGGTCAACCACTTCAATGGAATTTGATACAAGGTGATTCCGCGTTAAACATGGCTTATCTTATTATTGGCGCCACACTTATTACCGTGTATTTGTATCAAAAAACGACTGTCGTTTTAGGGCCTGGTCGGGTAAACGCATATATTTATTTAAATCCGGCATTCGTGGCAGTTCTACTGCTTGTTATTGATGGTGAATCAATTCCTATGGTGGTTGTTCCTGGTTTTATCATTTCATCAATAGCAACAGTTATTCTTCAAAAAAACAAATCGTGAATTTAAAACTATGCTGATTTTTTTTTGGAAGCAAGCAACTAAAATTCACATCGGAAAATAGTTGCGTATGTTGATTGTGGTTTAGTAAATACTGCCTCGAAATAAATAATGATCTAACTCGGGGCAGTAGGCAAGCTAAGACGGCTGCTATGTCACGGTTTGATGCCCTGAATATAGACCACGGACGGTTTCATTAATCGTGATTTTTGTTAGTTCGGTTGCTTTGTAAAATGAAGCATATAATGGATCCCATGCTATTAAAGCGGTGAGTAATAGATATAGACTGACTAAATAAGATGATGCAAATAGCGCTGGAAAAATTGGCGCTGCCAACAAATAAAATATCACAGTAAGCCCTAGTACAGCTCTAAGACAACGCTCCGCAAGCGCCACATTTATCCACATAGAATTATTCATATTAGCTTCCTTTTTAAAATGATGAAAAATTGAAAAGCGCGTCCTTGTGCTTTCCTGAATGTGATAGAGCAATGGTTGTACCATTTTTCACCAATATTGGTAAGTGCCTGAAAGCGTTATGAGCTGCGCGATTATTTTCATTATTAATATGACAGCAGCATATTTAATCTTGCTAAACTGTCTGTTCGAAACGAAATTATTAGAAAATTGAAAACTTTTGTGTTTTATTGTGAGCGATGCAGAGGGTGAAAATAAAGTGAGCGACTGTGCTTCAATAATTAATTTAATGTCTTACGTGCAATTCTAAATGTTACACGATTGTTTAACGGCGACATTAGGAATTGAATCAGGTGTCTGGATATTCATACACAGATTAAACTGGAAAAAAGCAGCTGATCCATCTCAGCGGCCATGTACATATTCTTCCAGTTTCCTGCTGACATCGTTTCCTCGTTTAATCAGGTATCACCTAGATCCTGCAAGTGCTCACACTTACTCAGCACAAGCTCTTGACCTGTATCGCTATTTTAAATTTTCGACAATCACAATAAGGATTGCGCTCAAATTTTAAATCACGCTACAAATCAATATTTTGCACTGTGCAAACATGATCACTTGCAGGATCTAGGTGATTTGTTTCGTTTTGTTGTTTCGAGTAAAGTTGATTTCGATTTTTCGAAACAAGACATAAAACACTGGCGTAAAGACAAGGCCAAAGAAAGTCACGCCTAACATACCAGAAAATACGGCAACACCGATTGCCTGACGCATTTCTGATCCTGCCCCTTCGCTTAATACCAACGGTACTACGCCCATTATGAAAGCAAAAGAGGTCATCAGGATTGGGCGCAAGCGTAAACGAGAAGCTTCAATTGCGGCCTCTATTGTGTTGCGTCCTTGTCGTTCTAAATCACGGGCAAATTCAACGATTAGTATTGCGTTTTTAGAGGCGAGCCCCGCAAGCAGAAAGAGGCTTATCTGGGTGAAAATATTATTGTCTCCACCCCAAATATAGACGCCAATGATGGCGGATAAGATACTCATTGGCACAATCAAAATAACGGCTAATGGTAAGGCCAGGCTTTCATACTGTGCAGCGAGTACGAGAAGAACCAGGAACAGACAAAGTGGAAAAATATATATGGCGGTGTTACCCGCAAGGATTTGTTGATAGGTTAATTCTGTCCACTCAAACTCCATTCCTGCTGGGAGTGTTTCATCAAGTATTTTGGTAATGGCTTGTTGTGCTTGTCCTGAAGAATATCCGGGAGCTGCATTGCCATTTAAATCCGCTGCACGGTAGGTGTTATAGTGCATGGCGACCTCAGGACCGAATGCCTCTTCAACAGTTATGACGGTTCCTAATGGCACCATCTGACCTTCAATATTACGTGTTTGTAAACGCAAAATATCTTGTGGCGTTGAACGGAATTCTTTATCTGCCTGTGCGATAACCTGATAAGTGCGGCCAAATTGATTGAAGTCATTAACATATAAAGATCCTAGATAAATTTGCAGTGTGCGGAACACTTCATCGATGGGAATGCCAAGTTGAACCGCTTTGGTTCGGTCTAAATTGGCATAAAGCTGTGGCACATTGACATTATAATTAGAAAAAATACCGGTTAATGCTGGATCAGCATAGGCTTTCTGCATCACTTGTTTCATGACGTCATCCAAAGCCTTGTCACCCTGGTCCGTTCGATCTTCAACTTGTAGTTTGAAACCACCTGTGGTGCCTAAGCCTCGCACTGGCGGTGGTGGAAATATGGCGACAAAAGCTTCTTCAATAGCGCCATACTTTTGTTGTAATCGTCCTGCAATAGCGCCCGCGCTGAGGTTAGGATCTTTTCGTTTTGCGAAATCATCCAGGGTGACAAATACAATGCCGGAGCTTGCGGAGTTTACAAATCCGTTGACGGATAAACCAGGAAACTGGACGGCACTGACAACACCTTCTTCAGCCAATGCAGCATCTGCAATTTGACGCATCACATCTTCGGTACGTTCTAGTGTTGCCCCCGACGGGAGTTGTGCAAAACTGATTAAATACTGTTTATCTTGTGCCGGTATAAATCCCGGCGGGACGAGCTTGAAGCTATACACAGTAAATCCCACAAGCACAGCAAATATACTCATCATGATTAATTTACGTGATGTAAAAACAGTCACACTTTTCGTATAACCATTCCGACTTTTGTCGAATGTTTTATTGAACAAATTAAAAAACCAGCCAAATAGAAACTGCATTATCTTCGATAATCGATCCTTAGGCGCATCAGGTGTTTTTAGTAACAATGCACATAAAGCTGGGCTGAGCGTCAATGAGTTCAATGTGGAAATAAAGGTTGCGATGACAATGGTTAAAGCAAACTGTTGATAAAACATGCCTGATAAACCACTAATAAAAGCAATCGGAATAAATACCCCAGCGATCACTAATGAGGTTGCGATGATGGGGCCGGTAACTTCCTTCATTGCTTGCACTGTCGCATCCCGAGGGCTTTTTCCTGCACGAATATTCCGTTCTACATTTTCGACCACCACAA
>Ga0316204_10012833_pt1 | contig 10130 bp, 7 predicted proteins | sample 6monrhotite_MG_2_FD_205661 | JGI IMG/M metagenome (GOLD analysis project Ga0316204, IMG submission 205661) | Microbial mat bacterial communities from mineral coupon in-situ incubated in ocean water Damariscotta River, Maine, United States -... | ecosystem: Environmental > Aquatic > Marine >... | reverse complement strand
CCGTTTCGGTCGCAACAATTACTTCACCTCTTAAAACACCTCCTGCAGGAGCTGTCCATGACATTACACCTTCTGCACCTGAGAATCTCAATAAATTGTTATCAAAAGCATTCTCTGTGAAATATACTGCCGTGCCGGCTGCAATATTATCCAGGGCCACAAAAGAAAACCCTTCTGTAAGCCCAATAGAATGCACTGCTCCGGTAACTGCTACTAAAGGCGTTACGGCTAGCGTATCATCATTTAATATGGTTCCAGTTGCCGTGCTCGGGCTTCCAGCATCATAACCAGTTCCGGCTCCAAGTGTCAAGATTGCTGTCTCGTCTGGTTCTAGTGTTGTATCTCCAACAGGAGTAAGTGTCACCGTCGCTGTGGTAGCAGCGTTGGGAATAGTAACCGTTCCTGAAGCTCCACTAAAACTAGCGGCTCCCGATTGCGTATAATCTCCTGTGAAGGTAGCAGTACCACCTACCGAAAAATTGGCCGTAATTGGACCAACCGCGGCAGCATCTAACGTAAAGGTATATACCATTCCTGTTCCGCTATTCTCATTGACTGAGGTCGGGGAAACCGCCACACTCATTACCGGATTAGCTCCAGCAAGATTTAGGTTGGTGAATGGAACAATAGATAAATCCTGACTTGAGGCATAACTTAAGTAATTGGTAGGGTTCTCTAAAGCTGTTTGGCTAACACCATCTCTTAAGGAGGCAGGGCTAAATCCATACTCAACTCTATCTGGCCCTACGAAATCGTCTCCATCATCCGGAAATCCATCTACAACTATTGCTGTTGGATAATCTCCGATTGGATTACTATCCGCTGGAAAATTTCCTCCATTTTGTGATGGCGCCTCTCCAGACCCCGTAAACATAGCAGAGTAAATTGTTCCAATACCGTTTGTTGCGTTTTCATCTGTATCTGAATAGGCATACAATCCATCACCATTGGTAGCAAGATTGAAAGATCCATTACCAAAACTTGCAGAAGTAGTGGAGGTACCACAATTTCCAGACGAACAGGTAATTGTAAATGTATTCGAACCAGTCTCATGCATAAAAACAACAGTACCTGTTGCGAGACCTCCTGCTCCAACAACATATCTTATTACTGCCTCACCTGTTGGAAAACCATTAAAGGTAAAAGAGTTTAGTGCATCGCTATATTCGTTGTCTGTGAAATAAATCACTTCTCCTGCCGGAATAGGTTCCGTAGCAACAAAAGTAAATCCATCATTTGGTGCACCAGAAGAGATGTGATTCATTCCTACAATCACAACTTTTTGCGCAAAACTGTCCGCTACTGAGAAAAGCGAAAACAGTGCGATGAGTAATAGAGTAATTTTTTTCATAATTTGGTTCATTTATTAAGATGATATATTGTATGCTATTAGGGACACATTTTATCTAACAAAGCTAAGTGTTAAATATTTCTAAAAATATACGTAGTAATACGTATTTATATTTTTTCACTAAGTACAGATATATGGATTTTGCCAAGCGGGGTGAGGCAGATTTTCAAAAACCTCGTAAAGAGTTTCGGAAAATGAAGCATCTATAGTATCCACTATGGCACTTTGATATTTTGTTTTGTTGTACTGAATTTCTCTCACTTTAAAGGTCTCAATTTGAGACTCATTTAACATGTTATAACGAAGTTGCCCCCGCGGAGTATCTATGGATTTATTCTGAAACGCATCTGCAAGTTTAGCGGGAACAGTTCCTTCCGCAGTAATACAATTTGAAATGGTCAATCCCACCTCAAACCCAAGTATCCCAATGCAATTTGGTGTATCCTCATAGACTTTTGTATAGTTGGAAACGAAATCCTGCATCGCTTCATATTCATCATCGAATGCCCAAGTGGCAATGGATGTTACATTTTTTATTTGAAGGTCTTCGGTGTTATTGGACTCATCCATCATCAGAGGAGTTGCTAAAATTTGGATGGAACCATTTAAATCAGATTTTGCCAAAATGTCAAATACTTTTTGTCCTTCCTTATAACTGAAGAGCGCAAATACCACTTCGGGTTCTGCCTCTCGAAGTCCCGTCACCATACTTTCGAATGATTCCGATTTATATTCCATAGGACTCACATAATAACTTGCAATGGTCCCGCCAGCGTTCACAAATCCCTCAACAAACGCAGCGCTTATATGATACCCGCCATCGTACATGGAGGCAATTACAGATCCTTTTTTACCATATTCTTTGGCCGCATACTTCCCTGCTGCGTAAGCAGATTGCCAGATATTAAGTGTGTGATAAAGCACATAGGGACTGGTTTGTTCTTTATTTAAAACAAAACCGCCCAAGTCGATACAAATGAGGGGTTTTTTATAATTATTGAATATCGAAACCAGCTCTGTCAATTGATTAAAGCCACAAAACGCAATGGTGATCGTCACGTCTTCTTGAAGAATAAATTTTTCAGCAGTTTTTAATAGGCCAGCATCTACTGCATTTCCTATTCCCTCTATCAAAAAATTTGACTCGACACCTTCAGCTCTTGAGCTTTTTAAAGCCAACTTCAGGCCATTCATTAAGTCCAGCCCAAGGGTTGGAAACATATCCGAACGCGGTAATAAAAGACCAATGGTTATACTCATACTCTTGTATGTATCATTTAAAGGCAGCGCCTCTTGTGATTTACTATTTTAGCCACTGTTAAAGAGCTACGTTGAAGTTAACAACCAACGCGCTAAAATTAGACTCGGTGCTTGGAAGAAGTTTGTCCTTTAATTGCTGGTTCTCTTGCCAGTGTTTCGACGAGATATTTGCTCCTTGCCTGTCTATAAACAATTCAGTGAATTGAGTTTTCTCTTGGTTGCTAACTTTAAAATAAATTTTAGTAGCCTTGGTTTCATCTTTGCTGGGGAAATCGGTTATGAAGTTGTAGCGACCTTGATCGTCTGTTCTTAATTTAGCGCGATGTCTAAATTTTTTAGAGTCTGGGGATAAGTGCCATACTTCTACCAATGCGTTTGGAAGGGGAGTTGTTCCGGTTTTGTCATAGACGGTTCCTTTTACACGAACATGTTTTTCAAAAATGGTGGTTCTTAAATCTGTTTTTACATCGGAATAGGGATTGTACCCTTCGAAAGGACTATCGTCAGTAAAGGCATTCGCAACGGTAGAAGACATCAAGGCCAGACCAGTTGTTGCGATAGCAGATTTCTGCAAGAACAACCTACGGGAAGTAGATTTTTTCATAATTATGATTAGTTAGTTAGCGTACTTTTGATCAATATGATATCCCAAATGTCTTGAGTTAAGGAGACTTTAAAAGGGCTATTCATCTTTTTGGTTGAGTTAAAGCTACAAAAAAATTGAGGATAAACCTTACATATGGGTAAATTTTGATTTCTTCCTATATAATGGAATGGTTCTTTAATGAAGCGACAAGGTCTTCTAATTAGTGGTTATGCAGCAGTAAGTGAGTTTATTGGAAGCTAATAGTATATCAACAAAAAAACCCACTCGAAAGCGGGTTCTCATTATTTTGCAAAAAACGGTGTTTAATTTCTAGAAGGGAAAATACCTTGCATAGCAATACAAACATTGATACCCAAAAATGGGTTTCTCATGTTGAATGATTGACCGCCACCTTGATTAGATTCTGTTACTCCACCTAATTGGGCTCCAGCAGTTGGATCTTCTGAAAACCCGGTTGCATGACTCGCAATAATTCCGGTTGAATTAGGTTCACTACCTGGATTGGTATTTACAGCCACAGATACAGCGTGATTGTGTTGTGGCATTTGGGCTGTTGTTATTGTATGTTGAATAGCTCCGCCTCGCTCTCCCCAAGTAACGGTATCCAAACCTGGTCCAGTTCCAATATGCACAATAGAGCGGCTTCTTAAATCTGGCAAAGCAAATGTAGTACGTCCGTCTCCACCGAAAGTAGTTCCTAGTAAAGAGAATAAAGCCGTGTTTTGGCTAATTGGTAAAAGTTGACCGTCGCATTTTGCCCACCCACGTGGTGCGAAATTAAATCCGAAAGCTTGAATTTGTCCTAAAAATGGTTCCATAATAATAATGATTTAGTTAATTTATAATTGAATTTTGATTGTTATTAGCTTCTTGATGGATATACACCTTCCAAAGCGATGCAATACTCAACTCCCAAGAAAGGGTTTCTTATGCTAAAAGCCTGATTTAAACCTACACTAATTTGCGACACGCCACCTAAGACAGCACCAGCAGTTGGATCTTCTGAAAATCCAGTTGCATGGCTCGCAATTATTCCAGTTGAAGTAGGTTCACTACCCGGATTGGTATTTACATTCACAGATACACCGTGATTGTGAGAAGGTAAATTAGCAACAGTTAATGTTTCTGAAATTTTACCACCTCTTTCACCTTGCGTAATGGTATCCAATCCTGGACCATTACCTGTATGAACAATTGAGCGACTTCTTAAGTCTGGAAGTGCAAAAGTGGTGCGGCCGTCTCCACCATACATGGTCCCTAAAAGTGAGAAAAGTGCGCTGTATTGCGAAATTGCCAATAGCGATCCGTCACATTTTGCCCAACCCCGTGGTGCAAAATTAAATCCGAAAGCTTGAATTTGTCCAACAAATGGTGTCATAGTTATATAGATTTAAAGTTAATATTAGTTGTTTTGATTTATCGATGTAGCTAAGTTAAAGGTAAGGTTATGTTCCCACAATATGTATAAATACGTATTTTGAGGTAAGGTATAAAAAAAACCGCTTTAAAAAAGCGGCTTTTTTTCCTACAAACACTATTTGTTGCTATTTAATCATTTCATAACTCCTTTTGATAAAGGCAGTCATTTCTTCACCTTTTAAAAGGTTCTTGCTCAATTTTGCTAAATCGAGCGCTTGATTCACCAAGCGTTCTTTTTTCTTTTTCGTTTTGGTGTTTAAAATTTCTGAGACAAGCTCATGGTTGGTATTGACCACCAAATTATACATCTCTGGCATCGCACCCATACCAAACATGCCGCCACCGCCGCCGCTTTTTTGCATCTCCTTCATGCGACGCATAAATTCGGGTTCGGTAATGATAAACGGATTGGCAGTGCTATCCATAGCTTCCAACTGAACGCTAAACTTTTGCTCAGGGATTGCTTCTGCTAAAAAGGTCTTTAATGTTTCTTGTTCTTCCTCCGTAAGTTTAGAAATGGCTTCCTCGTCTTTTTTGATGAGGTTTTCTATATGGTCGCTATCAACACGGATGAATGAAATCTTATCCTTTTCACTTTCCATTTTCTGCATTAAATGCGAAATGATAGGAGAGTCTAATAACAGGACTTCATACCCTTTTTCCTTTGCAGCTTCTATATAGCTGTGCTGCTCTTCTGCATCCGAAGCATAAAGAATCACCAGTTTATCATCCTTATTCGTTTGGTTGTCTTTTATTTTTTCTGAAAGTTCTTCAAACGTATAATAGCTTCCGTCTACGGTTGGGTAAAGCGCAAAATCTTGTGCCTTTTCGAAGAATTTATCTTCAGTCAACATTCCGTATTCGATAACAACTTTAATATCATTCCACTTCGCTTCGAAGTCTTCTCGGTTGTTTTTAAACAAACTTTTCAGTTTGTCTGCCACTTTTCGTGAAATGTAACTTGATATCTTTTTCACCGCACCATCTGCTTGCAAGTAGCTGCGCGATACATTTAAAGGAATGTCTGGCGAATCGATGACTCCACGAAGCATGGTTAAGAATTCAGGGACGATTCCTTCTACATTGTCCGTTACGAATACTTGATTTTGATACAATTGGATGCGATCCTTTTGCACGCTCATATCGTTTGTCATCTTCGGGAAATAAAGAATTCCAGTCAAGTTAAACGGATAATCCACATTCAAATGAATATGAAAGAGTGGCTCTTCAAACTGCGAAGGATACAATTCTCTGTAGAATGCACCGTAATCCTGGTCTTCTAACTCTGTGGGTTGTTTGGTCCACGCTGGAGTTGGATTGTTAACGATATAATCAACCTCTTGCGTTGGAGCTGGGTCTTCTTCTTTTGCGTCCTCTGGTTTTGGAAGTGTTTCTGTTTTCGTCCCGAACTTAATTGGTACCGGCATGAACTTGTTGTACTTCACCAACAATTCGTTGATTCGGTTCTCTTCTAAAAATTCGGTCGAATCATCCGCGATGTGCAGAATGATTTCTGTACCACGATCTTTCTTTTTTCCTTTCTTGAGCTCATAATTAGGTGAGCCATCACAACTCCAATGCGCTGCAGGTTCGTCCTTATAGCTTTTGGTGAGGATCTCTACCTTATCAGCTACCATAAAAGCAGAATAGAATCCAAGACCAAAGTGTCCAATGATTCCAGCTTCATCCCCGTTCTTTTCTTTGTATTGCTCCAAAAATTCTTCCGCACCAGAAAAGGCAATTTGGTTGATGTATTTTTCTACTTCTTCGGAAGTCATACCAAGACCTTGATCTATAATTCGAAGCTGTTTGTTTTCTTTATCAACAATTACTTCTATACGAGGGTTTCCATAGTCTACTTTTGCTTCCCCTATATTAGAAATGTGTTTTAACTTTAAGGTGGCGTCCGTAGCGTTCGATATTAATTCACGAAGAAAGATTTCGTGATCGCTGTATAAAAACTTTTTAATTAATGGGAAGATATTCTCTACCGATACATTAATAGTTCCTTTGCTCATAGTATTTCGTTTTGTTCCCTGTTGGGATTATTAGTGATTTATGGCCATCCTAACTACTAGGTTGGTACTTATTTGCTTTATTATACCTGATGTGTTCAAATAGAATACCATTTTTTGCATTCTGACATGTTGTCATTTAAAAAGGGAAAGACAATTTCGAACCCGCCACAAAATTAGTTTTCAATGACAAATCCGACTGAAATAGGCAGGTTTTCAGTTCAGTAAAAGAAATAAGGCAGCGAAATTTTAACAAAACTTTGTTTAATCTTTTATGTTTTTTATTAAACAAAACAAGTATCTTTACAGTATCAAAATAGTGGAATAATAATTTGCTAAGAAAAAGTAAAATTTTTCTATTATTTATTGGTTAGGTTGTTTAGAAAAGGGTGCTGTGGTTGGCACCCTTTTACTTTGGTATTATTTCAGCCTGCTTCAATTTAAATGGGCGCAACGTGCTACTGTTATGCGTGCATAGTTTAAGTCTTAGATTTATTCCACTCGAAATATCACAATCCGTATCTTACCCTGTTTTTAAAACACAATTTATGTATACTTCAAAAATCGCTGGTTTGGGACATTATGTTCCAGAAAATATTGTCACTAATAATGATCTCGCGCAATTAATGGACACCAATGATGCTTGGATTCAAGAGCGAACGGGCATTAAAGAAAGACGTCATATCAAAAAAGGGGATGGAAATTCCACATCCGTGATGGGTGTCAAGGCGGCTACTATGGCGCTTGAAAATGCAGGCTTAACATCAAATGATATTGATTTCATTGTATTTGCAACCCTCAGTCCCGATATGTATTTTCCAGGGGGCGGCGTCCAAGTGCAGGATTTGATGAATATGGGAACGGTGCCAGCACTTGACGTTCGAAATCAATGCAGCGGCTTTGTATATGCAATTTCCGTGGCAGATCAGTTTGTAAAGACGGGGATGTATAAAAATGTGTTGGTGATTGGAAGTGAGAATCACAGTGGAGGTTTGGACTTCACAGACAGAGGTCGCAGTGTATCTGTGATTTTTGGTGATGGAGCGGGAGCGGCTATTGTCTCTCGGGCAGCCGACGGCGAAACGGGCATCCTTTCCACACATTTACACAGCGAAGGAAAGCATAAAGATGAATTAGCCTTACAAGGGCCGAGTACCAATTATTGGGTTCCTGAAATTATTGCAGATAATCCACAAGAAGATATTCCATATTATCCTTATATGAATGGACAATTTGTTTTTAAACATGCGATTGTTCGTTTTTCTGAAGTCATCAAGGAAGGACTAGAAGCGAATGGATTGACGGTAGCGGATATCGATTTATTAATTCCACATCAGGCTAATTTGCGCATCGCGCAATTCATTCAGCGGAAATTAAAGCTATCCGATGATCAAGTGTTTAACAACATCCAAAAATATGGAAATACAACGGCTGCTTCTATTCCAATAGCCCTTTCGGAAGCTTGGGCGGCGGGTAAAATAAAGAAGGGTGATTTGGTGGTCCTCGCGGCGTTTGGAAGTGGTTTTACCTGGGGAAGTACGATTATTCGATGGTAAACCAATACCTGTAAAGCATAAAAAAGCCTCACCAAACGGTGAGGCTTTTTTTTATTCACTTCAAAAATGATTAGTTCTTGATAATCTTTTTTGTGATGGTCCCTTGATTCGTTTCAATGGTTACCATATAAACGCCTCTGTTGAATTGAGAAACATTAATCTGGTTGTTCACTGCACGATTCGCAACTACTTTTCCTAATACGTCATACACAGCGATTGCTTGAATTTCAACTGTATTTGGTAATTGGATAGTTACAATGTCTGTTGCTGGATTAGGGAATAAAGACACCTTAGATAATAGGTTGTCGTTGAATCCAATAATCTGGCAGTCTGCACCAAACAAGAAGTTTCCAAATAATTCTCCACTTCCATTTGCACCTTCTAACTCCACTCGGCCAATTGGCTCGTCAGCAATAAACCCAAAAAAGGTTTGTTGGTTGGTTGGCGTATCTACTTGTACCGTTTCAATCAATGTACCACCTGAGTTAAATACTCTAACCTCAGTAATTGGGTCATTGTTTTCCCAAATGTCCATAGCCGCTGCAAAGATATTCGGATCAAAATCGATAATCGTGTATTCCACAAAAGCAGAAGCTCCAACGAGTGGATCTGTGTTTCCAATCGCACCTGCAGGGATATAAACTACATCTGTGGCATTTGAAGCTGTACCTACAAAACCTTCTTCTAGTTCACCAGCGGCAAAACATCCGTCTCCGTCGCTGCTAATAGATGGACCACAGGCTAAAATACCAGCTGGGCCTCCAGCGAAATCTTCTGAAGTTACCGTTGGATCTGCACAAAACACTGCCAATCCATCATTAAATGATGACAGACTGTTGTAGGTGTCAATTACTGGGTTTAAGTTCAAAGAAGTAATAATTGCTAGGCCATCCACGTTACCTCCAGCTTGCTGTGGAGTAGCGTCTAAATAGCTGTTCGATTGTTGTGCAAATGCCATGGCACCTGCCAACATAAATAGGTAAGTAATTTTTTTCATTATATTTTTTTAAAAAGATTAGTAACCTCGAATATAGGGGAAATTTTAAAAAAGTAAAGAAAAAATAATCTTAAAAAAAAGACTCATGTGCGATGCGCATGAGTCTTTACCTAATTCTTTTCTAATTTTTAGAACGGCTAATTCAAATAAACTATAAATCCAGTATTAGGTGATTTTATATAATAGACTCGAGTTTTTCCAAAATGTTTCAGCTGGGTAATGAATTTAACTAAATGATAACATTTTGTGCAACAGGCGTCTAGAAAATACCTCCGCCGCCCGATTTTTCATTTTTATCGCGTCGCTTTCTAGATTTCGCTCGGTATTTATTACCACCAAATCTGTAATTCAATCCAACAAAGATGGTTCCACTCTCCCAATTAAAGGATCCTTCTTGTGCATATGGACGTGTCCCTTTAAAGGCAAATTGCATATCATTGAAAGCATCGTTATAGTTAAGACTAAAAGTTCCTTTGCCATCCCAAAGGTTATAACGGGCTCCAAAGTTTACAAAATACATGGGTTCTACATCAAACTGAAGGTTTCTATTTTTTCCGCGATACATTCCGAAGGCAGATAACGAAAAGTCTTTTGTTACTTTAAAGTTGTTAAACATTCTAAGGTTCCAAACCGTGTTATCCACTTCAACCACCTCCGTAATGATGTCTGCCGTTGTTGGGTTTTGTCCTGGATTGTCTAATCGCTCTGTGATTCCTTTTTGGGTTTGATTGTACAAATCAAAACTACCGTTGATACTCCACCACTTGGTGGGTCTGTAGCTACCAGAAACCTCAATACCATAGGATGAGGTATCATCAAAGTTGTCAAAGGTTAGGATGACCCTATTCAAGTCGGTTCTATCTACAAACACGGCACGGCTAATCTCGTCCGTGATAAGTCGATAAAACACCCCTGCGGTAATACT